>LKMJ01006489.1_pt1 | contig 11030 bp, 14 predicted proteins | sample 643391 | NCBI WGS metagenome assembly LKMJ01 (sample SAMN04112250, study PRJNA286221) | soda lake metagenome | biome: soda lake; feature: Kulunda Steppe; material: water; isolation source: sample PL-Br10 brine of Picturesque Lake | place: Russia: Kulunda steppe | collected 2010-07
GAGGAGGGTGGGCCAGGTGCGCAGGCGCGCAGGCGGGGCACGCGGGAGGGGCGGCGGGGCAGCGGCAGCGGGGAGGGCCTGGACCTGGGGCCGCAGCTGCAGCGCCCGGAGGCAAGGGTGGATGTGCTGGAGGCCGGCTGGATGGCAGGGCAGCAGCAGCAGCAGCCACCGCAGATGGTGCTGGAGGAGCGGGCATTGGCGGGGGCTGGGAGGCTTGCGTCAAGGGAGGAACACAGGTGGGGGCCTGCGCAGGATGGTGGGGGCGCGAGCTGCAGACAGGGTGGAGAGGGTGGCGTGAGCAATCTGGGGCCAGGCTGCGCCGGGGCAGGGCAGCAGGCGCAGCCAGTTCTGCAGCAGGCCCCGCACACGTGGCAGCAGCACCAGCAAGGCAGCCACCTTCAGCACCAGCCGCTGCAGGACGCCCTGCTGCCGGCCGCCGCCGGCCACCAGGCGCAGCATGCGCGGCCGCAGCCAGGGCAGCAGGTTTGGGGGCATGCCGGCGCCGGCCCGCAGGCGGAACAGCAGCAAGACGGCAGAGGGGGCAGCAGCCAGGGGGGCGCGCCTGGCAGCGCCGCCGGGAGCAGCAGCATGGGCGGAAGGGTGCAGGAGCAGGAGGGTAGCCCCAGGGGTGGGACAGGCCATGGGGGCCTGGTGGAGGAGGCGCTTGCGCTGCCTCCCTCAGTCATGCTGGGCTACGAAACGCTGGACCCGTTCAGCATGGCCACACTGCTGTCGTACGCATCACAGCACGCGGGCGCCGCAGATGGCATGCTGCCCAGGCCGGGCTGGTAGCCTGCACATGCACAGGGCTGTAAGGAAATATCCGTATACCCTCCAATTAGCAGGCATTTCAGGCGGCATTCACATGCCTTTTATTACATTGGTACGCAGAGACTAGGTTCATGAACCACTGGTGTCACAGGCAAAGGCGAGGCCCAGGCATGACACAAGTTGATCATGGGTTGAAATCCAACCAAAAGTATCACGTTTTGCTACTCTGATTGCAAGTGTCCCTTGGGCAAGGACACTAGGCTAGGCTAGGCAAAAGCAAAAAGACTCCCAAGACTTGTATCTAGCCGGGTTTTACACTCATTCTATTCAATATGCAACAAATATCATAAATACAAGTAGGAGGTCGAAAATAATATTATCAAGGGTAGAACAAATGGCTCTTTTCAACCCTCCCGACCCCCACTAAAGTCTATCTTCCTAGTTTGATGGTGGAGGTTTGCCTGGTGCTTGCACCAGATGTAAACTTCTTCCTTAATTCACGCAAACAGGGATTACCTTGTTGGTGAAGTCTTTTCTATTCTTTTTCTGGCCGGGAATGTAAGGAAGCATTCATATCATATGATACCCTCTAATTAGCAGGCGTGTCAGGCGGCATTTGAATGCCTTATGTGACAGGGCCGCTGCCTACCTAGCTTGCAGTTGGTGTGGTGTGAGCATGTGTGGCTGTATCCGGCAGAGCGCAGCTAAGCGGCAGCCTGCGAGGTTTGGGCACTATATTTAGACAGGTGCTATAAATGTGGTTTGCCCCATAGAAAATAAACAGGAGAGGAGGATCATGCAGGCAGTACAAAACACTCCCTACAATAATCAAGGAAATAGGGCCACCTAGGGCCTAAGCACTGAAGGCTCCTGCATCGGTTTAAGTTTACAAGTGAGGGTTAACTTGTAAACTGCACCAGTAAAGCAAGCCAAAATAAGTCAATGAGGATCAGGAGGATGACTATCGATGCCCCACTCCCATCCTTGATCATGAAAGGAGGCATGGAATTTCTTAAGAGCACGCCTGGTCCTTATAGGTTAGTGACAGGTTTGTTCCAGCTTACTGTAATAAAGGCTTGATGATTTACTGGACTGAAGGAGCATGGAGCTTCAAGTTTACAAGTTAGCATTGTCAGCCTGGCCATTACTTACTAATCTGCCTTGTGGGCTGGTTGTCTTGTGCCTTAAGCTGCGACTAATCTCTGCCAGCATGAAGCTTCGCAGCAAGCTTGGTAATTTAGAAGGGGCCATCTTGACCAAGGTTAGTTAGTTACAAGAAGACCTCCAGTCAAATCGACTGACTGCTAGCCTGAGATTAGGTTAGGTAGGGTTGTATGGTTGTATCCGCCGAACGAGGGCAGCTAAGCTGACGTCTAAAAGGCCTGCAACCTAAACCAAGAGTGAAAAGGCGCTTGGCCCAGGCACCATGCGAACCATCCACCATCTCCGAGTCAGAGATGCCATGTCAAGACTGCTCCAGACAACTTAGACTCCTGGCATGGCCATACCGCACAGATAGCCCTACAGTGCCCCAGGCTTACTAGGTCAAATACTCCATTAACTGACGCAACCAAGCTCCTGGTCACAACGAAACACACTATCTGACACTGCACTCCTCTGGTGTGACATTGATTACATACAAACTTTGAAGGTAGAAAAGATAGTCAGAAAAAGTAGGTGGAAGGCCGCGTTGACATTTCTTCAGCGCAAAGGCGAGTTAGCACTACCCAACCATCATGCTTGCTGCACCAGAGGATAATCTACCAGACGCCTTCCCCCTTCATAAAAAGGCTGTCGCTGCTGGTGGTTGTTCTTCCTGCTATTTCCAGCATAATCTATTTCACGTAAAATGTATGTCTCACGCTGCTCAGGCTCTGAGCATGCGCACCACCTGCAGGGAAACACAGAATGTGGTGGGAACCAACTTTAAACGTGTTTAATCCTGCACACGTCTGACCTCACGAAGACACTGTGAGGAGCATATATGTTAGCAAACAATTACACTTACAGGCAGCGTCCAGTCACAAAAGCACTGGCCAGCATACACAGGTACAAAGCTCATTCAGATTTCCCCTGTTTTGCATGAATCAAAGACATAGACAGATGTTCATCTGGCACTCTCCCGGATACCTGAATGCACACAAATTGTGTGACACAATGCACATGCAGCTCAGGTGCAGAAGGAGGCCTGTTGTCAGGGGCTGATAATGGAATGCAGCCTGAATTGCCTCTACATCAGGCAAATAACACTCCAAAAGACACTTCCTGCTTCGTTACTTGCGTGAAATCATCCTCACCCCCCACGCAAACACTTGCACCCAGCTTGCAAGGGCTGAGCAAAACCATGAGCTTAGAGCAAGTCGTCTACCTGTAGTACAAGGTGAAGCCCTTCCTTTGAAGCTCCCGGAAGATGCAGGCTTTTAAAGTGCATGTCTCTGTCAGTGGCCCCAACCAGGGCAATGCAGAGTTGCTGTATTTGTAAAAGCGGGAGCGAAGGGTCTCTCTGTTGAGCTTCAGCTTGCCGCTGTCTGCAGCGCAGCATAGGACAGCAGCATGTGCAGGCTTCAGCACGCTTGGGGAAACAACCACAGTGGAATGGTCTGGCCGGTCCAGCCCGACCTTTCCTTTGAGCATGCTGCTCCTTCTCTGGTCGACTCAGACTTCGACACCTAGGTCCAGGTGGTGCACACGCCGCTTGCCGAGGTGGGGGATTCATGCAACAGATGTCTCGTGGGTCCATGGTCTCATGCAACTCTGAATACAGCAGTACCAGCTTCATTGAGCAGCCCGAATCTGTGTGTAGCATGACCATGCTTTGGCCTGGCTTGCTTGCTGGAAGCCTGCCAGACCAGTCTCACCTCCTGACTGCCCTAGATAGAAGGCCCAGACCTTGGTGCTCCCAGGGGCTCTCGCACCCCACTCATAGAGGCCTGCAGGTGCACAACAAAGATATTGGCAATTCCTTGGTGCTCCCAGGGGTTTGTGCACCCCACTCATAAAAGCCTGCAGGTACACAACTGATATTGACAATCACTTGATCAGGTAGGCTGTGATGCAGTGGATTGAAATGCTGACTTGCCACCCTGTGGGTCCTGACTTGATGTTGGTCCTGACTTGATGTTGGTTCTGACTTGCCACCCTGTTGGTCCTGACTTGATGCATAGGTTGGGCGACTCAACCTACGGACTTACAGGCCAATGGATTGGCGCCCGCTACCAGCCTCCCAGGTGGGCTGCCAAAGTCCATATGGAGGGTACAAAGTGAGCGCTTGGCGCTTGGTTCCTTTGCACCGGCGCCAACCAACGGCTTGCGGTCCTTGGCGTTGCTTTAGCCAGGGAAAGTAGCTGTCCTGCACTTCAGTCTTGAAATGCAGTGCCACTGGTCTCGTAGGTATTCCAGAGCCTCACCTGCCGCCCTTGGTATCTGCCTTCTGACGCTGTTCACAAGTACGCCCGGGGCCACTTCCAGCCAGTGCGTGAAGCCATTGAAGTACCTTCACAGGACCAACACACAAAATGGTGTGCAGGAGCACAGAGGTCACAAGTGGATGGCTTCCGTTGCTTGATGGATCTGAACAAAATGACAAGGCTGGAAACCTTCTTGTGTGGGTGAGAGGCAGACAAACTTTGTCTTGAAGACTTCATAGCAAGAAAAGAGTCTCTCCCAGGAGTGAGAAGCGCGCCCAAATGGTGCAAGCATAGGGCTGATGCTCAATTGAAGAATGTGGCATGCTTCAATTCATGTCAGGCACACAGGCTTAAAGGGAAGCACAAGCATCAGATCAATATTTATTCTGTTGGTGTTACAATGAGGAATCAGATCAACATTTAATTCTGTTAGTTACATTAAGGAGCCTGGACAAAGCAGGGCGGCAAGGAGATGTGCAGCGCCTAAGCTGACAGGTCACAAGGAGCGCGTGCTTCAAGATCTCATAAGCAGGTGCGTGCGTGCAGTAGATGCTTATGCCTTACAGAGCTGCTATGGCTCACCTGTCATGGCTGTCAGGCACGTGCTCCCTAGCTCGAACCCGGAGACCACCCCCGTTGCTGTAGGGCCGGTAGTCTGGCAAGGCAGCAACCTGTAAGGGAGCATCATGGACTGCCATTAGCTGACATACACTAGAGTGTGCGCCAGCCATTGGGATGCCAGCGACCTGTGAGGGAGCATCATGGCTTGCCATCAGCTGGCAGGCACTTGAGTGCGTGCCAGCCACTGGGAAGCGCAAGCTCAAAAGTTTGAAGACTAGCACAGCAGCATGGCGTTGACAAGGAGTTGGGGACCTGCGTGGGGGTGACATGGCTTGCCACCCTCTGACATCCACTCAAGTGCATGCCAGCCAGGCCAGAGGAGAGGCAGAAGAGTGAGCAGTGTCCAGAGCCCTGTCCATCTGCAGCTCAAGTGTTGCTGTGACAAGTCTTTGCACGGAAGCCTATCTCTCTGGGGGGCCTTGTTGTGTGTTGCACTCCCCAACACACCTGCGCGTCGGGGACGGCCCTGTCCTCCCACCAGTTAAAAGGCTTGCCTTTCTTTTTTGCGGGCCGCTGCTCAGCCTGCCTGCAGCCACGCACGCACAGGAACACGCATGCTGCGATGAGACAGGGACGCCTTGTTGCCTCCCTGCATTGACGCCTCACACACAGGGCCGGTGTGAGAGTCTGAGGGCCCTGAAATCTGACCTGTCCAGATCCTGCTGTAGACAAGGTGCTCACAGGATGAGCGAGTGCATAGGTGAATTGACAAATCTTGCAACTTTCGTGCGCAGTGGGTGCATACTGGCAAAGAGCGTCACCTGGGGGCATGCTGTAGAGGCACTGGGGCTGCAGCAGGCGGACCTGCGGGCGGCTGCGCGGCTCTCAGTGCCTGCATCCCTTCTTGGGGGGCTTGCACTTTACACAAGCCACCGCAGCAGCGCTTGTGCTCCACCGATGTCGATGGTGTGGCACGGCAGGCTGCTGGTCCCAGGCTAGGCTGCACTTGAGGCCTCCCTGTTTCTGCTTCTCCACCAGCAACCTGCCCACCCTGCTGTGCTTTGCCTGGGCTACCACCTGGGGTTCTGAGATTTGAGACTGGCAGGGGCCTGAAAGGGCTGGTGGCTTCTCCATAGTCCAGGAGTGGCGGGGGTTGCACAGGCGGCGTGTAGCTCGGATGCTCCAGGAAGGAAGGAGAGGCAGAAAGGGGCGGTGTAATGGGCTTGAGCACGCCTGCTTGTGCGTGCCCTCCACTGCTGGGCTGAAAGGCATGCCGCGCCTGCTGTAGGGGAGGTGGAGGCACGCTGCGGTGCGCTGCTGCAGAGCCCTTACGCACGTCCGCGCTGCATGCCTCTGCTTCCCACAGTGCGCATTGCCGCACTGCTCCAAGCCCTGTGTCACGGGCTTCTGCTGCTGCTGCTGCTGCTGCTGCTGGGGGCAGTGTCTGCACTGGAAGCCGCTCCCCCACTGAGCCGCTGCCAACACCAGCTGGGTGTCTGCCCCCAGACTGGCCAGCCTGCACTTCGTGGCCCTGTCCTACTTGCCTGCCAATTTTTCTTTCCTCCCGCCTACCGCTCCCAGGGTCCAGCGCCCGCCGAAATGTTTGGAGCATTGCTTTGACTCTGCTCCGTGGCTTCCCTCTGTGGCTGCTGCTCCTCTCACCATCCTGCCTCCTGTCATGCACGTCCTCTGGATCAGCCTCTGCTGGTCTGTGCAAGTGCACGCAGCTCATGCCTGCGGGCCCAGGCAGCGAGCGTGAGCTGCAGGCTGCCTGCGAGACATGTGCAGGGTGTGTGCAAGACGTGTGTGAGGCGTGTGCACATGCTGCAGACACTGATACATGCACACCCCTTGCGCGCGCACACGAGTGCTTTGGACGAGTGCTATGGTGAGAGCTTGCATTTCAGGGCATGGCATGTGCCTGTGCCCACCTGCCATTGCATGGCCTTCTTTGGTACCACAGGGCGAGAAGGGAAGATGCGTGCACGTGTACTCTGTAAACCTCAGCAGACTCAATCACAGCTAGCCTTTCAGCAGCAGCAAACCCACCAAAACAAGCGCACACGCATGCACACACACATTTGGAACGCGATGCCCGCATTAAAGGGCAGCTGGCGCACGGACAAAAGCAGCGGCGTCTTGTTTGTGGTGAACAAGTGGGTGGCAGGCATCCAGCCCTTAGTCAGCAGTGCTGAATTGGCACAGAAAGCATCCCTGCAGGCATATGAGACATGATGTCTGCGTGCCTGAGCTGCGTCTCAGGCAAGGAGCAAGGAGCAGGGAATTGTTTGGAGAGCACGCGCAAGAAACCTAAAGAGGATTTTATGTGCGCTTGATCTAAATACAGCAAGCGATCTGGGTTTGAAGGTTTGATGCCTGAGGGGCCCAGCAAGGGCGTGCAGAGGTGGGGGGAGGGTATGCAAGCAGAGGGGGGTGGCCATGCTGGGCCCTGCAGCAGTGCCCTACCTCGATGCCCATGCTAGGGCCCGCAGTGTGCCCTCCTTGACATGTGCCCTCGCAGACAGTGTCCGCACTTGCCCAGCTCGTTGCTGGGAGCTGGTGATGCTGAGCTGCTTGTAGGCATCTTCCAGGCAAACTGCGGCGTTGTGCATCATCGGTGCAGCTGATTTGAGGCTCTGCAGCCCCTGCGGTGGCAGCTGCACTGGGGGACCTTGCAAGGTGCTTCGTGAGGCCACGCACCCAACTGCTGGCCTTGTCGCTCCATGTTGACCGTGCGCGGCCTGCTTGCTGCAGGCTTCCATGCTGTTGGGACCCTTGTCTTGGTCGGGTACTAATTGTTGCTGAATGCCCCTGATCATCATCCTGCTGCTGCTGCGGCTGCTGCGGCTGCTGAATGGTGGTCTTGTGGTGGGCAACGGGCAGGAATGGCGTCAGCCGGCTGCGGCGTGTGTTGAAGTCAAATGGGCCACGTAAGCCATTGGTGTGCAGCGGTAAAAATACTGGCACAGGCTGCTGCTGCCGCTGCTGCTGCTGCTGCTGCTGCTGTTTCTGCCACTGCTTAGGATGTGGCTCCTGATCTTTAGCCTGCTGCACGTCTTCGCCTCTGGTTGATCTCACTTGAAATGCGAGCTGGCGTTTATGCTCCTGGTAGGCCATCTTCATCTTTTGCTGATCCCAACCAAAGGTTTTATGTTGCCGCTGAAACTCGTTCCAGGCATTTGCTCGCCTTTTGGATGGGATAAGTGCTTCCATTCCTAGTGCCCTTCCTGTGGAAAATTGTGCATTGACGCCATGAAACACTGTGACGAAGACATAATGCATCAGCCATGAAAAAGAGTTACTTCAGGCACTTTGAAGTGTGTTCTGCCATGTGAAGAACCAAGGGTGCTACTGACCAGATGTGCAGATATTTCAAACCTATATAGACTGCATACTCAGAGTCTGCAGCTGCCGAGCACAACCTACTAGCCTAAGGAAATCAAAGATTCAAGCTCCACCGCTTGCAAGCCATGCCACTGCGCAGTGATGCAAGCCTCTTATTGGCCTGAGGGATATCCATGGACAAGTAGGCCAATAGGTGGGCTTGCTCAGCAATACACAAGAACAGGGAGGGAAAGCAAAAGATGGAGGACAAACCTACCTTAGCATCCAGCATTCCTAACAAGGAAGGAACCTCTCCTTACGTACTTATAATCGTATTTCTTTCGTTTTGTCTTGTGCCATGGGGCGGTTATCAAGAATGAGAATGTCGGTTATGCCGCCTAAACTCAAGCTTTGGAAGGGTGACTAAAGTTTTCTATTCAATCGTATTTGATGATTTCTTTCACAATGGTGTTCCCTGTTGCAGAGAGCTGTTGTGAGCTCACTTCGTGAGCCAGCAGGTGGAAGTAGCATGGAACGTATGGAAAGCAGTGGCCATGTGGCCGGAATTTGTTCGATCTTTAGGAGTCGTTTCTGGTTCATTGGAGAAAGTCATTCCGATCCCCCGAGAACCCCCAGTGTTGGCGGTTTTTCGTGCATCAACGCCTTCCCCTTGCTCAAACACTGTCTTGCCTCCTTCCTCGTTTAAGTAACGAGGGGGCGTGTTGTGGGGAGGTGGCTAACACCAAACCCTGGGGTTGGGAGGAGCAGCGCAGCAGCATGACTGTCATAGGGCGGGGATGAGCGTGCGCGGGGTGCTAGAGGAGAAGCAGCTGAGCCTTTGGAGGGGCTGCTCGCATGGTGCAAGTGGCATTGGTGGCTGTGCAGTGGTTGGGGTTTGATGCAGGCAGCTTTGCTGCTAGCTGGCTACCTTGGAGAGCGATGTTGGGTCCCCGCAGGATACATACCCAGGATGGCTTGCTTTTGCTGTCCTGGTAGCTGTGACTCCTGGAGCTGGCGTTGAGTAGGCTGTATGCACTGCAGCCAGGGGCTGTTTCCCTGAGGGAAAAGAAGAAAGAAAACTGCGTAGACAGGCACGCAGTGTCATAAGGTTATAAGGTTACAAGGATAAGGCCTCAGTCAAGGTTACAAGGTTACAAGGATAAGGCATCAGTCAAGTAGTTCAACTGTTGGCCTGCTTGTTAAAAAACAGGAAATGAGCAAGTCCAAAAATAGGACAGCCTCAAGAAATTCAAAAGCAGTAAAGCAACACCATAAGACTGCCCAGCAGTAGGGTACAATTGAGGCCTATGACGCAATTCCCAGATAGGCTCTTTGGTCTCATTTCCGTCGCATACGCATACCTGCATCTCTCCTTTCTGCTCTTCAAGGCCTGTATGTTGGCACCAGTACCTCCTACAAAACAGGCATATAATTGTATGGGTTAAGCCTACTGTTGGGTGTAAAACAAGTTAGCCCTTGTCTGCACTGCTCATTTCCTTGTACGTGCTCTTTTCCTTGGACCATGATTGCTGAGGGAGTGCAAGGTGCCGTCATTGGGTCAGAGGATGTGCGGGTTACGCAGATGTTGTATGCGGATGACCTGACTCTGCTAGCTTAAACCCCTGATACCATGCAAACTATACTTATTAGGCTTGTGGTCTATGCATGCTCCAAACACCTTTCCATCAGCACTGCAATTTCAGAGGTGTTCCATTTCAACTCAAAGCGCAGTGCTCAGGTGCCCATTTTTATTTTAGGAGCTTGCTCTGATTCGTACAGGTACCTTGGCGTGAATTTTCACCGGACACTCACAGCCTTGTCTGAGCATGCAGCCACACCAATGCATGCAGCAGCTCATGGTTTATGTGGGTTTGTATGGGACACTGCCCTATGTGACAGACTGTTTGCCTCCCTTCGGCTAGCTTAGGCATACGTAGTTCCTGCTGGTTTGTATGGCTATCAGCTTTGGAGATCAGGATTCTTGCGCGAAAGTGGTATTTCAAATAAGTTAGGCCTACACTGCAGACATTGCATTTGAATTGCTTAAAGGGCACCTTAGGTGTGAAGCGGTCTGCGCCTTACTGGGCTGTACTACTTGAGTGTGGACATGAACCTCTGCAATCTTATTGGTTCAGAGCTGCTATAGAATATTACAACGGCTTGTTGTCCTCTTATAGTGCTACTCTAAATCAGGCCCTTCATGCAGACCTCAAACTGGTGCCTCGAGCTAAAACATCTTGGGCTTCGGACATTTTGCGCGCCATTGAGGGAATGCGAGGCTGTGACACATATATACAAGCTTTGCAGGGGCACCCTATTTGTTACTCAGATTTCGCTGCTGAACAGAGGTTTAGGACGAAAAAAGTTTAGAGGGTCACGCCAGATTATTGTCATTGCTGAATCAGTGTCACTGTCCATTTGTGGTTTGTTGGTTAGTTGATACTTATTTTTTGTGTCTGGATCTCGCTCTTCCACTTATAGTAACCTTGTTACGCCAAATTTATGCAGTGCCAGATTTATGGTGCACTGTGACCTTGAGGTCGGTTGATTCAGCTGGTGTAACGATACGTAGACTTCTTGTCTGTTACAACTATCCAGTATATATTATACTGGACCAACGGTGCTTTTCAGCACCACCAATTGTTGGTTCTTTTACAGCTGGAGGAGTATTTGATCCCATTGTCAGTTCAGCTAAAGCTGTATTTGAGCACGTCAAAGACGAACTCGCAGTAATACTTTGTTTGCTCCTAGTGAGCTTGTAACATGAACGCCAGGGAGTAGACCCCTCTAGCCCTTGGGGGGTGACAGGCGTGGCAGCGCTCAGTCCAGTCCAGTCCAGTCCACCGTCCAGTGTGAGTGCATCCGACAGCAGCTGCATGCAGCGTTGACCTGACTGTTTGCAGGCTGAAGAGAGAGAGAGAGAGAGAGAGAGAGAGAGAGAGAGAGAGAGAGAGAGAGAGAGAGAGA
>LKMJ01006490.1_pt1 | contig 11030 bp, 9 predicted proteins | sample 643391 | NCBI WGS metagenome assembly LKMJ01 (sample SAMN04112250, study PRJNA286221) | soda lake metagenome | biome: soda lake; feature: Kulunda Steppe; material: water; isolation source: sample PL-Br10 brine of Picturesque Lake | place: Russia: Kulunda steppe | collected 2010-07
GCGAGCGCATTTCGGTGTTCTGGGTGCCGCTCAGCCAGGGCTGGGTCGCGGCGGAAGGCCGCCCGCTGCACAATGTGCTGTTCGCCTTCCACAACCTCGACACCGGCGAGTTCCACACCGCGCTGCTCTACATCACCGGACCGATGACCACCGAAGGCTCGGGGCCAGACGCGGAGGACTTTCACTTCCGCTACCAGATCGACGACGGCAAGAGTGGCTTCACGACCGCCTACACGCACGCCAACGAAACGTGGGAGTTTGGGGGCTACACCACCGAGAAGGACGAGTGGAACGAACCGTTCCGCCTCTCGATGACGTCCCAGGCGCAGGCGCCGGGCTATGCGCCGATGGCCTATTGGGGTCTGGAAAGCATCGGCGTCGATCCGCAGAAGCGCCAGAACCCGGAAACGATGTACGGCCTGACGATCTATTACACGGCGCCCATGATGGCCTCGTCGGGCGAACTCGAAGTGGCCGGCCGCACGGTCCGTTTCGAGGGCACCGGCTGGTTCGAGCACCAGTGGGGCAACTTCCGGAACACGTACCAGTATCGCTATTTCTGGGCCCATTTCCGGTTCGAGGAGAGCGGCGACCTGATGACCTTCCGCCAGTACTACGCAGGCGAGGAATTCCGGAACCCCCATTACAACGTGAACCGCTACTTCCACATGGACGGCGAGACCTTCGAGCGCAGCTACGCCCACGGCCCGGCCTTCAAGCTCATCCCCGAGCGCATGTGGACCTCGGAGAAGTCCGGCGTTGTCTACCCTTGGTATGGCCGGATCGAGACGCCGAACGGCACCTACTGGTACGAGCCGACCCTCGAGGAGCAGGAGGGCCTCGGTTTCGCCGGCCCCTACATCGAGGGGGTGATCCAGCTCCGCGAAGGCGGGCCGAACGGGCCGATCGTGGCGACCGGCTTTTGCGAGATGATCATGTTTACAGGCACCTATGACGACGGCACCGACCATTCGATGGGCCCGCCGATGTCTCGCGGCCTGCCCGAGGACGAGGACGGCCCCTGGAAGCCAACCCTCTGATACCGCAATCCGGGCGTCCCGCGGGGCGCCCGGGCCTACCGGCGCCGCTTCCGTCCCGAACCGCCCTTCCCCCGCGATGCCCGGGCAGTGGCGGCGCAGAGTTTGAGCCGGGCCGCCAAGGTGCGGTGCCCCAGCGCGCCAGACATCACGCGCATGGCCTCAGGAGTGCGTAACGAGTGCCGGCCGGTCGGCAAGCGCTGATCGGTCGGATGGTTTCCTTCACAACGAACCGGAGCGCTTTCCACGGGCCGGTCCTTCCCCCTCGGCCCAAAGGGCCGGTGTCAAAGCTGTGGCGGTGTTTCGCCCTTGAACCAGGACATGAAACGATGATGAGGAAGCTCTCGGCGGAACTCTTCGGCACCTTCTGGCTCGTCTTCGGCGGCTGCGGCAGCGCCGTTCTGGCGGCGGGCTTCCCCGAACTCGGGATCGGTTTTGTCGGCGTCTCGCTGGCCTTCGGGCTGACCGTGCTTACCATGGCCTATGCCGTCGGCCACATCTCAGGCGGGCATTTCAACCCGGCGGTGTCGCTGGGCCTCGCCGTGTCGGGCCGCTTCGCCTGGGCGGATCTGCCGGCCTATTGGGGCGCACAGGTCGTCGGCGGCCTTCTGGCCGCCCTCCTACTCTACATGATCGCATCCGGCGCGCCGGGCTGGAGCGCGGGAGGTTTCGCATCCAATGGCTACGGTACCCTCTCGCCCGGCGGTTACGGCCTGATGTCGGCCTTTCTGATCGAAGTCGTGCTGACCGCATTTTTCCTGCTGATCATCCTCGGCGCGACGTCATCACGGGCGTCGGCGGGCTTCGCCCCGATCGCCATCGGCCTCGGGCTGACGCTGATCCACCTGATCTCGATCCCGGTGACGAACACCTCCGTGAACCCGGCCCGCTCCACGGCGGTCGCCCTGTTCGCCGAGACCGGAGCGGTTGGCCAGCTTTGGCTGTTCTGGCTGGCCCCCCTGATCGGCGCGGCCGTGGGCGCGGCAATCTGGGCGGGGCTGCTCTCGGAGGGGCCGGTGGCCGCATCGGAGGGGGCGGCGGCATCAGCGCCATGATCCATCCATCCGGCAACGGCCAAGACAGCCCGGGCCTGGAGGCGCATTTGCGAACTCCCAGCCACCGGCGCCAAACAGGGAAGACTCCGATGACCGAAACTCGTTGCGCGCCGGCCATCGCGCTGGTTGTTGCGCTGATCGCGTGGTTGCCCACTGCCGCGTCCGCGCAGGATGCCGAGCTTGCGCAAACCCTGACGAACCCGATCGCCGATCTCGTCAGCGTCCCTTTCCAGATCAATCGCGATCGCGGCTTCGGGGCCGACCGGGATGGGTGGCGCACAACGCTCAACATTCAGCCGGTTTATCCCATTCGGCTGAGCGACGACTGGACCCTGATAAGTCGCACGATCGTGCCGGTAATCCGGCAGAAGAACGTGGTGCCGGGCAGCAGTCAGACCGGTCTGGGCGACATCCTGCAGAGCTCCTTCCTTTCGCCCGCCGGGGCTGGCAGCGACGGTGGGCTGATCTGGGGTGCGGGCGTTGCCTTCGGCCTGCCCACCGCCAGCGAGGATGCCCTGGGCACCGGCAAGTGGACAATTGGCCCCACCGTCGCCGCCCTGCGGATCGACGGCGCCTTCACCTATGGCGCGCTGCTAAACCATCTCTGGTCGGTGGGCGGTGACCGGGATCGCGCCAACGTCAACCAGAGCTTCGTCCAGCCGTTCCTCTCCTACACATCGCCAGCGGCGGTTACACTGACCGCAAGTGCCGAGGCACTCTACGACTGGGAGCGCGAGGCTCTGGCTGTGCCGGTCAACCTCACCGCCGCTCGCCTGGTCCGGATCGGTGGCCAGCCGGTGAGCCTGCAGGCCGGTCTGCGCTACTAGGCCAAGAGCCCTGAGGGCGGGCCGCGTGGATTTGGCTTCCGGATCGGCACGACGATCCTGTTCCCGCGCTGACTCCACACCGCATGGGCGAAAAGAACGCATCACTGCCGCCGAGCCCGGCACAGGCGCGTCCGTCCCCGCCCGACACTTTAGAACAAAGGCACCCACATGGAAAACTCCCTCGGTTTCTTCGACATCCTCTGGTCCATCTTCCTGCTGTTTCTGCTCATCGCCTGGTTCTGGGTTCTGATCTCGGTCGTGGCCGACATCTTCCGCTCGCAGGACATCAGCGGAGTCGCTAAGGCGCTCTGGATCGGCTTCGTGATCATCATCCCGTGGCTGGGCGTACTGGTTTACATCATCGCGCGGGGCGACCGGATGCAGGAGCACGCCGCCGACGCGATGGCCCGTGCGGAGGAGACGCGCCGCAGCTACATCCGCTCGGTGGCGCAGATCTCGCCGGCCGACGAACTGGCCAAGCTGACGGAGCTGAAGGAAAAGGGCGTGCTGACCGAGGCGGAATTTGCCGCACAGAAGGCCCGGGTCCTGTCGGCCTGACCCCCCCAACCCGCGAGCTTTGCGATGCGCCCCGTTCACCTGCCCCTCTTCATTGTCGCCCTGCTGGTGGGCCTGTCCGCTCCGATCGGCGGCGCCACTGCCAGCGAGGCGCGCGTCACCGGCACGGCGACCTACCTCGATCACGCCATGCTCCCGCCCGGCGCCGTGCTGGAGGTAATGCTGCAAGACGTGTCGCGCCCCGGCGCCCCGGCCGAGGTGATCGCCACCGACACGCACCAGCCCCTGGTCGCGCCGCCCTATTCCTTTGTGCTGACCTATGATCCGGCCCTGATCGACGACCGCCACAGCTATTCCGTCCGGGCGCGCATCACCCTCGGGGATCGGCTTCTGATGACGACGGACACCCACGCCCCGGTCATCACCCGCGACGCCCCGATGGAGGTGGAAGTCATCCTGCGCCGCGTTCCGGCACGCCCCGAGCGCGGCGCACAGATATATACCGCCCCGGGTCTGAGGCTGCCGGCAAGCTTCACCGGCACCACGCCCATGGCCTCGGGGCCCGGCATGACGTGGCATCTGAACCTCTGGCCGGACCAGATCTATCACCTGAGCCAGACATACGGCGGCGCCAGCGACAGCTCGGGCGACATCGGCCGCTGGCATGCGGACCCTGAGCGTGGGGCCATCGTGCTGCGCGGCGGCCGCGAGGCGCCCGTCTTTCTCGAAATACTCGCAAATGGCGACCTGCGACTGATGGGCCTGGACGGCACGCCGATCGACAGCGACCTTCCCTACACACTCGCTGTGGGGCCCCTGGAGCCGGGCGTGGCGCCACTGTTCCTGACGGGCATGGTCCAGCGCGGGGCGGAGGGGGCAAGCTTCACCGAATGCTTCACAGGCCGCACCTACCCCATCGCGACGCAGGGCGATTATCCGGCGGCCGCGCGCGCCCTTGCCGGACTGTTCAGCTATATCAGTCACATCGGCGGCGACCCCGACAGCCCGGCCTTTGCCGTGCTCGAGGGCCGGCTGCTGCCGAGCCCGGGCTCGGAGGAGCCAAACAGCACCCATCTGGTGATCGACCGCTTCGACCGTTTCGAGCTTTTCCTGACATGCGACCGGATCCGGTCACAGGCCGGCCCACCGCCCCCCGGCCCTGCTTTGACGAACACCTACTGGAAGATCACAGCGGTTCTCGGCGATGAGGTGGCCGCCATCCAGACCCGCCGCGAGCCGCACCTGATCCTGCGCACCGGCCCGCCACCCGCCTTCGAAGCAACGCTCGGGTGTACCCGCATCCGCGGCCACCACGCGGCCGAAGGTGCCACTCTCTCCTTCTCCGAAGGCGCGACCATACTCTTGGCCTGCCCGCCGGAGCTTGCCAGGCAGGAGCGGAGGCTGGCGGAGGCGCTGGAGCAGGTGGCACGGTGGCATATCGACGGCCCCGCACTGGAGCTGCTGAACCGGGCCGGCGACCCTGTGCTGACGGCACGGGCCGTGTATCTGCGCTGAGCAAACGCGGCCTCGGCGCGGCCACAACCACGCCATGCACGGCCCGCAAGCCAAGCCATACACGTCTTCGATCTGATCGCCGGGAGTTTGCCGATGCCCACCAAACCGCCTGAAGCCATGCCGGCGCCGAGGGCTCCCTCCGCCGCCCTTTTTCTGGCACCGCTCAGCGCGGGCGGCGTCGTGCTGGGCGCGCTCCTCGTTGGCCTCTCGCTCACGCCGTCCATGGTGCCGCGGCCCCCGGTCCTCCAGGGCGTGCTAGGCGGCCTCGTCTTCGCGCTCGGCTACGGGGTCTGGTATCTGCTGTGGCTGCTCCTCGACTGGCTGGAGGTGCGGCGGCCCGCGCCCTATATCTCGCGCATCGCGGCGCGCACCGGGTTCGCCGTCGCGGGCGTGGTCGTTGTCGTGGCGTTCTGGCTCGGCGCGGGTTGGCAGAACTCGATCCGCGCGGCGTGGGACCTGCCCGAGACGGCGGCCACCGCCCCGGTCACGGTGGCCGCCATCGCGACTGCGGTCGCTGCGGTGCTGCTTCTGCTCGGGCGGGCGTTCCGGCTCCTTTCGCTCGCGTGGAGCCGCAGGAGCAAGCGGGTCCTGCCGCCGAAGCTGGCCAATCTGCTGGGGCTTGTCACCGCTGCTGCCATCTTCGGGATGCTGATCGACGGGGTCCTGCTGCGCGCCGGGCTGCGGGTCGTCGACACCTCGGCGCGCCTCGCCGATGCGGTGATCCCGGCCGACAGCGCAGCCCCCCGGAACCCGCTCAAATCCGGAAGCGCCGCCTCCCTTGTTGCGTGGGAGGACCTTGGCAGCATGGGGCGCGATTTCGTGACCTCCGGCCCGACCGCAGAGGAGATCGGCGCCTTCTGGGGAGAGGCCGCGCCCGAGCCCCTGCGCGTCTATGTCGGCCTCAACGCGGCCGCAAAACCGGAGGCCCGCGCACGGCTCGCCTTCGATGAGCTAAAGCGCGTGGGCGGGTTCGACCGCGAGATACTGGTCATCGCCATGCCCACCGGATCGGGCTGGCTCGATCCCGGCGCCATGGACAGCCTCGACTACATCGCGCGCGGGGATGTGGCGACCGTCGCGGTGCAATACAGCTATCTTCCCAGCCCGATTTCGGTTGTGGTCGATCCGACCCAAGGCTTGGCCGAGGCGCAGGCGCTGTTCGATCTGGTCTACGGCCACTGGACAACCCTGCCAGCGCAGGATCGGCCGCGGCTATACCTCCACGGCCTCAGCCTCGGCGCGTTCCTGTCACAGGAGACGGTGCCGCTGCTGGATGTCCTGGGTGATCCGTTCCAGGGCGCACTGTGGACCGGATCCCCCTTCCTCAGTGACGCTTGGAACATGGTCCTGCGCCGCAGGCAGCCTGACAGCCCCGCCTGGCGGCCGGTGTTCGGCAACGGGTCGCTGATCCGCGCCGACAACCAGCGCGCCCGGTTCGAGAATGCCACCGCCGAGTGGGGGCCCCTGCGCCTCGTCTTCCTGCAATACGGAAGCGACGCCATCACCTTCTTCGACTGGTCGCTTGCCTGGCAGCGCCCCGACTGGCTGGCCGGGGACCGTGCGCCCGATCTGTCGCCGCAGATGCGCTGGGTGCCGCTGGTCACCGTCCTGCAGGTGGCCGTGGACATGGCCGTGTCGGTCGGCCATCCCGGCTACGGCCACGACTACATCGCCCGCCACTATATACCGGCCTGGGCCGCAACCCTTGCGCCCGAGGGCTGGGACCCTGAAACTGAAGAAAGGCTCTTCCATCATCTGTCAGAGGTCTGACGGATCCAAGTGACAATCCGCATTGAACCGGGACGCCGTGAAGGCGCTCGAAAGGTTGCCCCTGTTGGCTTGCTGAACAGGGCCGTCGCCGTAGCGCCAATGCGTGGGCACAACTCCTCGTGGGTGATGTCCAGCGCCGAGGGGCGGACGACACCGGCCACCACCTTGACGCGCCCGGCAAAGAAATCCTGATCGTGCCGGGACTGGACCGCGCAACAGATTACGAAGGCAGCGGCCTGTGCTGATCCGCCAACGCGTCCTGCCCACTGGGCATAGTTGGCACGTGTGGGGGCACGTTGTGCAGATACAGGTAGACCTAGCTTCGGCAAGATGACCCTCCATGCACCGCTGCAGCGAGCCCGACTGACCAGTTCGGTCATGCCGCGCCGCAGTATTTCTGGGGTTCCGATCGTCGGCTATGGGCCGAGTGCGTCGATCACAGAAGGCTGGCTCGTTGTTCTACCCATTCCTCTGGGAACGGCTCCAGCACCTGCGCCAGCGTCACCTCCGGCCCCTGGCGCCCGTCGAGGATCGCCTCCACGATGTCCGGCGCCAGCAGCGTCAACCGCAGCACGCGGGTCAGGTAGGAGACGGCGATGTCCTCGTGCCGGGCCAGATCGACGACGTTTGCGAACTCGCCCGAGTCCAGCATCCGCTTCCAGCGGAACGCGCGGGCGAGCGCCTTGACCAGCGTGTTGTCCGCCTTGCGGTCTGGCCGGACGCCATCGGGCAGGTGCATTTCCTTGCGCCCGCCGCGCTTCACGACGCGGAACGGGACGTGGAGAGTCACGGTCTCCGGGATCGGCGACACGCGGGTCACGCCGCTTCTCCGATGCCCCCGGCCAGCATCTCGCGAGCGAGGCTACTGAGTCCGTCGACGCGGAGCCCGACGTTGAGCCCGTCCGTGCCTATGTCGACACGGTCGACCAACAGCGCCACGATGCGGGCCTGTTCGGCGGGGAAGAGTTCGTCCCACAGCGGGTCGAGTTGCTGCAGGGCGGCACGCGCGTCGGCTTCCGTTATGTCGGCGGCATGGGTGCGGGCCGCTTTCCATGTCCCCGCAATGATCTCGGGCTGACGAAACACAGCCCGCAACTGGTCGATGACTGCGGCCTCGATCGCGCCCGCGGGCACGCGGCCGACCGGACACGCACCAGCACCATGCTTCAGCACGGTCTGGCTGACGTAGTAACGGTACAGCCGCCCGCCCTTGCGGGTGTGCGTCGGCGAGAAGGCGGCGCCATCGGGACCGAACAGCAGCCCCTTCAGCAGCGCGGGCGTGTCGGCGCGTGTGCGGGCCGCGCGCTTGCGCGGGCTCTCCTGCAGGATGGCGTGGACTCGGTCCCACATCTCGCGGTCGATGATGGCGTCGTGTTCGCCGGGATAGCTCTCGCCCTTGTGGACCGCCTCGCCGATGTAGGCGCGGTTGCTGAGCATCCGGTAGATGTATTTCTTGTCGATCCTGTTCCCGCGCGGCGTGCGGATGCCGCGTGCGCCAACCTCTCGTGCCAGCTCCGTGCAGGACCCAATCTCGAGGAAGCGGGCGAAGATCCAGCGGACACGCGCGGCGATGTCTTCGTCGACCAACAGCTTCCGGTTCTCGACGCGGTAGCCGTAGGGCGGGACGCCGCCCATCCACATGCCCTTCTTTCGGCTGGCGGCGACCTTGTCGCGGATGCGCTCGGCGGTGACCTCCCTCTCGAACTGGGCGAAGGACAGCAGGATGTTCAGCGTCAGCCGCCCCATGGAGGTTGTCGTGTTGAACGATTGCGTGACCGAGACGAAGGTCACGGCGTTCCGGTCGAACACCTCGACCAGCTTGGCGAAGTCGGCGAGCGAGCGGCTGAGGCGGTCGATCTTGTAGACCACCACCACATCGACCAACCCGTCCTCAATGTCCTCCAGCAACCGCTTCAGGCCGGGCCGTTCCAGCGTGCCGCCGGAGATGCCGCCGTCGTCATACTGATCGCGGACCAGTACCCAGCCCTCGGACCGCTGGCTGGCGATGTACGCCTCACAGGCTTCGCGCTGGGCGTGGAGGCTGTTGAATTCCTGCTCGAGTCCTTCTTCGGAGGACTTGCGCGTGTAGATCGCGCAGCGCTGCTTCCGGATCATTCCTGATTTCGCAGGGGCCTTTGTCATGTCCGCGCTCTCCGGTTCTTGAGGCCAAAGAACACCCAGCCATTCCAGCGCGTCCCGGTGATCGCGCGCGCGATGGCGGACAGCGACTTGTAGGGCCGCCCCTGCCATTCGAAGCCGTCCGCGGTGACGGTGACGGCATGCTCGACGCCCTGCCACTCACGGATCAGCCGGGTGCCGGCGATGGGCATGGTGTCTGCGCGGATCCGGCTCTTCTTCCGGTCGCCGCCGTCGAGTTCCTCGCCCAGCCGCTCCAGCCGCCGGATCGTCTCGAGCTTCAGCCCGCCATAGGCGAGTTCCTGGATGCGGTAGGCCAGCCGGCTTTCCAGGTAGCGGCGGTTGAACGGCGGCGGCTCGCTGTCGAACAACTCGCGCCACTGCGCTTTCAGGTCCGGCGTCGTCGCGGTCTTCAGCGCGGCCAGGCGCGCGGGAATGGGATCGTGGGTCGTCATGCGGTTCTCCGGTGAGTTGGAGTTGCATGACGGCATTGGTCGGCCGGAGAGTGTAGGAGAATTTCTCCAGTCTCGTCAGAAGGTTCGCCGCGCTCGCGCAGCATCAATCGAACCAGGCCAAGCGCCAGCAGGCCGCACAACTCTGCGCGGCGCTCGGCGGGGGTCAGCTGCGAGGGATGCAGCGCGTTGGGGCGACGGATAGGGCCGGGATCGAACGTCATGACCCATCGGTGCCGGATTGTGCCGTTGCCCGCGACCTCGGAACGGGTCAGCCTGAGTACGACCGACATGGGTGGAACGGTCCAACCCTTCGGCCAAGCCGGTTGAGGGGGAAGAATGTTTTGGTTATGTTCTCAACCTGCATCAGTGAATCGGTGGGGTTGCGGAATGTCCGAAGGGGAGGCCCTTGGAGCTGTCTGGTCTCTGGCTACGGCGATCGAGCACGTCCACCGCATCGAAGCGTACGAACTCGAACAGGAGCTCTACCGTGTGGTCCTCGGCAACGAGACGCTACAGATCGCTGCGCGGCCGCCTGCCGAAGAGCCTCGCCGATACCCATCGCAGCGGTCGGTCGACGGTCTGCTGATCGCGTTGCGCGACGGATATGTGCGTGCAACGGGCCGGCGTTCCACGATCAGGAGCAGTGGTTGCTCGGATGGGCTCGACCTCTGGCGGCTGCACGCCACGGATCCCGTGCTGATCACCACGGACGAATGGCGGGCGGGTGAGTTCGACGCGGAGGCCCTCGTGCTGACGGGACCGTCGTGGCAGTACATCCACATTCAGGTGCCGGATTTCATGGTCAGGGCGATATGGCCCGATTGGCCGGAAGGCGATGCGGAGCCTGCCGTTCCTCACCTTGCCGCACCGGCATACACCACTCCGTATCTCGAGTTGATGCAGGAAGCGATCCGGCATTTCGGGCTGACGGCCCTGCGCCAGGAGAAGAAGGAGGTTCTCTCGGACTGGTTCAGGACACAGCGCATCGAGGGCGAGCCGCTGTCGAAGAACCTCGCCGACGCAATGGCCACGCTGATCCGGCTCCCGTCGGCGCAGCGCGGCGGCGCCAGGCGGGTGCGAGGGCCGGATCTGCGGCAGATGCGATAAGGCACCTTGCCGATGAAGAATGTGATGCGGCACAGGTGCGGAGTGGTGTGGCGAGTTCCAACAGCAATCGTGGAAATCGATGGACCGTTCCTGACAGAAACGGTGCAGCGACGGCGGCCGCGTCGGACCTGTCGCGCGAGTCGATCCACGATGCCCGGCTGATCCTTGATGCCGAGGCTGCCGATCCCGAGCACTGTTGCCAGTTTCAACAGTGCCGGCGTCGGCCTTGGCGGTGGCCGTGCGACATCTCCGGCAAACCGTTGTCGGCCTGAACAGGTTTGACCAGGATTGGCTGGTCGGGCGTCGGCGTCTGCCTGCGCCGATGCGTCTTGCCGAGGGTCCTGGCCGGCCGGGAGGGGTGTTGTCGGCTTCAACATCCCTTTGGCATTTGACCGGCCTACGCCGTGTCGTACGAGGCTTGGCGCCCGCGACCTCGACCGGCGCGGCTTTCAACGTTTCAGACCGCAACCTTGAACCGACCGCCCCCGGCATCGGTCCCGACCACCGCGAAGCGACCGGAGGCGGGTTACGCCGCCGATGACCCCTTCCGGCGCGAACCGTGCGCTCTTTCCACCCCGGGTCGGACGGGTCTCCGGCTCGCCGGGCCCGTCA
>LKMJ01006491.1_pt1 | contig 11029 bp, 10 predicted proteins | sample 643391 | NCBI WGS metagenome assembly LKMJ01 (sample SAMN04112250, study PRJNA286221) | soda lake metagenome | biome: soda lake; feature: Kulunda Steppe; material: water; isolation source: sample PL-Br10 brine of Picturesque Lake | place: Russia: Kulunda steppe | collected 2010-07
CGCCGACGAAGCCCAGGAACACCACAACAAGATGATAGAGGCCTACCGTGAGGCCGACGACATCCGCGACGACGCCGACGAGAAACACGAGGAGTTCGTCGAAGTGCAGGAGGCCGCCGACCAGCACCACGAGGACTTCGTCCGCGTCCAGAAGCGCCTGCGCGAACTCGACAAGCAGGAGGAAGAAGAGGAGCGCGCCCAGCGCGAGGAGAAAGAAGAGGCCGCACGGGAGGAGGCCGAGGAGATCTACCAGAAGTTCAAGGAAGGCGAAACCCTCGACACCGAGGACCTGATGAAGCTCCAGAAGACCGGGCTTCTATAGCGTGATTGTCCCTCGAGCGGGGTAAGAGGGGGGTTCCCCCCAGTCCTGTCGGTCATATTTTTACCGATACAGGAAACCCAGCGACGAGTGGCTGGTCGGTACCTCGGCTCCGTCTATGTGTGGGGATTTTATACGACGCCGACCCGACGAGATGGGCATGGGGCTGTTCAAATCACTCGCCAGATTCGGTATTTTCATCGTCGCTACAGTCATCCTGATTGCTGCAGCGTGGGCGTTGCTCGTCGAGTATCCACAGTCGACACGCGAGCTGCTCGGTGTCGTGGTCGTCTTGCTTCTCGCCCCGATTGCGTTGAAGCTGAGCGGACTTCTCACGAGCACTCTGCTTCCGGGTTACAACGTCGCCGAGGTCAAAGTGGCGGGCCCGATTACTCGTTCGGACGGGAGTAGTCCGCTCGCAGCAGGACCCGTTGGCGCACCGGCAGACCGTATCGTCGAACAGATAGAACGGGCGAACGCCGACAGCAATGTCGACGCCCTTCTGATGAAGCTGAACACACCGGGTGGTGAGATCGTGCCGAGCGAGGACATCAAACTCGCCGCCGAACGGTTCGACGGTCCGACAATCGCGTATGCGACTGACATCTGTGCAAGCGGCGGCTACGAGATTGCCAGTGGCTGTGACGAACTCTGGGCACGTGAGGGCAGCATCATCGGTTCCATCGGCGTCGTCGGCTCGCGTGTCAACGCTGCCGAGCTGGCTGACAGGCTCGGACTCGAGTACGAGCAGTTGACTGCTGGAGAGTACAAGGACGCAGGTGTACCGCTCAAGGAACTGGAGGACCACGAGCGCGAGTATCTGCAGGGCATCGTCGATGACTACTACGAGCAGTTCGTCGAAAACGTCGCCGAACGGCGCGAACTGGAAGCCGCAGAGATACGAGAGACAGAAGCCCAGGTCTTTCTCGGAGCCCGGGCACTCGACGAGGGACTCGTCGACGAACTCGGGACCCGCGAGGAGTTGCTCGACGAGCTCGAAACGCGGCTTGGAAAATCCGTCGTGGTCGAACCGTTCGAGCCACAGTACCCCCTTACCGCTCGTCTGGGCTCCGGTGCGCACCAGCTAGCATTCGCGTTCGGAGCGGGTGTTGCGAAGACAGTCGCTGGCGACGACCGACCGCTCCGGTTGCGGTGAGTGACCACCGAGACGGTACCTGAATAGTTACCATTCCAGTCCGGCCGGGTCGGTCGGTGGGTCGAGGGGGCTCTGTAACAGGTCCGAGCCAGGCTCGGGGTCGTTGTATCCACTTGGCGCCACGTCGTTCGGTGCGCCGGGATAGAACAGCGACGCCAGCACGTGCAAGTGTTGACGGCCAACTCCAAGTTCGAACTGCCCGCCGCCGTACAACCGAATATCGTGCTCCCTGCAGTAATCGATGGTATCGAGCAGCGACTCGACTGAACCGAAGCGCGACGGTTTGATGTTGAGCCAGTCGGGTGGCCAGGGGAGGCGTTCGACAGTTTCCACGCCCCGTATCGGGTAGTCCCACGCAACGCGCTCTCTTGCATCATCGAACAGCGGTCGTGACTCCTCGGTGAGGTCCGGGTCCTCGACGATTGCATCCGGAAACCCCTCCAGTATCAGCTCGTACAGCTCCGGGTCGGCAGACTGGTCGACCTCAGTACCCTCATACTGGCCCTTGAGGTCGAGTATCCGGACAGCACCGGTTTCCGCGAGTCGCTCGACCACCGCCGGTGTCCAGTCTGATGTGGGGTCGAGCTTGAACTCGAGCGAGGGGTCGCGGTCGAGCCACGCCCGGATTCGGTCGCCAGTCGGCGGGTCTTGCAGGCGCGTACTTACCACGAATCTGACGGGGGAGTACGTCAGGTCGAGACGACCCGCGAGGTTTGTTCCGGCCTGTTTCAGTGCGAGGTCCAGCGCCGCGCTCTCGAACATCCAGCGACGATAGTTACGGAAGATTGAACTCCCTGGTTCATCACCGAAAAAGAGGTCTGTATCGGCCAGCAGTTCTGAGAAGCTATCGAGCGAGTACGAACCCACAATGGAGAGATCAAGACCTGCCTCCTTCAGCCCGTGATGTGGTTCGCTGTCGTAAGTGACGTCCTCGCCACGACCGGTTTCGCCATCCCCCTGCAGCGACAGAGTTGTCGTCGTTCGGGTGAACCCGCTGGACGTTTCGCGCTCACGTAGCTCGAGTTCGTAAGCCTCGATGTGAAGATTTAAATCCCCGAGTTTCTCGTACAGCATCTTGTATGTCTTCGTTCGGCGCGTAATTAAACCCTCAAGGGCCGTCTCTCAGCCTTCGACGAGAACGACCGACTCCCCGTCGAGTTCGAGTTTTCGAACGCGGAGTTCATCATTGGCTGGTTGCCACTCGGGCGGGCTATCGAGACGGTTTGCTCGCGCGTCCTCGGCCGCCTGCCGAAGCTCCGACTCGTTCACCGAGTCGAACTCCGTCCCCTCCAGTACCACTGAAGGCGGAGCGCCCGAGAGGATACTCCGGAGTGCATCTCGTTCCGTCGCATCTTCCACAGCACCTATCGGCGTCAGTGGCCCAAACGCGAGGGACGCTCGTGCGGTTCCGCCGTCGTTTCGCATCGAAATCCGTGCAGTGTCGATCCGGATCTCGTCGGCGGAGTGGTCGAAACTCGCCTCGGCAGTGTGCGTGCTTCCTGCGACGGTATCTATCGTGTTCGCTGCGCCAGTCGCATCCGGCGGCGGTTGAGAGGGAAGCGACAGCGCTACACCCGCGATAGCGACGCTCGCGACAGCGACGCCGAACCAGACATACCAGGCGTCGACAGGTGCCTCGAAATCCATCGTACGGCCGCATGTGTTCGTTCTCGTATTTAAGGAGCCGGAACGGGAGCCAGAGAGTCCGATTCGCCGTCGCCTGCCAGTGCCTGTCCCCCACAGACTCGTTCGTCATCCCGGTCGGCCTCGCCAACGTGAGGATACGTCGCCGAGCACTCGGGGTTTTCGCTGTCTCGGTCTCCAACACCAACGCCCGGTGGCGTAATGACGACGAGGACGGTTCGGCTGTCGAACGCTATCTCTTCGACGGACCCGAGCTCCCGTTCTGCACCCGCAATCTCGTGGCTGACAGTGAGATTCTCGCGGACGTACGTCGTCTCCGTTCCTTCGGCGGGCGTTCCCAGGGTCGCCGACGCCTCGAAGCGGGCGTACTCACCTGCAACCTCGACGTTCCACGCGTTGACCGTCGCCACCCACTGCCCGGGAATCGGTAAGAGTGGCAGCCCTGCCGGCACCCGTGCTGCCCGCTGCTGTGTCCCCCGAGAGTTTCCAAGCCATCGCTCTCCGACTGTCTCTCCGATCGCTTCGCTCGCCTCTGCAACACGGTCTTCGACGAGGTCCGTCGTCGCATCACCGAGTACCTCCTGAATCCGTTCGTCGAGCGCTTCAGCCTGTTCGGCACTGCCGATCTCGACGGACGTCGCACTGGCAGTCATCACCGCTGGCCTCACTGCGGAGTCGACGAGGTCGTCCCACTGCTCGTCGTCGTGGCGGTCCTCGAAGGCGTCGTACGCGCGATACTCGGAGGCGTCGAGCTCGCTGGTGACGTTGTCGACGATGTACTCGGTCGCGTTCCCCTCCCCAATAAGCCGTGCTGTCTCGGCCGTGTCGTAGGGGCGGAGTGCCTGGATGATGCCGTCCTCGACAGCCACCTGTGCAGATGTGACGGATCTATCCAGGTCACCATGTTCGTTCAGTGCCTTCGCACACGTCTGCTGGCCGGGGTAGCTGTCGGAGGCTGTCGGCTCTCCCTGTTCCAGACACTCCGCTGTGAGACTCGGATACAGTTCCGTGACAGTCTGCTCTGCAACAGTGGTTTCGAACTCGTCGAGCGCGTCCTCGACGTTCGTCTCGAACCGCTCTACGTCAGTTCTGAACGTCTCCGGGTCTGTCAGGTACGCATCCCCCCGTTTTGCTTCCTGTCCGTCTTCGTGTGCCTCGACAGCTAACTCTCCAGCGGTGAGAACGTCGCCAGCCATCCGAAGCGTGAGTTCAGCATCGGGAGTCCCGCTCAACCCTGGCATCAGTTCCATCGCCGTCGCGAGTGGTCCGTTGACGACCGCGTCGTACGGCATGTCGATAGCGTTCTCGTTTCTGGTTTTGAGCGGCGCAAACTCGACATCCTGGTCGACCGGTGGGACGCTGTGAGTGTCGACAGTCTGTTCGGAGAGCAGGTACGTTGGCGACCCGGAGACCTCGAAAGCGACGGTGTCGGTGAGTTCGGACGATCCGAGGGGGACCGGATCTGGCTGCTCCGCCTGGATACCCTGTTCGAGCGCTCGAGTCGCATTCGCAAGCGAGTCGTCGGCGTCCGTTATGTGCTCGTCTAGCTCACCCATCGCAGTCTCGTGTGCTGTTTCGAGTGCCTCGAGTTTCTCTACGAGCATCAAATAGTACAGATATCTGGCCTCGTAGAGTGCCTTCTCCCCGACGTTCTCGTAGTGGTAGTCGTCCGGTTTGTCGATGTACGTGTTCTTTATTTCTGTTTCCAGCTCGTCGAGCAGGAGCGTCGTCGGGTTGTCCGTGACCATTTCTCGACGGTCGAATTCGGCCGACACGTCGGCTGCAGTCTCCTGTAACGCTATGATTTCTTCAGTCATCTCGGCGGTAAGTTTGAAGCCGTCGAGGAGTTCCTCGTAGTCGAGTTCGACGACTTCGGTCGTCTCGAACTCAGTTTCGTCTGGTGGGCCCTCTTCGTAATCTGTTCCGGCTATGCGTTCGTCGAGCCACTGTTCGTGGCTAGCCGTGGATTTGCTATCGAAGATCGACACGGTCACCTCCTCTTCGGCACCTCGGTAATTGTTGAACTGTGAGTCCCGCCAATCACCGGGCCCGGGCCGATACTTGCCCATTTCTGAAACCTCGCTTAGCGGATTCACCGTGTCTATCTTGGCGAACGGACTGTCTTCCTCTTCGCCAACGGTCGTCGTGAGCTCGATTGTGTAGCTGTCCGTGTCGCGTTTCTCGGACGTCCCGTTGCCGTCACGCTCGTAACAGGTTCGCTCCGCAGTCACTGTGACGCTGATTTCCGAGTCGTACTCGTAGTAGCGTTCGTCGTCACCTGGCACTGGACTGCGGTCGACGGTCACAACGTCGTATGAACCGTCCCTCGAAACCGACCCACTGCGGTACGTTCGGTCACAGTGCACGTCGAACTGCAATCCGCCAGTAACCCTCGCGTCCGCCTCGACGTACCCCTCTATCGTGAAGATTCGCTGCGTTGCGCTCTCGAAGGAGTTCTCGTTCTCGGGGTCCACCAGTTCGGTCAGCGGGAGGTGGGCCAGTTCCCCGACATCCACCGTCTCGGTCTCTTCGAGGAGGTTGGACCCACCAATCAAATCCATCACCTCCGGTGGTTCGGGGTGATTTTCAGTCCCCTGATCGGAGAGGAGGTGGGCTCCGCTACACAGTCCGCCAGCGGCCTGGTCAGGGACACTGACGACATGAGAGTCGTTGTACGCGAGCGCTCCAGCATCCCTGTCGTACTGTAGCTCTTCGTACTCCATCCCGCCGCGCTCGCTCGTGTACTCGTCGAAGAGGGCCTTGCCGTCTTTCAGCCCCATGCAGGTCCAGCCGAGGCGGACCGCGTTCTGCAGGTTCGGGTCGGCAGCCCCGAAGACGTCCTGCTGGGTGCGATACAGCGCCGAATTCACCGACGGTTCGATATGACGGTTTGCCAGCACCTCCCCAACCGGGGCGTGGTAGTTCTGTGCCCACCCTCGCGCCCAGCCGATAGCGTACACCCGAGCGTTGAACCGCTGTTCGAAGCCCCGTTCCGTGAGCCCCGCCTCGTCGAGCGCGTACTGGTACTCGGAAACCCTGTCGTGGAGTTGCATAACCGGCGTGACGATAGTCACCTCGACAGTCGTCTCGCGTTGCTCGATGACTTCGTCTGCGTAGGTAGCAGTGATTGTGACATTCGACAGTGCAATTGCCAGTTCAGTTTCGTTGTTCTCGACGTCGACCCGTTCGATTGCCTCGGCAAACTCCTCGGGGCGCTCGATCTCCGGGAGCGTGACGGTCGTCTCGACCTCTCCTCTCTCTTCTCCAGCGAGTTCAAGATCCTCTTTCACCTGAAAGTAGAGGAGTGCCCGAAGGTAGTTTTCGAACGGGTCGTCCGCAAGGTTGCCATCCGATTCGGCGAGTACAGTACCCCACTCCGTGTCAGCCGGGTCAGTTACTGGCTGTGCTGCCGCTGTCTCGGCCGCGCGCTGTGAGCTGTCCCGGACGACTGCCTGCATGGTCGCTTCGGTCTGATCGAGTGCGATGCTCGCGTCGACGTTCGGCTCCGGGTCGGCCCGCGTCTCCATGTAACCGACGAGCAGCAGGCTCGAGAGGAGCAACAGCGCACCAATCACGGCCAACGGCACCATCGCCCGGTCGCTGTGCAGAAGCCGCCCGACACGTTCCGTAAGTGTCGCCGACCCTCTATTCATGCGACCACGTCCGTATCGTGATTGTCACGGTCCCAGTCGAGACAGTCCGAGCGGCCTCGCTCGCACTTTCGTACGTCTCGCCGTGTTCGGCTTCGAGTTGCGACTCGAGCGTAGCTGCGAGACGGGTTGCGAGATAGTCGTTTGCTGCCTCGGCGTTTGCACTCGACGGTGAGAGCCAGTCAGTTCGCTCGAAAATCGAACGGTTTCCGTCGAGAACCGTCGCTACCCGTTCGTACCGGTATCGCGTGAGGTCAGAGCCTACACCGTCGCCTTCGAGTGCGCGCTGTGTTTCGAGTTCCGGGAAGGAGCCTGCTACCGTCGCGTTCGCAACCGCCTGCGCCACGGCACCGTAGTCCTCGTCACCCTCGACAGCGTCGAGTGCCTCCTCGCGTGCGTCGGGTACTCCACTCGAGACGGTGAGCGTCGTGGTACTCACGTCGGCAGCCGGCGGTGGATGCTGTCCGTGCACTGTCTCCCCCCGAAGTGTTGCACCCTCAACTGGCTCCCAGACTGCCGAGATAGAGGTCTCGTACCGTGAGCCGACGAGCTGTGTCTGGATCTCTTCCTCGAGAGCCGCCTCGTGACCGACGGCTTCGTTCGACAGGTGGTGTCCGCCGAGGCTCGCGTTCGCGACGGCAACGTCGGCAATTTGCGTGGCAATCGGTCCGTGTGAAACGCGAGTCAGTTCCGTCTCGTCGTAGGGGTTGTCGTCAGTTCGATGGTCGCGGTAGTGCTCATCGACCGCCTCGGAGACGGTGTAGGTCGTGTTCGTCGTCGACGCGGTGAGCGTCTGTGCCGTGTACTCGGTATCAATCGGGTCGTGCTCTGACTGCCCAGTCTCTGCGAACGTAACGAGAACGCCCATCGCAGCGACGATGAGGAGAAGGCCGAGACTGACATCCGCGACTGTACTGACCGCACGGCGGTCACTCCCCATCCGAGACCACCACCGTGAGCATCCCCGGGCGGATATCACCGTCTCGGTGCTGGATCGGCACCGGACGCTCGAACACCTCACCCTCAGGAAGTCCAGTTACACCTGTGGGTGTTCCAGTTTCGTCGAACTGTGCGCGACTCGCTTCGACAGTGTGTCCCGCGTCGCCGAGGTACGTGACGTTGGTGTAAACCTGCGCTCCCTGTGGTAAGTCCGCCGGGTCGAGTGCCGCGGTCAGTTCAGTCTCCGCCGGATAGACGCCGTCTTCACTGGCTGCATCCCACACTCGTTCACTGGTCGTCTCGGCGAGTTCTCTGTCACTCCCCAGATCCGGAACGAGACCAGTAACGAAGACAGCATAAACTGACAGTGCGAGACAGAATAGTCCGACAGCGACGAGCGCGGCCAGCGGCTCTGTCTGTCCGCGCTGGTCCGCGCTTTCGAGGAATCTCCCGCCAGACGGTGTCCGAACTTCTCTCATATCTGGGTTCGCGACGTGCTGGTTCCGTCATCGTATATAAAGAAAGAGGTGACGTACCGAAGTCATCACCACACCTATTCTCTTTGCGGACGAAACTGAACTCATGGAGACTGACAGCGGGAGCGTTCGCGTCTGGCTCGTCGAGCGGACGTACTCCGACGACGAGCAGAATCTCATCATCCTCACGTACGCGACTCCCGACGGAGAGCGGTACTTCCGGAAAGAACGGGCGCTCACCTCCTTCACGGACACCGCACGGGAGACGACGGCAGCCGTCGACGTGGACCCGGATAATCTCGGCGTCGTAGACGACGAGTTCCAGACACAGTACGCAGCTGAAGCCAGGCGAATGGCCGACCGTCACGACCCCGACGACCCAATCTGAGGCAGCTGTCACGGAGGTGTAGTCGGCACCGGCTATCGAACTGCTACCTGTATCACCGGCTCCCGGTTCTCGTCGAGGGCGAGTTCGAGGACGACAGTACGTGAGCCAGCACTGTTACTCAGGTCTACCGTATCCGTCCCAGGAGCCGCATTCACGAGGGGGGCGTCGAGCCGTGCCGTGTTCACAGACCCATCGTCGAACTGGTATCGGACGACCGTTCGGTCCGTCTCGGGGACGGGCTCGAACACGAGCGTCTCGACGCTCGCAGAGGCGAACCCACCAGCAGGAAAGTCGACCTCGACCACGCGACGGGGCGGACTCTCGGCATCCGGAGCGGGCTCGTCGTGCTCCATGAGTGAGACAGCTGCGTTATCGATTCTCGTGAGTTCTCCATCAACCTGCATCTCACCGCGCACGACCGAGACCTCCTGAACTGCGGCAAACCCGATCCCCAGTAGCGCTGTCGTAAGCACTACTGCAACCACGTAGCGAATCATTCGGCCTTGCTTTGCCCCGCCCTCGCACCTAAATCCACGTACTGGATTTATATACCAGGACGTAACCACTCCAGTCCATGGCGTTCGTACTCGGACGGGGAGAAGACGGCAGCGTCGACGCGACACCCACAGGACATCTCGGCAGGTACAGGGCGCTCGACGGGAGCGACGGAGCGAAACTGTATCTCGACTTCGACACCCCACACGCGATGCTTGTCGTCGGAAAGCGCGGCTACGGAAAGTCGTTCACGCTGGGTGTCATCGCCGAAGAACTGGCCCGTGCGGACGGTGTCGCGCCGATAGTCGTCGACCCGATGGGCGTGTTCGATACGCTCGCGGACCCCGCCAGCAGTGCGCCAGTTCCAGCGACCGTCATCGACGAACCTTCGGTTTCGCCAGCCTCGCTCGACCCGAAATCGTGGTGTTCTCTCGTCGGTCTGTCCCCGGAAAGCGGCGCGGGTGGACTCGTCTGGAAAGCCGCACAGGAGGCGGCAACGCTCGAGGGGATGAGACGAACTGTCCGTGAGTCGAAAGCGTCCGACCGGGAGACTCGAAGTGCACTCAACCACCTCGACCTCGCCGACTCCTGGGGTATCTTCGAATCGGATGGACTCGACGCGAAGGCTCTCGGCGGTGGCGAAGTGACTGTTCTCGACCTGTCGGGACTCGACACGGCACCGATGAACGCGGTCTGCCGTGGTGTGAGCGAAGCGCTATACCGGGCCCGTCTCGACGAATCACTCGACCGCCTCCCATGGCTTCTCGTCGACGAGGCACACACTTTCTTCGACGGCGTCGCCAGGAAATCCCTCGAACTGGTACTCACGCGCGGACGAGCGCCGGGTGTCAGTCTCGTCGCGGCGACGCAGCGACCCGGAGCGATTCCAGACGTCGGCATCTCTCAGTCGGACCTACTCGTCTCACATCGGCTCACCGCGGCCGAGGACCTTCAGGCGCTCGAAGCCGCCCAGCCGACGTATCTCGATACTGGACTCGACGAACGCATGCCGACCGAACCCGGGGAAGTCACTATCGTCGATGACGCGACCGAAACGGTCCATTCGGCGCGAGTACGGTCCCGGGACACGCCACACGGCGGCGACAGTCCGCGGGCCAGTAGCGTGAGCCGACAGTCCGTCGAAAAACACAACTCATAGCATATGGGAGGCCAACAGCCAGGTATGCAAGCGTACGCTCGCGAACACGTCGGGGGACTGACGGCGGTTCTGTCGGTCGTCTCGCTGGCGCTCGTCTTTGGAGCCGTCCTCGGCTACGTCCCGGAGACGCTGCTCCCGCGCTTCGACCCGCTGGTCGCCGTGATTCCCCACATCAACGTGGCGATTAGTGCAACAGCTATCGTAACGATACTTGCGGGTATCCGGGCGATTCGCCGCCGTGATATCGAGCGACACCGCCTGCTGATGCTCGCTAGCACCGGCCTGTTTGCCCTCTTTCTGGTCCTCTATCTCTACCGCCTCACCCTCGAAGGGCCGAGCGAGTTCCCGGGACCGGACGTGGTCTACCGGTACGTCTACCTTCCGGTGCTGGCAGTTCACATCACCTTCGCGGTGGTTGCCGTTCCCGTCGTCTACTACGTCCTGTTGCTCGCCACGACTCGCCCCGTCTCTGCACTGATGGAGACACCCCACGCTCGCGTCGGACGTGTCGCCGGAACGCTCTGGCTGGTTTCGTTCGCGCTCGGCATCACCATCTGGTTCATGCTCCACGTCCTGTTCTGACAGCTGAACGTGGTTTGGGACACCCGACTCGCCAGCAGGCTTAAGGGATGACCAGTGGTACGCGCATCCAGATGTCGGCGGGGCTTCGCGAGTTACTGGTCGGTGACTGGTGGCGCTACAGCGTCAGCCTCGTCGGAGCGTTGCTGCTGGCTGTCGGGGTCAGTTCGGTCCTGCTCGACGGTCAACTGACGGGCGACGAACTCGTCCAACTCACCGGACTC
>LKMJ01006493.1_pt1 | contig 11028 bp, 11 predicted proteins | sample 643391 | NCBI WGS metagenome assembly LKMJ01 (sample SAMN04112250, study PRJNA286221) | soda lake metagenome | biome: soda lake; feature: Kulunda Steppe; material: water; isolation source: sample PL-Br10 brine of Picturesque Lake | place: Russia: Kulunda steppe | collected 2010-07
ACAGTAGCTATTTCGTTCCAGCCGTTCAAAGTGCGGTATGTACGATCAGATTCTGTTCCCAACTGACGGTAGTGAGGTGGCGACAACCGCGCTCGAATATGCCTGCGAAGTCGCCGTCTCCCACGACGCGACGCTGCACATTCTCAACGTGGTGGATTCGACGCTGAATAGCGCTTCTGACTCTCGTGAGGAACTCACTGAAGAACGGAGACGCGCAGGAGAGCAAATCGTCGAGGATGCAACTATACAGGCCAGAAGCCAAGGGCTCTCCGTGACAACTGACGTTGTCAGGGGTATCCCACATGACGGAATAATAACATACTGCCAGCGCCACGAGATCGGGCTCATCGTAATGCCAACGTACGGGCGCAGTGACCTCGGAGGGTTCCTCCTCGGTAGCGTCACCGAACGTGTTATCAACCGTTCTCCGATTCCAGTTCTCACTGTCACCCCTGAGGAAATCGACGAGTTCGTGTACCCACCCAGTCACGTACTGGTACCGACGGATGGCAGTGACGGCTCGAATCGCGCGCTCGATGAGGCGATCGTCATATCGAATGCCTTCGGCGCGAGTGTCCACCTGCTTCACGTCATCGAAACAGCAGCGCTCGGGATCGAGATTCACTCCAAAGAAACGCGAGACGAACTGGAAACTCACGCAGAGGAGGTGCTTTCGACAGCGACCAAAATCGCACGAGACAGTGCAGTGAACGACGTAACTGGCACGTTCAGATATGGTCACCCGTACAAGGAAATCCGTTCGTACATTAAAGAGGAAGAAATCGATCTCGTAACGCTCGGAACTCACGGGAAGACGAACTTCAGCCACCATCACATGGGTAGTGTCAGCCCAAAGCTGCTACGAACGTCTCCGGTTCCGGTGATGGTATCACGGACACCAAGTACTGAGTAGTTGCTAAGTGCGAACGTATTTCGAGCTGCCTCGCTGACTACGCTCAATCGGTCACACAACCTACTCAGAGTCGGACTGGCGTGCCTCTGCGGAGATCTGGTGGGCGTGAGTCCCTTCGAGCTCACAGATTTTCGCCGCGTGGTCAGCTATCGAGGCGGCTCCGGCGGCGGTCAACTCCTGATGGGTCGGCGTTTTCAGGTAGGTCCCAACCCAGATTCCACTGGAGTATCTGGCGACTTCCAGCGTCGGGAGGCAGTGGTTCGTGCCGACGGCCTTGTCTCCGAAGACGACCGGTGCGTGTTCTCCGATGAACAGCGACCCGTAGTTTCGCAGGTCGTCGACCAGTTCACGAGGTTGTTCGACCATCAACTGCAGGTGTTCCATGGCGTACTCGTTTGCGAGTTCGACAGCCTCCGCACGGGTATCGACAACAGCGACTTCGCCGTTCTCGTTCCAGCAGGTCCGGGCAACCTCTTCGGTCTGCAGGGAGGGGAGCTGTGTCCCAATCTCACCGAGTACCGTCTCAGCGTGGTCTTCGGACAGCGATATCAACACGGGCCTTGAGTTTGTATCGTGCTCTGCCTGTGCAAGGATATCAGTGGCAACGAGCTCTGGATCGACGCTCTCGTCAGCCACGATGAGTACTTCCGTCGGACCGGCGAGGAAATCGACCCCGACGTGACCGAACACCTGTCGCTTGGCTTCGGTAGTGAAGACGTTTCCCGGCCCTGTGACGATGTCCACGTCGGGGACAGTCTCGGTACCATATGCCATCGAGGCAATCGCCTGCGCCCCACCGATAGAATACACTTCGTCGACGCCCGCCTGGGACATGGCGTACAACTGCGCGGGATTGATACTCCCGTCTTGTTGGGGTGGGGCACAGGCAACAACCTGATCGACCCCGGCAACTTTCGCGGGGACGATCGTCATCGCCGGCGTCGCGACGAGGGGATGCTCCCCGCCGGGTATGTACACCCCGGCGCGCTCGATCGGGACGATCCGGGTCCCCATCGTGATTCCGGGCCGGAACTCCTCCTCGAAGCCCTGGATGTGGTCGAACTGTGTCTCGTGGAGGGCCCGGACGTTCTCGATTGTCTGATCGATAGCCTCCCGCTCGGCTGCATCGAGTTTGTCACCTGCGGTTTCCTTCGCTGCCTCCGAGACGCGAAGTGAATCCAGTTCGACCCCATCGAACTCCTCGGTGAACTCCTTGACTGCCTCGTCTCCGCCGCGTCTGACTGCCCGAAGGATGTCGCTGACGGAGTCGACAACCTCCTCAGATACCGAAATCGACTGTGACGCTGCCTCCTTGAGGTACTTTGTGCCCATAGATAGCAATACACACCAGGGTCACTAAATACCAGAGCCCCCACTCTCGGTTCAACACCAGAACTCAGCCCAAAATAAGTTCACCCGGCGGACCGAACTGAACAGGTATGGAGGGACTTACCGCATTTGTCACCGGTGCGAGCCAGGGAATCGGTCGTGAAATCGCACGATATCTCGCTGGCGAGGGGATGAACGTCGCACTTGCCGCGAGAAGTGACGGAATTGGGGAAACGGCATCACTCATCGATGCGCCCGACCAGACGCTAGCTGTCAAAACCGACGTTACCGACGAGAGCTCCGTCGAGAACGCTATCGAACAGACCGTCGATACCTTCGGCGGACTCGATTGTCTGGTCAACAACGCCGGAATTGCCGGCCCAACTGCGCCTGTCGAGGAGATATCGAGAGACGAGTGGGAGCGTACCTTCGACGTGAACGTGACCGGAATGTTCCTGACGACGAAACACGCCACACCAAACCTTCGCGAAAGCGGGTGTGGCAGTATAATCAACATCTCCTCGATTTCGGGGAAGCGACCGCTGGAGAGCCGGTCGCCTTACACTGCCTCGAAGATGGCTGTCATCGGGTTGACGCGGACACTCGCGTTCGAACTCGGGAACGACGACGTAACCGTTAACGCAATCTGTCCGGGTGCGACCCACGGGGATCGCATCGAGCGCGTCATCCAGAATCAGGCAGACCAGATGGATGTGGATTACGAAACAGCGAAACGAGAGGTGTTCACCGACGATACTGCGCTCGGACAACTTGTCGAACCGGAGTCTATCGCCGAGATGGTGGCGTTCCTGGCGAGCGAGAAAGCGCGCCACATCACTGCCCAGGACGTGAACGTCGACGCCGGGACGACCTGGTACTGAGAGGGTGTTGATTGAATAGGATTACAGCAAGTCGTACTCGTCCAGGCGCTCTAGCGCTTCAGCGAGACGCTCTTTGCTGTTCGCATACGATATTCGGGCGTACCCCGGCGTACCGAAGGCGCTCCCTGGTACCGTCGCGACGTGAGCGTCGCTGATAGCAGTATCACACCAGGCCTGATCGTCGTCGTCCACGGGAACCATCATGTAGAACGCCCCGTCGGGGGCAACGACGTCGACATCGCGGTCGGCAAACTCCGAGAGGAGGAACTCCCGTCGCTCCGAGAACGCATCGACCATCTCCTCGATCTCCTCGTCGACTTCTTCGAGCGCTGTCACGCCCGCGTGTTGCACGAAGTTCGTCGCACAGGAGACGGAGTGACTGTGTACTTTGCCCGCCTGCTCGATGATAGATTCGGGAGCCGCGAAGTAACCAAGTCGCCAACCTGTCATGGCGTAGGCCTTCGAGAAACCGTTGACCGTGATGGTCCGGTCTTCCATGCCCGAGAGCGTCCCGATGCTCGTCGCAGTCGTGTCGTTGTACGTTATTTCGTTATATATCTCGTCGGAGATGACAGTGATGTCGTGCTCGACTGCCAGGTCACGGACACCTTCGAGGGCGCTGTCACTGTACACTGCACCGTGGGGGTTCCCCGGCGAGTTGATGACCAGTAGCTCAGTATCGTCAGAAACGGCCTCGCCAAGGTCCGAGAGCGCCGGTTCGAGCGCGAAATCGTGACTGGACGTGTCGATCCTGTTTAGCGTTCCGCCCGCGAGTTTCGTCATCGCCTCGTATGAGACCCACGCGGGGTCGAGCAACACTACCTCATCCCCGTCGTCGATGAGTGTCTGGAAGATCTCGAACAGCGCCTGTTTGCCGCCGGGAGTGACGATGATATTCTCGGAGTCGTAGTACTCGAGTCCGTCGCTCGCGAGTGTGTCGGCGATTGCATCTTTGAGTGCCGGAATCCCATTCGAGGACGTGTAGCCGGTTTCGCCAGCCTCCAGGGCTGTCTCGGCAGCCTCTTTGATTGGTTGTGGAGTATCGAAATCCGGTTCGCCGACGCTCAGGTCGACGACATCGACTCCGTCAGCTTCCAGTTCTGACGCCTTGTTACTGATTGCGAGCGTAGCGCTCGGCGATACCCGTTCGACGCGGTCTGCGAATGTGAACTCAGTCATGTTTTTTCACTCGTAGTCTTCCAGTTCGTGTGCTTCCAGCGACGCTACCAGTTCGATTGCGCTGTCGACAGCGCTTGCGCCCTTGTCGATGCGAGCGCGAGCCTCGTCGTGGCTCATCCCGGGTCCGACAATCCCCAGCACGACCGGCGTATCTCGGTCGAGACTGACGTCAGTCAACCCCTTTGCAGCGGCATCAGCGATGATCTGGTCGTGATCTGTATCGCCCGTGATGATGGCACCCAGTGCGACGACTGCATCGATGTCGGTTCGACGGGCAAGCCTGTCCGCAGCCAGCGGCACGTCGTAAGAGCCTGGCACGTCGATTGTCTCGACGATGTCTGCTCCTCGCTCTGAAGCCTGTTCGCGCGCCTGCGATTCCATCTCTTTAGTTACTGGGCTGTGCTTATTGAACTGTGCAACTACCAGCCCCAAACGTACCATGTTTCCGAAGGGGAGACGGGCGATAAAAGAACTACCGTTCTCGAAAGAATCCATCGAGAACGGTACTGAAACAACCCAGTTAAATGAATGCATACAGTGAGGCTGACTCATAGTGACTGCTGTGAGTAAGTTCAGCATTCCCGGAAATATCGATTGGTTCGAGGAGCGACCCAACCACTCTGTGTTCGCCCGGCGGTACAGAGTCACAGCAGTCGCTATCAAGCCAGATTAGCACTATTCGGGTTTCTCGGCGAGTTTCCGGGCATCGACCCGCTTCGTTTCCTCCTCGGAGGTTTTGATACGGAGAGTCGGGCCCTCGAAACGCATCTCGACAATTTCACACAGTGTCTCACTTTCCCAGCCTTTTAATCTTGCAACACATCCCTCGTCGATCTCGATGAACGTTCGTGGCGTCTCCTGGCCCGCTAACTCCCACTCTTCCTCTCCGAATTCGAAACGCTGTGACTCCGACTGTCCCCACGAAAAGACGACGCGAAACTGGACCCGTGACTCCCCAGCTCTCTCGTGGTCTGCCCGTCTCGTCGTCTCGAAATCTACGCCACAGTGGGAGGCCCACTTCTCGAAATGTTCGTTGTCGAACCGTTTTTTTGTGACCCCGTCTCGGGTACGCCGTGTCCAGATAATGTGTCTCTTGGACGGCCTATCCCGAAATCCCATGGGGCTGATAACTGTCGGCTTCCGTATTAAAATTAATTCTTACGACACAACATGAATATTTAATGATGTTACTTACATATCCTCCCAGACTGCAACGATTTTAGTAGTGGGGAGACGAAAAGGAGGCTATGAGTCTCGAAGACCATGCCGAGGAACTCGCCTCCAGCCTCGGCGTTGACAAACAGGAGGTCAAACAGAAACTCGAGAACCTCGACGAGTACGGCGTCCCGATCGACGAGGCGAAACAGACCGTGCGTCGCAACTACGGTGAGACTGAATCAGCTGGATCCGAAGAGATATCTACCAGAGATATCGACGAAATATCCACGTCAGATTCACGTGTCACGACCACAGTGAAGGTGCTCTCGGTCGGGAAACGGTCTATCCAGTACAACGGAGAGCAACACGTCATTTTCGAGGGTGAAATGGCAGACGAGACGGGGAAAATATCTTACACATCCTGGGAAGACTTCGACCTCGAAGCCGGCGAAACCCTCGAGTTGAGCAACGTCGACGTCAGAGAGTGGGAGGGCAATCCTGAGTTGAACCTGGGTGACGCTACGAACGTCGAGCGCGTCTCCGAAGATCTCGAGGTCCCGTATCCGGTTGGCGGTGATGCGAACCTGGCAGATCTCGAACCCGGGGACAGAGGTGTGAACGTCGAGGTACAGGTGCTGGAGGTCGAAGAGAAGACCATCGACGGACGTGACGGGGAGACAGAGATACTGAGCGGCGTCGTCGGTGACGAAACCGGCCGTCTCCCGTTCACCGACTGGGAGCCACGATCCGACCTGGAAGTCGGGAACTCGATCCGCATCGAGGACGTGTTCATCAGGGAGTTTCGCGGCGTCCCATCGGTCAACGTCTCGGAGTTCTCGACGGTCCGACCACTCGAATCGCCAGTCGAGGTTGCCGAGTCTGGGACCCGGTATCCAATCCGGGAAGCCATCGAAACAGGTGGGATGTTCGATCTCGAACTGACCGGTAACATCGTTGCAGTCCGGGACGGTTCCGGTCTCATCGAACGGTGTCCGGAGTGTGGTCGAGTGACCCAGAGTGGACAGTGTCGGAGCCACGGTGAAGTGGAAGGCGAGGACGACCTCCGTGTGAAGGCAATTCTCGACGACGGCACTGGCACTGTTACCGCGGTACTCGACGACGAACTCACCGCATCTGTATACGGAGGAGACCTGGACGACGCCCGAGAACACGCCCGCGATGCGATGGACCGGGAAGTCGTTGCAGACAAGATACGCAAGAACATCGTCGGACGCGAGTTCCGTGTTCGCGGAACGCTAACTGTCGACGACTTCGGAGCTAATCTCGAAGCGACCGAGTTCACAGAGCGGTCGGACGACCCACAGACACGTGCATCGCAACTGCTCGCGGAGGTGGACGCATGAGCGACGCAGAGGACGACAGTGTCGGACAACGAGAAGTCGCCTACCGTCTGTTTGCCGCAGAGTTCGAGGACGCAGACCTCTCGTACTCCGAAGGCGAGGACGAGCGCTCGCCGAACTACGTCATCACGCCGACGGGAGCACGGGTAAATCGCCTTTTCTTCGTTGGAGTGTTGACGGAGGTGGAGGAAGTGAGCGAGGACGTGCTACGTGGCCGCGTGGTCGACCCGACAGGCGCATTCGTGACCTACGCCGGTCAGTACCAGCCGGATGTCCAGGCATTCCTGGATCGGGTACAGACGCCGACGTTTGTCGCCATAACCGGCAAAGCACGCACGTTCCAGCCCGAGGACTCTGACCAGGTGTTCACCTCGGTCCGACCCGAGAGCATCAACGAAGTGAGTGCCGAGACACGCGACCGGTGGACTGTACAGGCAGCAGAACAGACGCTCGACCGTATCGGGAATGTAGGGACTGCTATGACAATGGGTCACTCTGGCGACGAACTCGAAGCGGCACTCCTCGAGCAGGATGTCGACGATGGACTTGCAGCAGGCATCCCGATCGCACTCGACCACTACGACACTACGCCCACCTATCTGTCTGCATTGCGCGAGCTGGCCCTCGATGCCGCACGCGTGGTTGCTGGAGAGCGAGACGAGGTCGAAGCGTTGCGCGTCGACCCCGACGAGCCGGGCTCAGTGAATGCGAGTGCTGTCGCTGGGATGACTGTCGAGACAACACCAGTAGAATCATCTGACAGCACGAAATCGACGGAAGATACCGACGAGATGCCGACAGCTGAATCACAGGAAGGGAGTGCAACAACGGAGACAACGACTACAGCAACGGAAGAGGAGACAACGACTACAGCAACGGAAGCCAACACTGACTCGTCTGGAGTGGACGTCGGTACTGATACTGCTCCAGAGGATGTCGACACAGGCACCGATGCAGAGAGCGCTTCGAGTGCCTCAGAGAGTTTGCCTAGCGAGTCGGAAACTGTTACAAGCGGGACTGAGGGGGCGTCTGGAAGTGAGCCTCCCGTTACCGAGGAGACAGCTCAGGGTAGTACTTCGGAAGAATCCACACAGGACGTGGCTCACTCGGAATCCACGGACGACCTGGGTGACTTTGACCCCGAGGAGTTCGACCTCGAGGACGAAACTCGCGAGGAAATCGAAGAGGAGTACGGGACGGAGTTCCAGACCGGAACAGAGGTAGACGAACCAGGTGAGGCGGATATCGACACTCCAGCGGTCGAGGAAACCGAGACCGGGAATGCCGATGTTCCCGATAGTTCCCCGCAGGCAGAGACAGTAGAGGCCGAGGCTGAGCAGGAAGTTGAGGCTGAGTCCGGGCAGGAAGCAGTTGCACAGTCGACCACAGAGCAGGAAGACGAGGAAGCTGAGGAAGAGCCCGAGCAGGCCGAAGAGAGTGCTGATGACACTGAGAAACCAGACGATGTCCAGGCAGCAGTGGTCGACCTGATGGGAGAACTCGATGACAGCGACGGTGCAGACAGGGAAACACTCGTCGACGAGATGGCGTCTCGGTACGGAGTCGACGAGGACGAGACAACCGAGGCCATCCAGGCTGCACTGATGGACGGCGAGTGCTACGAGCCAACAGACGGCACTCTCAAGCCAATCTGATGGGAGTCGAACCTGTTCTCCACGAGCCTGCAGGTGTCGTCGAGACGGGTGATGAGAAGATACTTACAGTCGCTGATTACCACGCAGGTATCGAAACGGTGCTCCGGACTGAGGGTGTCGAGTTAGCCTCCCGGGGTGACCAGCGACGGGAACGGTTGCTCGCGCTGGTGGCCGAGACTGCTCCAGACAGCGTGGTTATCCTCGGCGATCTGGTCCACGCAATCGGTGATCCCTGGCGAGCCGAACGAGCGGAACTCGAGTCCCTTTTCGATGCGTTATCTGTCCCTGTTACAGTGGTCAAGGGCAACCACGATGGAGAGATCGAGGAGTTCTTGTACGACCTCGACCACGACGTGACTGTCACGACAACAGACGGTGTCCGTCTCGGTTCAGTCGGGTTCGCGCACGGACACACCTGGCCTGGAACAGATGTCCTCGAAGCAGAGACCCTCTGTATCGGGCACGAACACCCGGTCGTCCGGTTGGAAGACGAGGTTGGCGGCGCACGGATGGAGCGAGTCTGGCTCCGTGGCGCTCTGGAACCTGCCGTTTTTGAAGAGCACTACAGTGAGGACGTAACTGTGGACGGTGACCTCGTCGTCTTTCCGGCCTTCAACGACCTCTCCGGGGGGACCTGGGTCAACGTCGACGGCCAGGCGTTCCTCTCACCGTTTCTCCCAGAGGGGTTCGCAAACGGCGAGGCGTATCTCCTGGACGGAACACGCCTCGGGGACTTCAGAACAGTCTAGGTACGTTGGCAGTGCATTCAAACGTGTTGGCGTGCTAGCACGCCTATGAGTGTCTCTGGGCCCTGTGAAATCTGCACAACCCGAGAAGTGAACCACACCTGTAACCGCTGTGCACAGCTGATCTGTGACCGTCATTTCGACGAGGATACGGGCTACTGTGTCGAGTGTGCTGCGGAAGTGGGCAAAGGGAGAGAAGACAACAACATCCCATCAGAGGAAGATATGCCGGATGGCGTGGATACCTACGAGTTCTGAGTTGCTACGCTGGTAGTTGATCGCTCGCGCTGCTACCGGTACTGGTTGAGTCCCTGTTTGAGATTCTTTGCAGCCTGTCCTGCAGCATCGAAGTAATCACCTCTCGCAGTCTCTCCTGCGTAGATGATGCCCCGCGAGGAGTTCACGAGGCCAACTCCGTTTGCCAGTCCGTGTTCGATGGCCGCCTGTTCGTCACCACCTTGTGCACCGACACCGGGGACCAGAAACGGGAGGGCAGGAACCAGTTCGCGGATGGATTCGAGTTCCTCGGGTGCCGTTGCGCCGACGACCAGCCCGACGTTTCCGTGCTCGTTCCACTGATCAGCGAGTTTGGCGACGTGCTCGTACAACTGGTCCCCCGACTCCAGTTCGAGGTTCTGCAGGTCAGCACCGCCGCTGTTTGAAGTCCTGCCGAGGATGAAGATGCCTTTGTCCTCCCGGGAGAGAAACGGGTCGAGTGAGTCACGGCCGAGATAGGGGTTGACCGTAATCGCATCGACCATATCGAGAACAGTCGCATACTGGCGTGCCGTGTTGCCGATATCACCGCGCTTTGCATCGAGCAAGACTGGTACGTCCTTGCCGTGAGCGTACGCGACAGTTTCCCGGAGCGCACGCCAGCCATCGCTATCCTCGTAGAAGGCCGCGTTCGGTTTGTAGCAGGCAGCGTGTTCGTGGGTCGCGTCGATGATGCGACGGTTGAACGCCCACCGAGGCAGGTCAGCGTCCTGTACGGAATCGGGAAGTCTGTCGGGGTCGGGATCCAGTCCGACGGAGACGACACTATCTAAGCGCTCGGTACGGGCGGCAAGACGGTCGAAAAATGACGACGACATACTATACCGTTCGACTGCGGGGTGGCAAGAACCTTCCTAACTTGCCTGGGTCGAACACCCAAACACCTGTCTCAACACTCTCTCACTCGAACGCCGTCTTCAGTTCCGACGTGAATTTCGTCGGTACAGTCGACAAACAACCCGTGTTCGAGGACGCCTGGGATCTCAGAGAGCGAGTATGCGAGCGATTCCGGGTCGGGAATGCTTCCGAAATCACAGTCGAGGACGAGATTTCCGTTATCAGTGACGACAGGCCCGTCTTTCCGTGTCGCCTCACGAAGGACTGGCTCCCCACCGAGTGATCGGATGGAAGTTGCAACCGTCACTCGGGCAGCAGGCAACACTTCGATCGGGACAGGGTGGTCGAGTTCGTCGGCTTCCTTGGACGGATCGATCACGATCAGGAGTTTCGCTGCCGCTGTGTCGACGATTTTCTCGCGGGTATGGGCAGCTCCGCCGCCCTTGACGAGATTGCCTTCGGCTACCTGGTCGGCGCCGTCGATTGCGATATCCGGTTGCGCTTCGTCGAGCGATGTCAGCGGGATGCCCTCCTCTCGTGCCAGTTCACGTGACTGGAACGACGTCGGAATACCGCGGATATCGAGTCCGCTGTCGACGCGATCACCGAGCTGTCGAATTGCATGGGCTGTCGTACTCCCCGTCCCGAGACCGACGACCATCCCATCACTTACCTGATTCACAGCACTCTCTC
>LKMJ01006494.1_pt1 | contig 11027 bp, 17 predicted proteins | sample 643391 | NCBI WGS metagenome assembly LKMJ01 (sample SAMN04112250, study PRJNA286221) | soda lake metagenome | biome: soda lake; feature: Kulunda Steppe; material: water; isolation source: sample PL-Br10 brine of Picturesque Lake | place: Russia: Kulunda steppe | collected 2010-07
CTTGAATGCTGTGCCTAGACCTTAGAACACTACCTAGCTTGCTTTTATTGGTCTCGGTTGCAGGCCTGTTTGGCTTCAGCTAAGCTGCCCTCGTTTGGCAGATACAGCTATGTAACCTAACCTAACCAACGGCATGCAGCAAGCACTGGAAGCAGCAGGGATTTGCACAGTCCCCAAGCAGCATGCCAGGGAGGAGGAGGAGAACAAGGTGCAAGGAGGTAGACTGTGTTGGGAAGCCAGTGGCCAAGAAGGAGCATATCAAGTCCTCCTCAATGGGCCCCGCACAGCACGAGCAGTTTCATGGTCTCACAGCCATTCACCTCATCAAGTATGAGGTCCCCTTTATCAAGCTGGAGTGCCCTGCCCTTGATTGGATTGAGTCCATGCAAGCAGCTCGATGCTGGCAGCCAGGCAGCGAGCAGTAGCAGGACCAGCACCAGCACCAGTAGAAGATTTTGAAGAGCAGACAGTAGAGGGGAGCAATCAGCATTGGGCAGCAATCAGTACTTGACAGTGGACAGCTAGGGAGTGTTTTGTGACACGAGCGTGTTCTTCTGAAGTTCGGATCGCGATGCACTTGATCTGAAGGGCCAACCTGTCAAAATTACACATTTTTCAGACAGCATTTCAGGGGTGTATCCAGAGCTGTCTTAAACGTTAAGGGAATTGAGGACAAATGTGGGGCCCAGGAGTACTAAGGCATGTGCCCGCACATGAGCAGTAGTGTCATCCGATGAGGAGACCTAGTGCCAAATACAGAGCTATACCTGGTTACCAGAAGCACCTAGCCCCAACAGAGTTATTCTTTGCTTCATTTTTTTGTATGAGGGTATTATACAGGGTGCTGAACCTCCTTTCCGATTCTGATGCCGAATTTTGAAGTGCAAAGTGAGTTCTGGCAGATATAGCAGCTGAAACATAGCAAAACATAGCGCTGATGAATCGTATAGCTCTATATGCGGACCCCTATCAACCTGTGTGTACCTGTGTTCCTCTGCAATCACACATGCCTCTAAGGGGTTTGTATGCCTGCCCAAGCTATCGTAGAACTTAACTCAGACTCTCAGTCTGCACACGAGGCGTGCGACACGAATCTTGGCACGTACACAACTGTCCGCAGTCTACTAGACTACCTGGACAACTTGTCCAGTTGAACTGCATTTTGCACGTCGTACAAATTTGAACCCCTGTTTATCAAAGCGCCCAGTGCTGATGCTCCCTAATACATGAGGCCTACAATTGTTGCACGCCTTCCAACAATTCTGTCCCTGGTACATGTGCGGCCCATTTGGCTCAGACAAAGTATCCCTGACAAGGTGTCAGCACCCCAGCAAGGCGACACCTGAATTTAAGCAGAGTTCTCGTGGCAAGCACTCTCTGCCAGTCTGAGACTCCAGTTAGTGCGGTCAGCCAAGGTGTCGCATGACATGTCATGATGCAAGATGAGGGAGTGATCAATTATGTTGTTGTTGGACACATGAAGATTGAGGCCAGAAAGTTGAACTCGGTTACATATGGTCAAATTACTATATAAGGTGCAAATACCTGGGCCACAATACAAAATAGGCACAAAGCTACCTACAATCAAGGCGTGCGTTGGCTAAAATGCTTTCTGAAGGCTTCCTCAAGGATGTGCCTATCACAGACAGTCGCATGGCTTGCAGTTCCAAGTGATACCTCGGGCCTCTTCTCTCACCCCTTCCACGCCCCCTTGTTAAGGTCCAGCTGTATGCTGCGCAGCGCATCCTTCACTATGCTCTGCAGTACAGGGTCACATGATCACCCAGGCAGCTTTTGAAAAGCACGAAGGAGAAGGTATAGAAAGAGGAAGGATCCAGCAACATGAATCATGTCAGCTGCCAAGCTGCTGAAGCATAATGGCAAGCATAATGGCATTCCCTAAAAGTAAAATACCAGATAATAAAGATGAACCAATCCAACGGATGAAAAACGTGAGCGTGCATGCAGCCACCCAGATGGGCTTGAGCCAAGAAGAGACAAGAAGGACAGAGTGTGACGCTTTTCAGTCTTTCTCATGACACATAGCAAAGGAGCACAGAGACGCGCAGCCGCGCTTGCTGACTTTAAGGCGTTCCTCTGTGGGTAAGCCCATGCATGTTCCTTGGCTGTAACCATTCCATTAACATTCAATGCGGCTTTTAAGGAACAAGATGCCCAAGAGGTCGCGGCACATGCGCGGGCTTTGAATGGCAGGCAATTTATTTATGCCCTGGGGGCCATCAGAACTCACCTGGGCAAAACGTTTCTTGCCATCCTTGGTCAAACACCCCACAAGCTTGTCATAGATCTTGAGGGCTTCTGGGCTCATTCGCGTGTGCTTCTCAGCGCGCCAACCAGCCAGCGGCACGCTCATGCCTGGGGGCTGCATGACCGATGCATGCACTCTGCGCCCCCTCCGCCGCTTGCCTGGGCTGTGGTCCACATCTCCATGCTCTCTGGCTGGTGTGGTCAGGTGAGACTGGGAAGTATCACTGCTGTCGTACATGTCCCGATCACGAAATGTAGTCTGCCCCTGGAGCTGCGATGCTGCTTCTTGCACTGTGCCACTGTCTTCCCCTTGCTGCTGGAGCCCTTGAGGAGCCAACTCCCCTCCCTGACTGCTCATTGAGGCTGCGAACATCAACTGCCCCCCTCCTGCAGCAGCCATGGCCACAACAGGCTGGAGCAGCAAGGATGCTTGCATGTGTATGTGCGCACTTGCAGCGCGCATCAGTGGTCCAGCCTGCTGCATCACTGTATTTGATAAGATCCTATTGAATGAGAGAATTACAATTATAACGTGTGGGAAATCCAATTTGTCTTGCTTTGTTTGACACTGAGTTAAACTCAGAGACTTACACTTAGTAGCACTAATGTTCGGAATAAAATAGGAAAAAACTTAAATACTTTTTTTTAGAGTAGTTCACAACCGCTCCCCTTCCGGATCATCGTGGCCATGCTGCTACAATCCAAGTTCAGGTCGTCAGTGGGGCTGGGTTGCCATAGTGGCAGGAGGAATTGCAATGTGCAATGCAGCGCCACGGCAATGAGGACAAGACCGAGCTCCACGCTGCATAAAGCGGCGATCACGATGCCCAGCTCCTCGAGCGCCTACATCAGCAGCGCGGGCCTGAAGCTGAACCTGCTCAAGAGCGCCGGCAGCAGCAAGCGATCGCCCTCGAGATCCAAGGGATCAGCGGGAAGGTGCGCGGCTCGTCGCGTGGTCGAATATGTGAAATGGGCAGTCAGTTTTTCTGCGTGCTGCGTGTGCTGCTGCTGCCGCTGCTGCCCTGCTTATGAGCATGGTTGCCCCACAGCTGGGTGGATGCGAGCAATCCAGCTCGACATTGTTATAGTGTTTCCTCCTTTTGGGGTGCTGCGAGTGCCGGCTGCGAGATAATGAGCTGAGGCGTCCCGTGCCCCGCTCTTCGAGAGCACGCCTTTCCGCCCCTTTCTCCTGTCCTGTCGCCCGAGATGCCGAGCTGCCTGGCCGCCCGCAGGTCCGCCCCACGCATGTGCGGCATAATTGGTATTTACAAGCGTGAAGGCCCCGTGAATGCGGAGCTGTACGAGGGGCTGCTGATGTTGCAGCACAGGGGGCAGGACTCGGCAGGCATGGTGACTACCGACTGGGAGAAGTTTAAAGAGTACAAGGAGAACGGGCTGGTCAAGGACGTGTTCTCCAGCCAAGCCCTTATGGATTCCATGATTGGTGCGCGGGCAGGGGGCTACGGGGGAAGGCGCTCTCAACCCTAGTTGCATGCGCGATAAGGGCTGAGGGGCCCATGGAGTGTGCATGCCCTGGAGCCCCCATTGCAAGCATTAAGTGCTCAATCTTGCTTTCTCCATGCAGCAACTGCTGCTGCCTTTGGAGTTAGAATGCCCCCTCTGTCACATGTCTGTTGCGGTTGGAACGCACCTCGTGGCCACAGTGCTGCTGCGCAGGCCAGCCCCTGCCCCTTTGCTCAGGCAAGCGCACACGCGTGCATGCAAGCATAGCACCATCTGTCATTATCCATCCCCTCCACGCCATGCTGCTGTCGGACATGCGCAGGCAGCTGCGGTCTGGCGCATGTGCGCTACCCCACAGCTGGCTCCAGCAGCGCCCAAGAGGCGCAGCCATTCTTCGTGAACTCGCCCCTGGGCATGTTCCTCATCCATAATGGCAACCTCACCAACACGGATGAGCTGCGGGAGATGCTCAACTCGTCACGCTCCTTCTTCAGCAGGTGCGCTGCCAAGTCCTTTCTTGTGGCGTGTCGCCTGGCAGTACGTCGCCCGCTTTGGAGCTGGACTATGATTGTATTGGGAGTCACCTCCCTAGGTCGGTGGTTGCTACTCCGCGCGCCGCTTTCAGCTACGCCACGTGTTTGAATGATGCTGCTGTGCCTCACGACGCCGCGCTGAGGAGGCCTGTGGAGATTGGCGCTTAGCTCCTGGGGCGCAGGGGGATCACCTAAAGCGCCGCCCACAGTCCCGCATCTCGAACAGTTGACTTGCAGGTGGCCTCTGCAGTGAGCTGCTGCTGCAGCACTTGCCTGCTCTCCTCCAGGAGCGCATGTCCAACCAGCTTTCAGGAGGGACTCACGTGCAGCCTTTGTGAGTCCCCTCTGTGCATGTGCTGCTGGCGCGGCCCCCCTGCGCAGGCACCTGCGCACCAGCAGCGACAGCCATATGCTGCTGGAGCCATGCGTTGTGGCTGGTGCGCGGCCCCCCCTGCGCAGGCACCTGCGCACCAGCAGCGACAGCCATATGCTGCTGGAGCCATGCGTTGTGGCTGGTGCGCTGCCCCCCTGCGCAGGCACCTGCGCACCAGCAGCGACAGCGAGGTGCTGCTGAATGTGCTGGCCGACGAGGTGCACCGTGCGCACCAGCGCTGCCTGCAGACCACCGGCTGTGACCCTAACAGCAACAAGACTGAGTTCCTGTTCGAGGCAGGCCAGACCGCGATGAAACTGCTCAAGGTGTGTGGGGGAGGACGCTGCGCTTGGCATATGGACATGGCTTCCCGATGTGCTCATCAGCCCTCCCCAATGTGCCTCCGCAATGTGCGCATCAGCCCTGGGGGAGCTTGGCTGGCCCGTTGTGCGCAACCATGTGTCAGGACTCAGGGGCTTCCTGTGCTGGAGCGCGGCAGCCTGGCTGGCTGAACATTTGGCCCTACTATGTGGAGTAAGAGAGGAGAGGGAGCTTCAGGTGCTCGTGCACAGCAGCCGGCGTGGATGGCTGGCTGACCTTGCTTGAGTAGCTGCCGCGTCGAGTATGTCCAGTTCTGGAGCTGGAGGCAGCCTTAGCCCTGCCTGGCTGGTCATTGTGAGGTGCACTCATGTGACTCGCCTGTTTGGAACGAGTGCATGGTCTGTCCCGATGCCTGGGAATCAAATGACGAGCGCACTTGCAAGAGTGTGTGCATGTGCGCACAATGTATGCGTGGGCACTCTCTAGCACGCAACAAGTGCATGCCACACAGGTGTGCAAAACATTTCGTGTCTGGTGTGCGCACTGCAGGGTGCCTACTCCTGCCTGACCCTCGTCAAAGGTGTGGGCCTGGTGGCCTTCAGGGACCCCTTTGGCATCAGGTGCGTGTGCCCCTGTAACCCCCGCCGTGCGAGCCAGCCTTTCACGGAGTGACCCCTCATTTGGGTTGTGGTGTAGTAGTCTCCCCAAGCCGCCCCCCCCCGCTGTGTAGTCCACCGGTGAAGAGCCTCGCTTGGCAGCTTTGCGATTAGCAGCCTACTGTGTCACCGCTCAGGTCTCATTTCAGGGAGGCCATGGGCGGCGTGCGCCGCCCCCCCGCCCTTGTCACCCTCATAGGCCCTTGTCATGCCAGCCTGCCCACCCACAGCGCTTCACACCAGGTGGGAGTCTAGGCGCGCTTGCCGGGCCTTCCAGCCTGCCTCTTCAAAGGAGGGCCTCGTGCTGCTGGCGGCACGTGCTTTTGCAAAGAGGTGTGCATGCGCGCGGCCGCAGGCCTCTGGTGCTGGGACGGCGGCAGGGGCCTCTTGGGGATGACTACTGCATCGCGTCGGAGGACTGCGCGTTCGGCCCGGTTGGCTTTGAGCGCGTGCGGGATGTGCAACCTGGCGAGATGATCATCATCAGCCCGGAAGGCAAGCTGCAGTCCCGCCAGGTGCGTGGGCGGAGCACGAGCCCTCTGTCGTGTACATCCCCAGCTCGGCATGAGAGTGGCCGCTCCTGCTGGAGGCGCATGTGCTGCTTTCCCTTCCAAAAGCCGACAGCCCGGCAGATGCGCCCTTGCATTGTGAATTGCCCCAGATTGGGCAAAGCACACCGCGCCCCTCCTCCCACGCTTCATTCCCCCTCAGACACAATTACGCGTGCGCGCTCGTGCGTGCGCACAACACACACAAAAACACACACACAACACACACACACGCAGCCCAAACCCAATTGCCGCTGACCGCAGCTCCTCCCCTCCCGCCTGACCCCCTGCATCTTTGAGTACATCTACCTGTCGCGCCCCGACAGCGTGCTCAACAACATCCCCGTGTACGAGTTCCAGCTGGCCCTGGGGACGCGCCTGTCCAAGCGCATCAAGTGCGTGCGTGCGTGCTTGCGTGCGCTCATCCCTCTCCGGCCTCCAGCCAGCATGCACGCCCCCCCCTCCCTCTGCTCCTCCTGGTGTCACTCTTCGGTGTTGCGCCTCATGTCTGTAGGTCCTAGCCAGTCATCTTGCACCTCGTGTCTATGGGTCACAGCCAGTCATGTTGCGCCTCATGTCTGTAGGTCCTAGCCAGTCATGTTGCGCCTCGTGTCTGTGGGTCACAGCCAGTCATGTTGCGCCTCATGTCTGTATGTCATAGCCAGTCATGTTGCGCCTCCCTTTGTGGCGCTGGCCCTCATTTGGCACCGTCCGCATACCATGCCGTGAGCGTGCATGAGTCGCATGCACGCATGTGTAAGTGTGCGCACGAGGGGCGCACCTGTCCATGATAGTGAGGGGTGGGAGCAGGGCGCATGTGCTCAGCTGCTTGGTGCGTGCAAGCCCTTGCGCATGAAGACGCACGAGCGTGCTCGTCGTCTGCTTAGCTGCTTGGTGCACGCGCGCTCCGCAGGGACCGCAAGTGGGATCTGGACCTCATCTGCCCTGTGCCCGATGGCTCGCGCCCCGCCGCCATCCAGATGGCCGCAGACATGGGCCTGCCTTACAGGTGCGGCGCTGCAGGCGCGTACAAAAGCTCGTGCTTGTACACGCATGGGGTGGGCCTGTCCGCGGGAATGGGGGCAGCACGCCTGCCGCATGACTACCCCATAAAGTCCGCGTCCGCGCCCGCAGCAGGAGCAGCAGCGCCTGCGTCAAGTCGTTGAGCGGGAGCGTTGGGCCACCAGGACGCGGGCTGTTGCCTGAGCCGTCAGCCCTGGGCCCTATCTGCACTGCACGCGCCGGTTTTGCGTTTCGCTTGCCTGCACCAGCAGAGCACTCCCTGGGCCCAGGAGCGGCCCAGAGGGTCCTTTGGAAGGGCCTGCCCTGCACTGGCAAGTACTCCCTGGGCCCAGGAGCAGCCCAGGGTCCTTTGGGGGGCCTCCAGAGCACCTGGCCTGGCCTCACCTGCCGCACTGCTCTGAGCGTGTGTGCGGGTCCAATTCCTGTTGCCACAGCCGGCAGCCCAGCGCCTTCATCTTGATCATATGCATCCACGCATCCTCCCCTTGTCCTGCACCACCTGTTGAGTGATTTGCTGGGCTGCGTTGCACTACACGCGTAACACGTCTGTAGGGAGGGTCACCAGTCCCTGCTGTGTGGGCCGCGCTCTTCCATCGCGCCCACCTCCATCATGCCCAACCGCCCTCGTCACCCCAACTCCCGTCATGTCCCGTCATCCTCATCACTCCCGCCTCCATCGCTCCCACCCCCCATGTGCCTCCCCAACCTCATCGCAACCCCCCAACCCTCATCGCGCCCACCGCCACAAGCACTGTTTGCCGCGCTGCGCTGCGCAGGGAGGGCCTCGTTAAGAACCGCTACGTGGGCCGCACCTTCATCATGCCCAACCAGCGGCTACGGGAGATGAGCGTCAGGCGCAAGCTGAACGCCATGTCCACGGTGTTCAAGGGTGAGCGCCATGTGTGTCCACGGTGTTCAAGGGTGAGCGCCATGTGCAGGCCCGCGACCCACTCCCGCCCCCAGACTCTTAGAAAATTTTCTGAGGCGGTGCGCCTTCCGTGCACCTGAGCGCGCGTGACGCGCGAAGAGAAGAGTTCTTTGCAATGAGGGCGCGTGCGCACAGTGGGGACTGGGAGCCTGCTTGCCCTGCCCCCCCCCATGTCACCCCCCTTTTGAGTCTAGCCAGCAGGGTCCTGTGGTTGAGGTGGCTGCGCTGGGAGAGAGATGCTGGGAGGGTGGCAATTCAGGGCAGCATGCACACATGGCTTGTGCGACCACGCTTACAGCGCGTGTCATGCCTGCCCGCGGCTGCAACGCGCTTGTGCCGGTGAACAACCAGGCAGCCACCTGCTCCACAAGGCGCACCAAGGTCACCTGCCTTGTTGGGGTCTGGTTATATGGGTCTGCATGATGTGTTCATGCATGCATGTGCCTGCACCGCAGCTCCACCTGCGCTATGCCTGTATTTGTGGGCAAATGCTTGCTGGCGCCTGCGCCTGGCTCGCGCGCTGTGGTCCCACCCTTCACTGGAGAGGTGGGGTGTGCTGCATGTGCATGAAGTGCAGAGCTTGCGTCACTAACCACGAGCAGAGCACTTGCGACGCCTGCCTCCACCCCGCCTGCCAGCCCTCCAGGACGAGAGTGTGCTGCTGGTGGAGGACGACCCTATTGCGCGCAGAGTGACCATGAGCCTTCACTCGCGCGCATGCCTCCACTCCGCCTGCCTGCCCTGCAGACAAGAGCGTGCTGCTGGTGGATGACTCCATCGTGCGCGGCACCACCATGAGCCAAATCGTGAACATGGTCCGCAATGCCGGCGCCAGGAAGGTGAGGTGCTGAGGCGCACCAGGCATGTGCCGCAGCCATGCAAGTTGCCGAGCTTGTGGGGGTGGGCTGCGCAGGCCTGCCGGGGGTGCGTGGAACCTGTCTGCGGCTTGCTCTGAAGCCGCCAGCGGCTGCACATTGGGCGCTGGCCGCAGCGCTGCAGTGGCGGGCCCAAGACAGGCGGTACCAGCGGCAGAGGCCTGCAGGCAGGCCTGGCACGAGCGCGGGTACAGCGAGCGCAATGGGGCAGCGCATGTCTGCTCTGCAGCGAGCACAATGGGGCAGCGCATGTCTGCTCTGCAGCGAGCACGCGCCCTCACAGCCCCGCTGTCCGCAGCCGACCAGCAGCAGCATGCCACCGTGCTGCATCGCGCGCGCAGCACGCATAGCCTGCATGCTCACTGCATTAGTGAGCCCACATGTGCATATGCATGTGCTGCTTCTATCCCCAGCTGCAGGTGAAGTGGTCGCAGTGGCCATGGCGGTCCAGGTGAACCTGGCGTCCACAGCCTGCATGCTCACTACATGTGTGAGCGCATGCATACTTGCACGCATGCACTTACCTATGCACATGCTGCTGCTGTCCCAAGCTGCTGACAAGTTGGTCGCGGTGGGTGGCCGTGGCTGTCCAGGTGTACCTGGCATCCGCTGCCCCCCCTGTGCGCCACCCCAACGTGTACGGCGTGGACATGCCCAACCGCAAGGAGTTTGTGGCCCATGGCCTGACCGAGGAGCAGGTGCGCTGGCGTGGGCGGGCGCGGGCGTGGGCGCGCGTGTGTTTTGGTGGCTTGCTTGTGGATGTGCATGCAGGTGCATGTGCGTGCATCGTAGGTGGGGCATGTGGGGCGTGTGGATGGCTTGGACCTGCGTGCCTTTGGCGAGGTGCTGGATGTCCTTCTGGGATTGAAGTAGGGAATGGGTGGAGGGTGGAGGATGAGCAGGCGTGGTGGTGAGCATGAGAGAGGGGTGATGATATGCTAGGCGGCAGGCGCACGTGGGTGGTGGCGATGATGGGGAGCCAGAGGCCGTCCCCCAAGAGGCTGACCTGGGGCCATGGCTCACTGCAGGCATGGCCGCCTTCTCCGGCCCCTGGATGCGCACCTCTGTGCACCACTCCTCTGTTCTGGGGTCCACCCCATCCTGCATCGCGTCATACCTCATCACGCCTACATGCCAGTGTTCTTTTTTTGTTTTGGACAAATTGGCCATTAGAGTATGCTGGGGGGCATCTCTAGCCCCACAGGGAAGATGTATACGAAGAACGCGATTTAGCATAGAAAATTAACCATCTTTGACCATTTTCCCCAAAAGTGATCAAAGGTTCAGTCCACAGATTTCATTTGACTTTACTCCATTGATTACGCTAAAAAGGAACACTGCTATGTACGCAACTCCAGCACACACGGATGCAGGGACGCGCACGCATGCACACACGCACACACGCGCGCACGCATGCACACACAAACTCGCATAACGCATGGCTTGTGCATGCAGATCTGCGAGACCCTGGGCGCCGATGGGCTGATCTACCAGGACGTGGAGGACCTGATGGCCGTGGGCAACGAGCTCAACCCCACCATCAGCCAGTTTGACTCCTCCTGCTTCACTGGCCAATATGTCACAGGTGGGGTGGGGCAGAGCGGCCAGCGCGTCCATGTGCACACCCTTGCGCATTGTGCACAGTGTGCGCAGTGTGCACGGCTGCACATGCGTCCAGGCAGGGGCGTGTCTGTCAGAGGCACATGCATGGGCTGAGGCATGGCAGGCGGGCAGGGGTCCTGGATGCGTGGCGTGCGGGCCAGGTCTTGGATCCGAGGGGGAAAGTCGCCCCTGCACTCATGCTTGCCAGTGCACATTCGCCCACCTCACGCCTCTCTTTGCGGAGGGGAGTGGTCACCTCTGCACTTGTGTTTGCAAATGCACACTCGCCCACCTCACGCCTCTCTTTGCGGAGGGGAGTGGTCACCTCTGCACTTGTGCTTGCAAATGCACACTCGCCCACCTCACGCCTCTCTTTGCGGAGGGGAGTGGTCACCTCTGCACTTGTGCTTGCAAATGCACACTCGCCCACCCCATA
>LKMJ01006495.1_pt1 | contig 11026 bp, 13 predicted proteins | sample 643391 | NCBI WGS metagenome assembly LKMJ01 (sample SAMN04112250, study PRJNA286221) | soda lake metagenome | biome: soda lake; feature: Kulunda Steppe; material: water; isolation source: sample PL-Br10 brine of Picturesque Lake | place: Russia: Kulunda steppe | collected 2010-07
ACACACACACACACACACACACACACACACACACACACACACACACACACACACACACACACACGTTCACATGCACATGCATATACTTGTGCACGCACACGCACGCATGCACACACACACAAACACACACACACACACACACGCACATTCACATGCATGCGCACGTGCATGCGCACATGCACACACACACTAATACAGATGGACATACTCAAACACATACACACAAACGCACATGCGCGCACACGCTCTCTCACACTCATGCACATGCATGCATATATACAGCACGCAAACATGCACATGCACATGCATGTGAACACCTCACCGGCACATACCTAGTACACACATGCACACACACGCATATGCAGCAGGTATGACCACTCCCATCCCTGCCGCGAAAATAGAGATATTTCTGGGCAGTGATTTGGACCCCCCCCCAACCCCCTACCCCCTTGGAAATTCCAAAATTTGCCAGGAGGGCCCTGAGGCCTCCGTGGATGGTATATGTCATAGGAATTTACCCCAGGATTTTATCCGCTGGGCATTGGATATTTCTCTCTGGTCAACCATCAGATGGTTGCAGCATCACGAGCAGGGTCAAGGGGAGAGGTCAAAGGAGGAGTGGGGTCCTATGGTACGTTCAAGAGAGCCAGGTCAGCCCCTTGGGATGCTCCCGTTCTGTGCTTGATGCAGCCCTGCTCACACCTCATCAGCTCAGTTGTTGCACATGCAATGCACAATGCAGCTTGTCGCATATGCTGCCAGGTGCATGCACGCACAACATGCTCTGGGCAGCAGTGTGCCCAGGCGCCCCATGCACGACAGTGTGACTGGGGCCTCAAGGTCTAGACCCATTTGACCAAAAGGCAGCTCGATATGGCTTATGTGAATGGTTCCTACAACTCAGAGGGCGGTGCAGAAATAAACTTAATTACACCCCTGGCCCTCCAGCATGCTCTTAAGACTTCTACCTAAATGTAATTGTATATACTAATTTGTGCACTAGTGCATGACAGACTAGATTTAGCATAAATTTTTTGTCGTAGATGGGATGCACACCAAGAACTTATCAAGTTGCATCCAGTGCATCTTGTGGACGGGGGGCTGAAGTTAAGGTTACAATAGGTTCAGACCTTCAGCCAGATGGGTTGACTGCTGGGCTTGCTGGACACTGCCAGCTAGACAAAAATATTCATAGAAAGAAAAAGGAGTAATTTGTACGTCTGCTTCAAGGGGAACACTTTCACATCCTCAGCGCTGGTGTTGTCAAGGTTAAAAGCGCCTGTGTCTCCGATGTAAATCCTACCAGTAAAATCAGCGAATTGTTCTGCGAATCTCCCTCTCAAATAGCACATTTCTAAGCAAGGGCATGAAAAAGGACATGCTTTTCGTCCTGGACATCATGCAAGTCACATTTGTCACAAAGCCTAATGTGGATTTGCCAACAGCCAGTTTCAACTCTCAGGGTAGGGCACGCAAGCGAAAACGAGCAATGTTACGAAGCACATGCCTACTCAAATCCAGCTGCAGGTATCTAGGCAGCAAATGGGCAAGTGAAACTGAAGTTAAAGCCATGGCCCTCTTTGACCAAAGACCATGTCCCTTTGCCTGTTACTCCGTATCTGGTCATAGATAGGGTCGAAGCTAGCAGCAGATAATGATACATTTTTGTACACTGGTCCGGCGGTATTTGGGATACATTATTTACTTTGTTGTATCATCCGATCGTCCTCACCACAGGACCCAGCCCCCTTGCCGAGGCAAATCAGGGTCACTTGGGTTTCCAGCCAAAGATGCCTCATTGCCTGCCTCAACCATGCATGACACGTCTTAATGTCATCAATAGCAAGGATGTGCGGAAAAAATGAGAGTTTGAGGTGCTGTGTGCGCGGCATTGGCCGTTTCACACCGTTTTCACCATGGCCAGCAGGAAAATGGCACCTACCTGTCACGCCAGACTAGTGCAGCACCAGACTTATGCTGCATTTGCATGCACAGTCGGTTGTGGCAGTTGACTGGGTATTTATGGCTTGTTTTGCCTGTATGACTTCGTCGCTTTGCACTTTGCACCTCTGAAGTAGCTTGTCTCCCTTCTACCTTGTAACACTTACTGGTCAAGGGAGCGGCTATGAAGCGAACAAATAGTGCGACCTTGCAAGGTTAGGTTAGGTTACATAGCTGTATCCACCGAACGAGGGCAGCTTAGCTGAAGCCTAAAAGGCCTGCAACCCCAAACCAAAACTAAAAGCGCTCAAAACAGAAGAAAGGTAGGGTCTGGAAGCCAGGTATTTTGGTGAATAGCAAAACTGAAAACCGGAAGACGTTTGAAGGCAGTTCACGAACACGCAAGGGCAAGATCACAGCAAAGGATGACAGCTGGAGAGATCAAAAAGAGCAAGGCTCACTGACTAGCTACTTCAACCAACAAGCCGCCAGAGCGCTCGCACGCTTGCGAGCCAGTCCACGAGCCCGCTCTTGGAGGTTTTCTGGTCTTGATGGATCTTCATGGTCATGTGTCGTAGTGCGACCTTGTAAGCAGCTGCAGCCAGCAGAAAGCTCAGCCTAAGGGGAGGGAAAAGGTTGCAGCCGATGCCGGGTGCAGCTGGAGGAGGGTGGCTTCAGGAGCAGCCGGGGTATCCACACACTGGTGCGTGCTATCCTGCTGCCATGACGCTACTTTGTCTGCAGCATACTCTCGGCGTGACAAACCTAAACTTGTTCCTATACCTCCGCTCGCCTGAATTTAAGCTGCTCTTACATGGTGAATGAACGCTGCAAAGTCAGAATTGGGGGAGGGGGTCCAGAAGGTGTTTTCCGTGGGTGACCCTGCTGCGATGGGATACCATCGCAACCTTTGTGGGTGCCTACACATATGCACAGGAAATGCAATATCTTCAGTCACTCAGTGGTTTCACGCTGGATTAAGACTGTGGGTCATATTTTAGATCAATAATGATGCCGTTCGGTGGTCTGAGCGTCGAGCGGATGCCAAATTAACAACCTGACGCAGGTTTCTTTCGGAGCTCCGAAAGGCCGATCTCCCGAACTCCTATATGTTTAATGGGTTAAGTTTATGATTTTTTGTGCATCATTGGTGGGAAGTATTGTTTTCCAAGATTTGTTAAGTTCTTCATAGTGTGAACCTTGCTTTCTAATACTTGTATCACTTGGAGATGGTGATAGTAAATGGCATTGATCATGTATGTTGGACAGGTAAACCTTGGTGCTATCTTCACTTTTTAATTCCATAGAGATGCCGCATGGCCTTCTGGGTTCAATGGGTTCAGGCTCATCAAAAAGCTTGTGTTTTGCTCTTTGGGTTTATATAAATACCTAAAAGGTTTGCCAGTATTCTTTTGCCTTTTACTGGAGCCCAGGCAACCAAAACCACAGAATAAAGGCAGGGGCTGCATGCAATGCTTGCTTACAAGTAGGGCAGTTATGGAGGGCAGAGGATGCTCAATATGACTTTAAACCTGCCTTTGCTGTGCTTCCCTGTGTGAGATTAACAATACATAGACTTGCTGTCTATCATAACTACCATAGTACAGACGTGTCTACCAGACCAAGACCCTCCAGATCTCTAGTGCATCTTATATAAAGATATACTGGACCGCTTTTCAGCACCACCAATTGTAATTCCCCTAAACACCTGCGGGGATAATGGGGTGTATACACCTACATGGCTTACTCAAAGGGCGTTGATGAATGATGCATGCAAGGAAGTTATGATGAAAACAACGCATGACCATTTCCACAGAGCTACCTCTTACTAGGTATACCGTGGGTATTTTCCCATGCCTGGCCAGTGTGCACTCAGCAGGGTGGTGCCTGTACAGCTACCAGCAACCAATGAGAGACATATCAATTCTGTTGTATGACAGATTTAATCGGACGAATGATGGGATGCCTAATGGGAAATTGATGTTGATCGCTTTCAGTCAATCGGCAAACTTCTCCACACAACCATTTAAATAAATATTATATTTATGAGCCCTTGACTTGGCTTGGGCGCGGCTATTGTGGGGCGTTAACTCGGCGCCGACATGTACCTGGTCGATCACAACAGCTTCAGGTGTACGATACACGTTCAAATGTTTATCTCATGCCAAATTATGAATCACCGTTGGTTCAGGCCAATATGGGCTGAGAGCAGGCACTTGCGTATGTCAACATTGCAGCCAGCCTGCGCAGGCTGTCAGCGGCCGCTGGCCCCTATACAAAGGCAGAACGGATCTAATGAAAAACAGTACTGCAAATATATGCCAACACATTCAGCAGACAATGATCACAAGCCCGCTCCATGCGCGTGCGTGACTGTTGTGTCCGGTGCAGGCCTCCAGAAAGCTTCCGCGTGCGCCTGTCGGACATTGACAGGGTCTGGAGCAAGAACAAAGAGGATTCGGTGAGGAAGTTTGTGAACATGCAGCACGATCAGGCATGATCAGCTACGGGCATGTTGCAGCCTTTTGCATTTACCTTTCATGCAACGATCTATTGGCACACACATTTTGCAGCCATTTGCGGCCAAAGCAAACTCTCCGGAGGAGAAAGAAAATGCCTTGAAGGAGGCCCAGGACATTATCAACTTCCAGCACCGTGTGTTCATGAAAGCTGGGCTTGCAGAGGTGTGCGCGCTGTTAGAAAAGTTGCAATCTTTTTCGTGCTAGCCATCAGGCAGCATACCCAAGGTGCAGGGTGACCTCAAATGGCCAGGCAACTCAAGCTTTCTTGAAAAACAGTAATGAGACTGTTTCCCCTCAATAAGTTGGGTTAGCTGTACTAGCCTTGAGATCACTGTGCTTCCCCTCTTATCCACTGTCAACAGGATGCAACATTTTTGCCGCCCAGCATTCACCCCCGATTTTGTGGCAACAAACCACGGACAGGTGAACAAATCTCTTCTATAGCATTGCCTGAACTTCGGCAGCTAGTTTCTGCAGCTAGCTACTGCAAATAGCTTTCTCATTCCCTGTCTATGTTTGCTATCAGATCTTGATGCGGCATTTGAGGAGTGCAAGATGGCAGTGTGCGGTGCTGTGCAAGGCCTGCTGCTCAAGACAGAACTGCAACCCCAGGACGTGGTGAGCAGCAAAATTCTGATCCCCACTAGATCCCGTGTAATACCTCCTCGTGGCAGGACATCCTTGGCTAGCTGATTGGTTGGTCGGTTGGTTGGATTGCCTCTGCCCCTGGTATTTTGTTCTGCTCAGGTCTAGTGGGCAGGCATGAGGGTGGTGAGTATTGAGTGTGTTGCAAGAGCAGGGAAGGTGGGATTGCAAAGACGGAGGGCACCATGCTTAGTTTGTTGCGCGTACACAGATCAATACATGTCCCCCCGGTGTGTTCGCGCCCCCACCAACCCTCCCATTGACCACCTCCCTGATACTGTTATGGCCTTTATGTGCATCAACTTCAGCAACGTGCCAGCAGTGCTTGGCCACTCAATGTTGCTTGGTCACTGCAGACAGCCCATCCACAGCTTGTTAAACACACTGCTCTCTTCGCCTTCCTGCTGTCTGCATCTCAGATCGTCCGCTTTGTACACGCCATGCATGCGGGTTTTGCACCCCTTGCACCCACTGTTGTGTTGCAAATTTGTCACCCAGTCCTCACCCAAACCAACTCACATTCAGCTCCGCTGATGCCTCAGTACTGACCTTCACAGCACCAGAATTTCCTGTACTGCATCAACGCAAGATGCTCATGACACAGCGGCGGTGACGGACAGTACCTGGGCCCCTGCCAGTTGTTGCATAAACCAAACAACGCTTGACTGTGTAACTCACAGTGGCGGTGAGGGACAATACCTGGGCCCCTGCCAGTTGTTGCATAAACCAAACAACACTTGACTGTGTAACTCACAGTGTGAGCCAGCAAGAAGACCTGCTTCACCTCCCTGAAACCCCGCGCACTCATTGATACCCACGCACTCACTTATATTCATGTACTCACGAATGCCCACACACTTACCAGATGTCACCGCACAGCTGCAAGTCAGATGTCCACATGCATACCGTGCTTGCAGGCTGCTTTGCCTTCCTCCGCTTTTACAATCTCCATGCATGCACAGCTATGGCAGTTGCCTGCAAGCACAAGGGAAACGATGTACACGCTCCTTGTCTCTTTTGCCCAGCATCTGAATGAAGCCTTGTGTGCAATCCGGTCCACACTCCGCGCCGAGATCTGTGAAGCCATATGCGCTGTCTGGACCACACCCAGCGCTGAGATCTGTGAAGCTAGCACCCTATGCTAGCTTTCCGGCCGTCACCTGCCACCAGTCACCGGCACCCTCTGTGCTGAGGCTTTCGGACAGTCTCAGCACCAGAAAAAGGAATTGGGTCAATTCAGAGCCCCGCAGTCCAGTTCTGGCCATGCTTTTGATGGTGCTGTGACCGGTCTGACTGCTTGCAGCACATCTTGGTGACCACCTGCTCTATCTACTGTCCCACACCCTCCATGGCATCCATGGTGGTCAACCACTTCAAGATGAGCAGTGATATCCAGGTGATAGAAGTGGTTACTTGTAATCAATCCACCTGGTGCTTTTGCTATAATAGCCAAAGCATGCATGAGCAGTGCTTGGCTTGGTTGGGGCTTATCTAGGCAATCTGGACTTGGCTACAAGAACTTTTCTAGTCCGGGATTCCTTTTGCTGCATTTGGTTTGCTGTATTTGGCAATGGAAGTGTTAACTGGTGCTCTGAGGAGACCAGCAAAGGGAGCTGGCAAGAGGAGAGGAAGGAACGGAAATGTGTGCTGCTCTTTGTGCGTTGCCCAAGCCAAATGTGAAGATGGAATTCAATGTAAGGGAGTGAGGGCAACAGCAGGGAACGGAGTCCTGCTGAGCAAACCAGGCCAATGACCTTAGGTCATCGCTGCTTGTCATCTAACGCAGTCCTACCACCTTGGTGGCATGGGGTGCGCCAACGGGGTGGTGGCTCTGAACATGGTCAGTGATCTGTTGAAGGTAAGAGTCTTAAGAGCTTCGAATATTGATCGTGTCTCTGCTCAGGATGGACGAATCAGCTGCCAGACACCACAACCTGACACAGCTTTTTGGGGATGCTAGACCGGTGCCGCATAGTCCCCCAGCTCAGAATCATCATAAATGGTGTTGCACCTGGCACGCAGCGAGTGCCTTGATGCACAAGAGCATGTGTTGCAGCTCATTCCAGTGAAATAGAGTTTTGTTCTAGGAAGATACTGTGCCTACACGTTGCAGGCGCACCCAAATGCCAATGCCATATTTGTGACAAATGAGACCACCACACCAGCATTCTACAGAGGGCAAGATAAGTCCCGCCTGGTGACCAATGTCCTTTTCAGGTGTGTTGCGACAGAAGGTTTGCATGCCTGCACAGGCACAATACCTGCAGCAAGTATGGCAATGTTCCTCTGACTTGCAACAGGCAATGGTTTCTAATATTGCAAACTCCCAGGCAGCTAGCGAATAAACAGGCTCATTGTGTCATGAGGCAAAGTGATTGCATCTTCATCTTATCTGTACACTTCATCTGTGCAGTGGTTGCATACCCACAGCACAAAATCTGAACTTGTGCAGGATGGGTGCAAGTGCAATGCTCATGAGCAATAAGCCGGGCTGGGCAGGGCGTGCCAAGTACAAGCTTGTGAGTTCCCTAGCAGATGCATTCTTAGGCTCAACACATGTGGCTGCGCAATGTAATGATCAGTCAATGTGGCTTGCGTCCTTGCATCACAAAAGCAGGCCATGGTTTTCAGTGTACCTCCAGTCTTTGAGGTTCATCCAAACACTTACGATGACCTTCCTGACCTGCCGTCGCAGCACAAAGCCTTGCGTGTGCACAATGGGTCAATTGAAGATGCCTACCGGTAGGTGGACTTGACGACAAAGCTTACTTGAATCTCAGTCATGTCACGTTATGCATAATCAGCAGCTTTGAAGCATCTTCTTCAAGCAGCTCTTTCAAGCAGCGGAGTCACTTATGCAGCCAGTGGAGTGTTCAACATGAAAAGACAGATCAGCCTGTGTTGATGCTGATGCTGGCACACCAGGACAGTCTTCTATACTATCCTTCTCACTCTACATTTTCTAGGCTTGCCAATATTTTTTTTGGGAGTGCTAGGTGGCCTCTTTCCCTTATTGATATAGTGTTTTCATGGCATACGTTTTTTGGAAGTGCTGTTCAAGCTAACACACCTGGGGGACACAGATCTCACATTTTTCTGAACGATTGGCAAAGTTGGTGCCTTTACCAATGTGAACCAACTACTAGTGGCTTCCAGGTGTATCTGGTATGGCCCAGATGCCCGCGGCCTGCCAGGCGTGGCACTTGGATTGGTAAGCTGGCAGAGGCTTTACTTTGACGTGAAACATGCTTAGGATGTTGCGGAAGATTGGGAACGTTGGAGCCAGAAGCTACATTTGAGAAGAGTTCCCTGTTGGCACGCTGTTGCACAATGCCGTTGACCTTTTCAAAGCGCCGGCCATTCTCAAAGAGCCCAGCAGCACCTGGACCTGGCAGGAGCTCCTAAAAGAAGACCATGCATCACACAACCCACCAAAAAGGATGCTACCTTGGAGCTGCTGATTGGCGGATTAAAACAATTGGGAGTGTCAGCTCAAATGTCTGGGCGCTGTTTCCTGTCCTTGCTCTGCATGCCTTCACACTGGCAAGTTCACGGTGTCCTGGCACGATCAATACAACTGCAGAATGTAGTCACCGAGGCCACCACAGCATTGACGGCAGCGCTGACACAAGTCGCGCCCTCAATCATGACGTACAAGCAAATCCTGGCATACCTACTAAATGCTGCAACCCGGAAGTGAGTGAAAGTTAGGGCAGTGATAGGTCCATTGCAGGTTTGTGCACATCCGACTGTTGAGGCTGCTGTGCAGAGGGAAGTCTCTTTCATAAATTTTAGTGGACCCTTCTAGGCGTTTGGAACGTGAGGGCATTCCTCAACTGTTTGGCATATGCTTTCAATCATAAAATCCAAGCTGGAGCTTGCTTATACTAGTGTTACTGGACATGCTCAGGTTTCATCTTGTAGCTGTATGCATCTTCCTGCACATACATCTTGCCGCTGCATGCGTTTCTGGGCATATGCTCAGGCTTCATCTTGATGCTGCACTGCGATCAAACCTGATGCTGATTAGTCACTCCTTGTATCTGCCCATGTACGTAGGACTGCAGTGCTCATGGGGCTGCCACTGCCCGTGCCAAAGTACACGCCCTGCTTTCGAGAGGGAGTCCAACATTTCCTTCTCCACGCAGGTAGATATCCTTGAAGCTAACCAGCCAGTGGCAGATTTCTGGTAGCTAGCACTGCTTTTGGTGCTGGTAAGCATATTTGCTGAAACATTTATGCTTAGCAAAGGTTCAAAGATGCCTGATTGCTCTCAAGCTCATCTCTCAGCGGTGCAAAGGGTGGCTCCGAGGGCCAGATTGCTTTTGACATCACTAGATACATTTAACAGCACTATTTGCTGCAAGCGCGGTATCACTAAATGCTGCCTGACCTTCTTGCGTGCACACTTGTTCCATGACTGGCACACTGATGTGGACCTAGGGGGTGCTAAGGTGCTCGATGGAATGGGCAAGTCCCTGAAGCTGCAAGAGCATGACCTTGAGCCATCTCGGATGGTGTTGTCAGACTATGGTATGTGGGCAAAGGAGGAGGAAGAATTGACTTTTGGATAGACAGCTTGGTAGTGTGATGCACCTACACCTTATGCTACAGGCAATCCTGCTCTTGACAATGTATGCATGCACAGGTGCACACAAAGTGAACAACCTTGGTGGCAAGTAGGGCAGCCTCATAATAGCCTGTCCTCCTGATTCAACATCGCTGCTCCTGTTCTGATAGGGCTCCGTTCTGCTTGCCTATGATCGCACAGGCAATGTGTCTTCCTCCACCACCTGGTACACCCTTGGCTACATTGAGACAGTGCGTGGTGTGCGCAAGGGCGACACTATTCTGCAAGTTGGCGTGGGATCTGGCATCAAGTGCGGTGTTGCCGTTTGGAAGGTGTGCTGCTGCAGGTCACTGACAAGCATTGAGGTGATATCATACGCTTCAGTGGGAAGTACTGGGTTTTAGGAGCTTTCACTGAAGCGAGGGCAGCATACATCTCAGATCTAACACCTGTGAAGTTGTTATCCAAATACTTATTATCTCACATGAAGCCATCATCCAAAACAATCAATTACAATAGATTGCGTCATGTAACAAACAAACAAACAAACAAACTACAATAGAAGCTGTTTCCAATGGTGCTGTGCACACCATTTTGTGCCATGCACTGGATCTGAGGCTTGATCGGAATCTTCAAATGTCTGTACATGCTCAACCAAGCTGCATGAATGTCCTCAGCAACTGGCCTGCAAGAGATGGTTCAAGCAGCAAAGTCACCTAGGAATACTGGGCCTGTGTTTTCCTGCAGGCTACAAGAGATGTAGATGACCTGCACGATACTTTCCTGCACCGTACCCCTCCTGAGCGCCAAGCTGCTATTTCTGTTGCTAATGCCCATTACTCTTGGCAATGGCAAACAATGCGGCGCATATTTTACCTTGTCGTGTTGCTGCTGTTGGCCGCCATTGCGTACATGTAAGTGTGTTTTGTATGCATGCGGGAGTGCAAGTGCGTGCTCATCCTCGCGTTTGCCTTCTCAGGCAACCCTGCTGTTGCATTTCTTACAGACTCGTCAGAAAAATGTGAGGAAAGACCTGTCAGGCAAATGTTAGGGCGTGTAGGCAGATATTTTGAGCTGACGCCTTTTTGGCTGGACTACAGGAGTCATTTCGCTAGGTGGGGCACAGTCTCTCCACTGACCACCTTGGCATGAGTAATGATGCCAGCCTGCGTGTAACCCACAATCTCTCAACTTGCATCCATGTCATGTTCAACTCCTGCCTTCCAACCCAATCCCCTGTCCCTCTACCCTTCTCTCCTTTCCCTACGCCCATCATTCTCTTCCCCCTTCCCCCCTGCCCCCCCCTTCCCTCTGCCTTCCCTCTTTCTCCCTCCCTCCCTCCCTCCCT
>LKMJ01006496.1_pt1 | contig 11023 bp, 14 predicted proteins | sample 643391 | NCBI WGS metagenome assembly LKMJ01 (sample SAMN04112250, study PRJNA286221) | soda lake metagenome | biome: soda lake; feature: Kulunda Steppe; material: water; isolation source: sample PL-Br10 brine of Picturesque Lake | place: Russia: Kulunda steppe | collected 2010-07
CGACGTCGAGTTCTACCTCAACGAGGAGAGCTCAGAGATGAAAACGCTCGACATCGAGGCCGGCGATGGCAAACTCGTCGAAGGCACCCTGCCCGCCCCAGAAGCAGAAGGCGTGTACGACTTCGGGGTCGTCATCGCCGAAGGAGAGAGCTTCGTAGACGAAGTAGAGGGGACAAAACGTGTCTCAGAGGAGGCTGGTGACGACGATGACGCTGACGATCGGACAGATGATGACGATGATGAATACGACGACGGACAACCCGGATTCGGGACCGTCGCAGCTCTCGTGTCGCTAGCGCTTTTGATCTTCACACTCAGATATCGACGACGTAGCGTACCCTACAGTACTGAACCTTGATATATTTTATTGATATTTGTGCCTGAAGCTGTTTGCACACCGATCGACGAGACTGACTCCTGACGGCTTCCGTCGGAACACGCCGGGCCTGGTTTTATTCGCCGATCGGTGGACAGCCCTGATGTGAATCTCAGCAAGGGGTATCTGCTCGTCCTTCTCGCGGTGTTCGCGTACCTCTCGTTGCAACTGGTGCTCCCGTTTGTCCAGTACGTCCTCGCAGCCCTCCTGCTCGCCTTTGTCCTCTATCCGCTCCAGCGACGGCTCGAACCCATCTTGTCGCCGACGATCGCTGCCATCTCGCTGGTGGGGCTTGCGATCGTCGGCTTCATCGTCCCGTTCGTCCTCGTCGCAGTGGCGATCGCCGACGACGTTGCCGACCTTCTCCGGGAAGCCGACCCCGAAACGCTGCAACTGGCGACGGTCGAGGAGTGGGTCGAGGAGGAAATCGGGGTCGATGTCGACCTGACCGAACAGTTGGCCGGCGCCGCAGAGCAGATCGGGACGGTCCTGTTAGAGCAGACGACCGCGTGGTTCGGTGCGCTGACCCACGCGCTGATCGGGCTGGGCCTGTTGCTGTTCTTGCTCTACTACCTGCTGAAAGACGGCGATTCGCTCATGGCCTGGCTCACGGACGTTACGCCCCTGCCAGCGGAGGTCCAGCACGATCTGTACGACGAACTGCGGGAGGTGATGTGGGCGGTCCTCGCCGGGCACGTCCTGATCGCCATCATCGAGGGCGTCATCGCGGGCATCGGCCTCTTCGTCACCGGCGTTCCGAACGCCGCGTTCTGGACGTTCGTCATGGTAATCCTCTCGCTGGTCCCGCTGATCGGCGCCCCGCTGGTCTGGATCCCCGCGTCGATCTACCTCTTCGTCACTGGCGAGCCGATCATGGCGATCGGACTCGCGATCTACAGTGCCGTCGTCGTCGGCATCTCAGACGATTACCTGCGCCCGATCGTCGTCGACCAGTTCGCCGAGATCAGCCCCGCCGTCATCATCCTCGGCGTCCTCGGCGGCATCTACGCCTTCGGCATCATGGGACTGTTCTTCGGCCCCGTCGTCGTCGGTGCGCTGATCGCCACGGTCAACGTCGTCGACGAGAACTACGATCGGCTCGAACGCGAGTCGGGGACGACCTGAGCCCCTGGACGTGACCCGTTCGAAGACGCTATCTGGCCGATCGACGACGCCCCATCACCCACGGTTGTGTGGCCAGTAGCAGCTATTTGCCCGTGGCGACTGTCGGCAATCGATCGATGAGCGACGATTCAGTCCGAACGACCGTCCGTAACTGGGTCGGCGACTCACACCGACTCGATCGAACCAGCGAGAACCGGCTCAAACGCTGGCTGCTCTTCGATGGCGATCGCGAGCGCGTCGCCACCGCACTGCTTGCCACCGTCTTCGGCACCATGCTGGTCCTCGGCGGGATCTGGCCGATCGAGTATCAGGAACTGCTCGGCGAGACGACGATGATCCAGGAGGTCTTCAACACCCTGCTCTCGGGGACGATCCTGCTGGTCTCGATCGTCGTCTCGATCGCGGCGGTGGGGATCTCCCAGGAGCTGACCTCGCTTGGCAACCAGTCCGAACGCGTCGACACGATCATCGAGTTTCAGGGTGCGATCGAAGACGACGACATCGTCGAGGTGAGTCCAGCACGTCCGGGCCAGTTCACCGCCGTCGTGCTCCGATCGATCAAACAGCGCGCGGAGGACCTCCGGGAACTCGATGCGGGCACAACCCGGGGGACGACTGCGGGTTCGGCCTACGGCGAGGAGGTCGATCGGCTCCGAGCGGATATTCAGGCCAACACCGAAGAGGTGCTGACGACGCTGTCGCGCGTTCCTGAAGGATCGACGGACGAACTCCTGACGGGCCTGAACTACGATTCGTCGTGGCAACTCTACCAATCTCGGCGCATCCTCACCAAATACGGCGACGACCTCACCGACGAGGAACGCGCCGTCATCGAGGAACTCATGGACACCTTACAGAAACTCATGGTCAGCCGTGAGTACTTCAAAACGCTGTACTACAAACTCGAACTCTCTGATCTCTCGACGACACTGTTGACCGTCTCCCTGCCGATCATCGTCTTCATCACCTACGTCCTGCTCGCGATCGATTCGGGCTTGTTCCCCGACGTCTCGGTCTTTGGCTATACGCCGCTGACAGTGTTTATCAGCCTCGCGTATACGATCGCCCTCGCCCCCTACGCGGTTCTCACCGCCTACGTTCTCCGGGCGGCGAACGTGACCAAACGCACGCCAGAAGAGGGACCGTTCGTGCTCGATCCGGATCGGGAGACCGCCGACGATCGGGACGGTAGCGATCGGTAGGACGAACTCGTCCCGGTGTATCTGCCCTTGTCAGTCATGCATCGGGGAGACCGACATCCTCCGGAACAAGCGTGAACTCAAGCGTTCGAAAATCATCGTCGAAAGCGAAGATATGCTCGATATCCCGCTCATCGGCGAGAACACTGGTCGTGTGATCCACGAACGAAATCTCCTGGTCATCGTAGTCTTCGAACTGTTCAGCCGCAGTCTCGAAGGTAGCGCTACCGACTGGAACGACATTGATACTTTTTGAATCTCGAATAGCGCTCAGGGTCCGAACAGCGTCTCTGTGCCCGAGCTTGTATAGGGTGAGCGTCGCAAGTTCCGCGAGAACGGATTGTGAGGTGAATATCGGCCGGTAGGGAACATCGCCAGAGCGGATCCCGTCGAACATTCGAGTAGCGGTCTGATGGTGTTCGTCATCGTTGTCCGATCGGGCGTAGAACGCCCCCGTATCGACGAATATCGGTGTCGAGCCCACCCCACTCATGCAGATTCCTCGCCGTACAGCACCTCATCGACTCTTTCAGACACGTCAGATTCGCCAGATGAACCGGGTTCGAACTCCCAGAAGGGATCGTCCGGATCAACCTCCCGTGGAGGTTCTTGGTCGTCTACAATCCACCATACGACTCTTCCTGCCGTCTTTCGACTGGCAACGTGGCCCTGCTCTTTCAGGGTACGAAGCTTCCGGCGTGCGGTTTCCCGAGAGCAATCAACCGTCTCAGCAACGTCACCAGACGTGACTACTGGACCATCTACGGCGGCGAACACACTGAGAACATCGTCAAGTGTAACGGTCTCGGTATACCGTCCACTGTCGCCGCGTTCACGAGACATATTTGAACGGTGAGGGTCCACTCACAAAAACCTATTGGCGTACACCTCGTGGTGAATCCAAACCGTCATCAGTGTGCCGTACAGCGTACGTCTGGGCCTGTGGATTCCACCGACCGCTGGGTTCTGCTCACGGTCGGCCCAACCAGCCCGCGATCGCCGACCGTAACACGAACCCGATCGCCTCCAATAGGCCCTTGTCGATCTGCCTCCTACCCCCCTCACCATGCGCGTTCGCACCTACATCTACAACGCCGAGAGATCCCCCGAGTACGTCGATCGGGTGCTCAATCGACTCGCCGATCGGGACGAGGAGATCGAGTATCAGGATATCGCCGCTGCGGAGAGTCGCGAGGACGCGATTCGCGAGGCGATGTTCACCGTCCGGGAGTCGGTTCGGATCGGCAAGAATCCAGATGGGATCTACGACGAGGACGGCAATCCCGACTTCTCGGCCGGCGTACTCGTCACGCAGGAACCGACCGGACGGCGATCGCTCCACATCGGTGAGAATGCACTCGACGCGCTTCCCGAACCTGGGGACGAGTAGTAACCAGCAGCGCGCTGGGTCATCTCCGTTGCTTGCCCATCGGTCGTCCTCGTGCGTTCGGCGTCTCGATCGATCCCAGTGTCGCCGATCGAGGCTATCCGTCCCACCGACGATCGATCGGGTCAGGTCCCAGTCGCCACCGGGTCGCACTCACTCTCCAGACTCGACCACTGTGGCCACCAGTCGCCGTTCGGCCTTTCGCAGGTGTTCACCGACTGTACTCGCTGCACACCCGAGTTCTGCGGCGAGTGCCTCGTGTGAGGTTCGACTCGGCCGATCGTAGTAGCCCCGTTCATACGCGAGTTCGAGGACCTCCCGCTGGCGATCGGTCGCGAGTTCGCGCTGTCGGAACTGACGATCGCTCTCGCGGCGATTGTCCGCCAATTCAGTGTCGAACCGACGCCGGAGACCGCCCTTGATCCGAAACCGGCACTCACCTGCCGGCCCGACGGTCCCGTCTGGGTGCGCGTTCGACAAAATGAACCGAACGCATGAGTAGCTCGACACCTAACGTGGCGACAGATGCCAGCAGCCGTCTCCGATTCGGCGTTGTACGTCGTTCGCAACGAGGTCGATCCCGACTGTGCGTACCACTGTGACGCGGTTGCCGATCGGTTCTCGTTCGCGGACGTCACTGCCGGGCGGGTGTTCGAGAACTTCGCGGCGATCGTCTCCGCGTGAGTCGGATCCGTCGGGCTTTTGCCCGACCGGCCCCGACAGACCGGTAGATGGCCCGGTATCACATCGAGACGTACGGCTGTACGTCGAACCGCGGAGAGAGCCGCGAGATCGAGCGACGGCTCCGCGATGCGGGCCACCACCGGGTCGAGGGGCCCGACGAAGCCGACGTCGCGATCCTCAACACCTGTACGGTCGTCGAAAAGACCGAACGGAACATGCTCCGTCGGGCTGCGGAACTCTCCGAGTCGACCGCCGACCTGTACGTGACGGGCTGTATGGCCCTCGCACAGGGTGAAGAGTTCGCCAACGCCGACATCGACGGCGAGGTCCTCCACTGGGACGAGGTCCCCGAGGCGGTCACCAACGGCGAGTGTCCGACGACGACGCCCGACGCCCAGCCCGTCCTCGACGGCGTCGTCGGCATCCTCCCGATCGCGCGTGGCTGTATGTCCGACTGTTCGTACTGTATCACGAAGCAGGCGACCGGCAAGATCGACTCGCCATCGATCGAGGAAAACGTCGAAAAGGCCCGGGCGCTGATCCACGCGGGCGCGAAGGAACTGCGCATCACCGGCCAGGACACCGGCGTCTACGGCTGGGATGAGGGCGAGCGCAAACTCCACCGCCTGCTCGATCGGATCTGTGCGATCGACGGCGACTTCCGGGTGCGCGTGGGGATGGCCAATCCGAAGGGGGTCCACGGGATCCGCGAGGAACTGGCTGACGTAATGGCCGACAACGAGGAACTCTACGCCTTCCTGCACGCGCCCGTCCAGTCGGGGAGCAACGACGTCCTCGGCGATATGCGCCGCCAGCACCAGGTTGAGGAGTACCTGGAGGTCGTCGAAACCTTCGACGACTCCCTCGACTACTGGACGCTTTCGACGGACTTCATCGTCGGTTTCCCCACCGAGACCGATCGGGACCACGAGCAGTCGATGGCGCTCATCCGCGAGACCCGCCCCGAGAAGCTCAACGTCACCCGCTTTTCGAAGCGGCCGGGGACCGACGCCGCCGACATGAAGGGGCTGGGCGGCACAATCAAGAAGGAACGATCGAAGGCGATGAGCCAACTCAAGCGATCGATCGTCGGCGAGGCCTACGCCGAGATGGTCGGCGAGGTCCGCGAGGACGCCCTCGTCGTCGAAGACGGCACTGCCGACTCGGTGAAGTGTCGCGACGGGGCCTACCGACAGATCATCGTCCAGAACGCGAGCGAGTACGGTCTCGAACCCGGTGAGTTCGTCGATCTGGAAGTGACCGCTCACGAGACGATGTACGCGTTCGGCGAGCCGTTATAGCGGGGATCGCCCGTTTTTCGATCGATCGTCGCCGCTTCGATCGCCGTTTTTCAATCGCTCTCGCCGCTTCGACCGAACTGCTCCACGCCGATCGCTGCTCCGCAGTTCACTCCTCGCTCTCGACGACAACGGCACTCGTCTCGTCTGGAACCCTCGTCCCCGGCTGTTCGGCGAACGCCTCGTGGAGCCGATCGTACGTTGCGTCGACGGCTTCGACGATCACCGAGGTGTCGCTGATGACGGGCATGAAGTTGGTATCGCCCTGCCACCGCGGAACGATGTGGGTGTGGAGGTGATCACCGATCGAACCGCCGGCACCTTCGCCAAGATTGAGGCCGGCGTTGAATCCGTCGGGTTCCATCGCCGTCTCCAGTGCGTCGAACGTCCGCTGTTTCAGCCGGGCGTGATCGAGTACCGTCTCCCCGTCGAGGTCGCGGTACTCTCCGGTGTGTGCGCGTGGAATCACCATCGTATGGCCCGGGTTGTAGGGGTAGTTGTTCAGCATGACGAACGCGTGCTCGCTGCGGGCGACGATCAGATTCTCCCGGTCGTCGTCGGCCTCGGGCAGTTCACAGAACACACAGTCGTCGACATCGGGATTCTGCTTGTCCCGTTTGATCCACTCGATCCGCCACGGTGCGAACACCTGCTCCATACGCACCCTCTCTGGGCGATGGCTGATAGTGTTCCCGTTCGATCGTCGGTCGGAGAACGGTGATTTGTTCAGTGGTCGATCGCCAGACTACCGCTGCCCATCGATCGTCAACGCACTCCCCGTACGTGTCGCGTGGTCGTACTGTTGCCGCTCGATCGCCGAGAGCCACTCGTCGACAGTGTACGTCCGTCCCCCCTCGTGCTGTGGGTCGCTGCAGGGGATGACCCCACAGAGTGTGTCTGGCCCAGTCTCGTCGATTGCGTCCGCCTCGTCGACAGCGTGAACCGCGAGTGCGACCATGGGCACACGAACCCGTTCAGGAGGGCACTGCTCCAGTCCGAACGGTGATGTCGGGACGTCTTCGGTGCGAAAGGCTGGCTCCAGTGAGTAGCCGTTGCGATCGGCCCACCGTTCGAAGTCGGCGAGCAACTCGGTTCGCGTTCGGTCCCGGCGATCGATCGTCTCGGCGATGGCGTCACGCGCCGGCGGCCAGAGCACGACGTCGTACTCGTCGATGCGACCGTGGTCACAGAGCCGATCGAGTCGATCGACGATTGTGCCGATCGTGTCCCCGATCGGTCCAGGAACTGTAGAGCGAACGTAACAGGTGATGTATCGGTCCTGGTCAGGGCTCGTTTCGACGGCCGGCGGTCGTGTGAGCTTAGTTGCAGGCATATCGATTACCTTAGTCGCAGGCATATCCGTTCGGTGTCCGCGTGATGTGGTCGGCACGGACGAGCGAATCGAGGACCGCAAGTAGCGTGAGCTTCGACAGGTGCAGCCGCTGCTGGAGTTCGGTCGGCGTCGCTTCCCCCATCCCCTGGAGCGCCAGATACACGAGTTTGGTCTGGGACGAGCCCAGTGTTTCCGGCACCGCTGGTTGTGATGTCGATCTCATAGACACCCGAGACGGCAACGACGGCGTATATAAAGGTGTCCTGAGTTGCGTCGACGCTGATCACGGTAAATCGACGATACGATCGCCGACGAATCCGCCAGAGACCGCCAACCAGCGGACCGATCGACACGGCCATTGACTCTCACCGCGTGATCCATCGGGGAACCGAACGCGATCGGTTCGTTTTCGATCGATAATTTCGTATTATAAACGGTATTGGACGATTTGAAGAAGTAGTAGCGAGGGAGTAATCATTGCTTACAGTTTACCCGTGTTTACGCTTGAACCAAAGGATGGGTTTAAGACAACACTACGTCTAGTGAACCAGTAATGGCCACAACAGACAACTCACTCAACGGCTTGACCGAACGTTGTGACGAGTGCGAACTGGACACGGTACACGAGGTTTCGGTCCAGCTCCGAACGGAGAGCCGCAAACAAGAAAACGCCGAGTTTTCCCGCGAACCGTACCGAGTCGCCGAGTGCCAGCGGTGTGGTACTCGACACAGCCAGCGAATGAACAACGCCTGATTACCGGGGCTGAGATCGGTCTCTCGACGGCGATCGGGCTACTCGGTCGTCACTTCACAGCCGTTCTCGGTCACGATGAGGGTATGTTCTTTCTGGCTGACGAGAAAGCCGTCGTCCTCCTTGAGCACCGGGTAGCCGTGGACGATGTTGTTCCGTTTGAGCCGACGGAGTGCCATCGTCGCGCGATCGGTTTCGAGCCAGCGGGTGGCAAACGGCAGGGTGCGAAACTCCTCGGTGATCTGTTCGAGTGCGTCCCGGGCCTGTCGGTTCCGGACAGTGCCCTCCCGATCGAGCCCGAAAATCTCCTCGCTTGCGCCCTCGGTGACCTTGCCACCGCCGTCGGTCGCGAACGGTTCGATCGCGACGACGTCGCCGGCCTCGAGTGTCGCCCCCTGTGACACCGCGCGGTTCGGGATGTTCGGGCTGGTGTGTTGTTCCCAGTGGCCCAGGCCGTGACCGGTGAGGTTGACGACGGGGTTGAAGCCGTAGCCCTCGATGACGTCCTCGATCTCCGCGCCGATCTCGCCGGTTTCGACGCCCGGTTCGACGACCTCGATCGCCGCTTCAAGCGCCTGCTCGGAGGCCTCAGCGAGTTCGGGGTTCCCGGAGTGGTCGATCGTCACCGCGGTGTCGGCCAGCCAGCCGTCGATGTGGACGCCGATATCGATATTGATCATCTCCTCGCCGAACGTCGACTCGTCGTCGATCGACGGCGTCGCGTGGGCTGCCTCCTCGTCGATCGAGATGTTGACGGGAAAGGCCGGCTTCCCACCCAGTTCGCGAATGCGCTCTTCGGCGAACTCGGCGACCTCGAGATGGCTCGCGCCGACCTCGACACGCTCGATCGCCTCCGATCGTACCTGCGAGAGAATCGCGCCGGCCTCCCGGTGTTTCTCGTACTGCTCGGACTCCAGGTCCACCTCGGATTCAGCCATGCGATGGGATTAGGCCGGTCGACAAAAAGAGGTTGCGTCTCCGATCGCCACGCAGGCCGTCGTCTCGTCTGTGGTTTTCGATCGCTCTCGTCTATCGATCGAGTCCGGCTACCGACAGTTACCGATCGCCGTCCTGTCTGACTCCGACCCACTGACAGTCGCTACAGGTGTCGACGCCCTGAACGTTCGAGAGCCGCGTCGCGCAGTTCGGACACTGTTTCGCCGCATGCTGTGGGGGTTCGAGCATCGACCGAACAGAACGTCACGACAATAATAAAACTAGGCAACGACGATCGTCGAACTTTCGATCGGTGTTGCGTCGCGGACCGCGGGTGTCGCGTGGAGAGCGGGTCCTGGTCGTCGAGCGATCGCGTCGGGATTCGCCGGCCGAACAGCCCCGGAGGCGATCTGGTTCCGTTTTTCAGCTTCGACCCGGGTCCAGGCCTGCAGCCGTCGACGGTCGTCGATGGAAATGGTAGACCTTTTACCCCCATCGGAGCACCGTACAGACGAGATGAGTTACGACAAGATCGAGGTCCCAGAGGATGGGGAGAAGATCACGCTGAAAGAGGGGCAGGAGGACGAACTCGAGGTACCGGACAACCCAATCATTCCAATTATTCACGGTGACGGTGTCGGAAGCGACGTCGGTCCGGCCGCACAGAAGGTTCTGCAGGCCGCCGCGAACGCGACCGGCCGCGACATCAGCTGGATGCGCGTCTACGCCGGCTCGAGCGCCCGCGAAAAGTACGACGAGAACCTTCCAGACGAGACCGTCCAGGCGATCAAAGACCACCGCGTCGCGATCAAGGGGCCGCTGACGACGCCCGTCGGTGCCGGCTTCCGATCGCTGAACGTCGGGCTGCGAAAGCTCCTCGACCTCTATGCGAACGTCCGGCCGACCTATCATATCGATGGCGTTCCGTCGCCAGTCTCGAACCCGGGGCAGATGGATATGGTCACGTTCCGGGAGAACACCGAAGACGTCTACGCCGGTATCGAGTGGGAACACGGCACCGACGAGGTCGAGCGAGTCAAGGCGTTCGTCGAAGACGAGATGGGCTTCGACGACGTCATCCACGACGGACCCGTCGGCATCGGCGTCAAGCCGATCACGGAGTTCGGCACGAAACGACTCGTCCGCCGCGCGATCGATTACGCGCTCGAACACGATCGCGACTCGGTGACGCTGGTCCACAAGGGCAACATTATGAAGTTCACCGAGGGCCAGTTCGCCGACTGGGGGTACGAGGTCGCCGACGAGGAGTACGGTGACGAGGTCATCACCGAGGACACCCTCTGGGAGGAACGCGACGGCGAACAGCCAGACGACGCTGTCGTCGTCAACGACCGCATCGCGGACAACATGCTCCAGCAGGTCCTCACCCGAACTGACCAGTACGACGTCCTCGCGACGATGAACCTGAACGGGGACTACATCTCCGACGCCTGTGGCGCCCAGATCGGTGGCCTCGGCATTGCCCCCGGCGCGAACTTCGGCGACGGCCGGCTGCTCGCCGAACCGGTCCACGGCTCCGCACCGAAATACGAGGGCCAGGACAAGGTCAACCCGACCGCGATGATTCTCTCCGGTCGCATGATGCTCGAGTACATCGGCTGGGACGACGCCGCCGACCTCGTGCGTGATGCCGTCGAGGAGACGATCTCGTCGGGCAAGGTCACCTACGACCTGGAACGACAGCTCGACGACGCCGAGAAACTCGCCACCAGCGAGTTCGCCGACGAAGTCGTCAGCAATATCGAGAAGCTCTCCTAGAGCGCCTCTAGAACTCGGTTTCGGTTTTTCTGTCGGTCTATTTGGCTACCTATCTCTGGTGACGATCGATCCAATCGCAACAGTCGCTCGTGTCGGGGTATCGATCAGTACGGACGCTCCTGTGGCGGTATCAACCCATCGCGGTTGGCCGCGCA
>LKMJ01006498.1_pt1 | contig 11022 bp, 11 predicted proteins | sample 643391 | NCBI WGS metagenome assembly LKMJ01 (sample SAMN04112250, study PRJNA286221) | soda lake metagenome | biome: soda lake; feature: Kulunda Steppe; material: water; isolation source: sample PL-Br10 brine of Picturesque Lake | place: Russia: Kulunda steppe | collected 2010-07
CCCCACCTTCAAACCAATCAGGAAAGGTCTGCCGGCTTGTCTGCCCGCAACCCTCCTGATCCTCACTGACCCCCCCTTTCTTTTCTGGTGAAGGGGCTTTTCTTCCCAAGTGGCCCCTTTTCCTTTATTGATGTGAGGAGCTTTTTGCTGCTTGCGTAGTTTTTCTTTCTTTTCTTTCTTTTATTTTCTTTCTATTGGAAGAGACTGCTGACCTGCGTGAATTTTACAACTAGCAATTCTTCTTGGAACAATACAATAATAAGTGTATCACAGAAGAGGAATGCCATGAAATTTAGGACGGGTACTCTTTACACTCAGAAAATGGCCACCTCTACAGCAGAGCCACTAGTTCATCTTGTCTATTGTATCATCAGCCAGACAGCCAAATCCATATGCTTTCTGGTTGCCAGAATGCTTCAATTCAAAACATGGTGACTGAAAGAAATAACATTGCTTCCAGACTCATCATCAAAACCTTGAGCAAAGGAGATTTTGGAGGAATCATCATTTTTACAGATATTGGAAGTGAAACACGGATGGCTTAACAGAGCCTGGTCTTGCCGGCACATGCAACCAACAGGACTTTACCCCAATGGCTTCTACCAAGTATTTCAGCAGATGAACTTGTATGAACCTTATATTTAAGTATCGAGCTACATCAGGTGTTATATCCTGAGTGGGTGGGCTGCTGAGCAGAGCAACCAAGCATCTAAATGCTTGTTCATGATTCACCTTCCAAGTGTTTCTGTATTTTTCTTGGAGAGAGGTCAGTGATATGACATGGCTATTGTTACACCCTTGGAATAATTCTGTAAATCTGTTTACCAAGTTTCGAGAAATTCGAGGGAATCAACTATGCTCACTATCAAGTTATGAACAGTGAACATAATTTTCTTGTTAGAGACAAGCAACGATATTTTGTCAAACTTGTTCGTAATATGCTCATTGTTGTCTATTAAGATGTGTAGTTTTGATCTTTGTATACTCAGCAACTGGCGTACTCTCAGATTTAGTCCAATTGTCTCCGCATGGGCAGCGAAGAGGTTTTGTCGGCTACAATAATGCATCAGCTATCAGGTTAAGGTTTGTTATTTGTTTGAGCAGAAATATCTTTCTTGTTTTCGCATGCCTTGGAGTTACACAATTTAGGCTGTTAATCAAGGCCTCTGCACAGCGCATACGAATCATGTGATATGATATTCCACACTCACAGAAGGGCATCCTAGTCCAAATGACTGTGTGTGTTCTCTGATGATGGCTGTGGAGGGGTTGGTCCTGTCCATACCAAACTTGTTCTTCACATAATGTCCTATTTTTGGTCCCGTCTGTTTATCAGGTTGAGAGTGCATGGTACCACAGGGAAGGAGTAAGCTAGGCTTGGTATGATGGCAGGACTTAAAAGACATCTGGTTTGGGATGGGGATATATTTGATTTACTCAAGGCGTTGAGTTTATGAGTGAGGTTATCTGTCATACATTTGTGCTGGTAGATCCAACTAAGGCTCATGGTGAGAGTGACGCATAAGTATTTGAAGGGGGCCGTGTATCTTATGAATTGAGCATACTGCCCTTGAACAAGTACCTTCTCTTTAAGCTGACTTCTTAGATTTTGACTTGGATCCGTTCCGTAGATGCCGGTCTGCTTGGCTTTATGTAGAACACATCTGTTTAGTTTTCTTATCTGACACTTAGACGGCTGCCCAATCTGCGTATTCTAAGAGTTTGTTAGCTTGCATGTGAAGATCGCACAGTCTTTGTTTGAGTTAAGCATAGGAGATTGTCTGCAAAAGAGCCATTGCTAATTTTATCAGTTTCGGGTCTGTTGTGACTTGCTAGGTTTTCAATACTGGAACCTTTGAGGAAGGCATGGCTACACCCACGTCCTCCCACTTGAAGCCACCTGAGGAGTGGTTCCATGTACAAGAGGAATGGAAAGGGGGACAGATTATCTCCCTATATTGTCCCTCTTTTGACAGGAATTTGGTCTGTGTGTCCTCCTTGAGGTAGGCAGACCTGGGTTGTGGCATTTTGGTAAAGGTTCTTTACTACCTCTATGGCGTCTGTGGGGAAGCCTAGGTCATACATGATCCATAGCATCCTGTCATGGTCTATTGTATTAAACGCAGATGTGAAGTCTACAATCAACGCGTACATGTCTTGTTTAAAGAGTGTAGTGTCTTCTAGGGCCATTATGCTATTCTGAAGCTGGTGTATTGTATCTTTCTGCTTTCTAAAGCCCGCCTGGCTGGTACTTAGTAGGCAATTTGCTTCTGCGTATTCATACAAGGTGTTTTTCACCATGCGTGTCCAAAGCTTGTATAGAGTATTAGCCAGTCCTGCAGGTCTAAAAGATGTAATCATTATGACATGATGTTAGTTTCGTCCCCCTTTTCTTTGTCTATGAGGACTATTTTACTTGTTTTCCAGGTTTCCGAGGTGTAGCCAGTAGCCCACATTATTGTAAAAAGCTTGTGCATAGTTTGGCTGAAAATAGGTGGCAGCATTTTGAGGACTTCATTCACCACTCCATCAAGGCCCGGGGAGTTCTTATTGCTCAATAATCGTATGCATTCGTGGAATGTAGCCTGCTGAGCCTAGTCTATGATTGAGGAGTTTAGCCAGGGTCTCTCTCGTGTTCCTCTCTTTTCATCCCTTGTTATACATGACTCAACTTCAAACGGATCAGGGGCCTGCGATTGTTCCCATGGGTAATGTCGGGGTGCTTTATTTGGCATATATTTGCCTGTTTCAAGTTTGACAGCTGATAGAGACTGCTTGTAAAAGTCATGAATGATAACTTTTATTTACCATTTGTGTGTCAGATGTTATGTTGCCTGTCCTTGGATGAGTGCCTAGAGTGCACTACATGCGCACAACATGGCTGCTGCAGCGCACAACATGGCTGCTGCAGCGCACAGCATGGCTGCTGCAGCTGAGCACATGCTTACACCTTTCATGGCTGGTTGTCGTAGAATCAGGCAGTTTGCATCGGAGCACTGCTTAACAGATAGACCACACAGCATGCTTTGGTTGGCTAAAGGTTATGCACTTGCAGCAAGCATGTATGCAAGTCAGATATGGGGCACTAGGTACATGAAGCAAGGAGCTGAGATGGACTGCCCTCTGCAAACGGTTCACATGTGCTCGCTTAAAGGTATCTTAGGCGCCAAGCGCACCACCCTCAACTGGTCTGTGTTACGTGAGTGTGGCCAAGAGCCCTTGCTATTCTATTGGTTCCGAGCGGCTGTGAGATTCTATAATGCTCTGAGTATAATGCTCTTTGCAGTAATAGTAGCACGCTTGCCAAGGTCCTCAAGGCTGATATTGCAATGAGCGCTATAAACAAGAAGTGCTGGAGTGCTGAGTTCTTGGATGCTTTTCATGGTTTGGAAAGGAGCAGTGATTTCCAGCATCGCGTGAGAACATTTCAAACGATCCCACTGTCACAATTTGTTATCGATGTGAGAAAGAGGTTGAGGAGTATCTGGTACCAGGCAAACCAGCTAGGTGATGAAGATCAGATGGGCAAGACTGCAGAATATCATAATTGGGTTGCTTTGCCTCAAAGGACGGTGACTGTTGATGGACCGCCTTTTTCTGTACCTAGGTATCTGCATCTGGATTTAGGCAGGCAAACACAGCGCAGTGTGGCGCGTTTCAGGTTACATTCCCATGCGCTAAGAGTCGAAAACAAGAAGCTCGGAACATCATGATGGTGCCTGTGATAAGTGTGGCTTGCAGGCAATTAAAGATTTAAAAACACACTCTTTTCTTGTGCCGTTGCACGCAAATGTGTTCGTTGAGGCTTCAATTTGCAGACTTGTTTCACGATTTACCTATGGCTTATGGTGGTGAAGGGGCTTTCCTTCTCAAGTGGCCCCTTTTCCTTAATTGATGTGAGGAGCTTTTTGCTGCTTGCGTAGTTTTTTTCTTTTCTTTCTTTCTTTCTTTCTCACAAAATTACTGTCAATTAGACTGGAGCTTTTTATTTCTCTAAAGCTTGTTCTGGAGATGTCTTCAATTTTTTTTCCAGAAACAAACTAAGGATCCCTATCGTTTTATTTCAGAGCTTATGGATGTTTTTTTTGATGGCTGGTGTTCACCAGCAACCTGATCAGTCAACCTGGCTGAAGGTCAAACTTGGACTTGTAAACTTGGATGAGTGCCTAGAGTGCTGTGCCTAGATATTAGTACACTACCTAGCTTGCCTTTGTTGGATTTGGTTGCAGGCCCATTTGGCTTACTAGCTGAGTTAGCCAAGCTGCCCTCGTTTGGCAGGTACAGCTACGTAACCTAACCTTACCTCCCTTGGTGTAAAGGTACAATATATCATTATCATTCATTTTGAAACCTGGTTGAAAATATGTTCCTGCTACTTCCAATGACTGTGGCTTTGGATTTCAGGTGCAATGGACAAACTACTTCTTGGCTGACGCGACAACCACTGGTTGGCTGGCAGCCACGAATCAATAACTTCAATGACTTGCGAGTTGGGAGGTAGCTCCAGCAGAAATTGTGGCAAGGACTAACTGCCACCGACCAGGATGTCTCACAGGGCATAAGATAAATGTGCGTTTTGGAAGGAATGGAGACTAAAACTTAGTATGGGCACAAACCTCACACAGACCACCCTGTTTCCCGTAAGAAGCCTATAGGGCAAGTCCATATCAACATATCTCATCACTGGACTGATATCAGTAGCTAATGCCGTCGCTGGAATCATCACCGACATGACCATACCAACGATATTGATTGCTGTCACCCCACAGCCATCGATAGCTGTCATCATCATTGTTGACACCTTGACAGTCCTCATTCCTCACAATTAGCCGCACATCGCAAGAGCGCAGAGGGCCCTGCTGCTCTGCTTTTGACTCCCACTCCATCATAAGATCCTGATCAAGCAGTTTTGCTTTGCACTCAACATCACTGAACGAAGTCACATCCAGTACCAGCGTGAAGGGCCGGCCAACTAAGCGGCATGTGCTCAGGGCAGTCTGGACACTTTGCACCACGCCCATTTCAGGCAATTCTCCTCCAATGTCCGTGTTAGTGTCAAGCAGGCACACTTGGAGCCACTCCAAAGCCGGCAGTCCCTTGATGATCTCCTGCAGATTCTTTGCCACATCAAACTTGACATCATACGTCATCTCCAATCTGCGGAGGCCGCAGAAGAGGCTGCACAGCCCGGCTGACGCCAAGGGGCATGTCATGTCGCTGCCAGAAATGCGCAAACTGTGTACTTGCTTGAGCGCTGGCTGCAAAGGCACCAGTGTCTCTAGCACACGCAAGCATATCAGGCCCGGCCAGCTCACATCCATGTGTAGGGCAAAAGGTTCCATCAGCTTCGTGTCCTCTGTCTCTGACAGCGGCCCCAAACGCACGCCTCGCTGGAGCAGTGCGCTTGCCCATGCCACCAGTCCTTCCACTTGCTGCTGTGCAGTGTCCGCCGAGCACTCTAGCCACAAACCATTGAATCTGCACTGCTGCAGCGCCGGAAAGTCTGCTGCCTTCATCTTGGGCATGCCCAGGGACAATTTAGAGAGCTCAAGCTCCTGCAGCGTGCTGCTTGCGCATCGCTCATCAGAGGGCGGCGTCACATTGCCATCTCGCAGCGCCAGCCTGTGCAGCGACACGGACTGCAGGAGCTCTGGCAAGCCCTTGGGCGTGCGTTCACCGCCCAGATCCAAGATCAGCTGCTGTAGCTGCGGCAGCCTGTGCAGGATGTGGATGTTCAGGTCTGTAACATCCGTCGCCCACCCGAGCTTCAAATGAAGGGCCTCCAAGGACCTGAGTGCAGTCATGCTGCACAGGCATGGCCCCCAACGCCTGGATTCTGGAAAACAGTCAATGAGCGCCAGGTCCGTGATGCGCGCCCCAGCACGCGCCAGCTCGCCCAAGAAGCTGTCGTCCAAGACACAATCCTTGAGCACCAGGCGCCCCCCAGGGCCTGTCGAGTCACACAGTTTGGGGAACAGGCCGCACAGGGCTGCCGCGGAGCCGCTTCTCAGTGTAAACCTCTGCGCAGGTGGGACAGAAGGCCCGGGGTGTGCACTGGTAAGTCAGAAAGTTCAGGTCTTATTTGCACGTCAGATGGATGTGCGGCCTGCTGTGCTGGCAGGATTGTGTGTGGCAGAGTGCTGGCAGCCAAGAAATGGCAGGACTAGGCTGTTGAACCCATCCGGCTCAAGAGTAGACACTGCCAAAGCAGGTGAGATAGTAAGCCAGCGCTGCCTCTGCGTGCTGACGTCTTCTGCGGGATGGTCAAGATCTTGTGTGGAAAGTTTAGATGCAGCAACAAACAAAAGTCCAACACGTTTGCAAGGAATGACAGGATCAGTGCAGATGCTTGCCCACCTCGAGTGTCAGTTCTTGGACGGTGCTGGCCCTTCTCCGGGCAGTGGCGCAGGTTTGTCCACTAGGACCAAACATGAGGGCATGCCATTCGTTGAGCGAATTGTCCACCCGGGAAAGACCTTCAGCACGAATTGTCAGGGCCTTGAGGGTTGCATGCTTGGGGTAAGCTGCCAAATCGTCCAGAAAGGGTTGCTCCTCAGGCCAGGAATCCCTTTGCCAGGTATACCTTTGGCCTCGGGCCAGAGAAAGGGAAACTGTCAAGGACTGTATGCAAGCATTGATGGATGGAGATCTGCATATCACATGGACACAAAAACCAAGTACATCAGCAAAGTACATCAGCAGGATCAAGGACGCACGTCTCCTTTATGGGAACCCATACATAAGTGGTGGTTGAAGTCACAGTGGCTCAGTGCCTTGCTTACTTGCTCTATCTCTGTTGTAGCTTTGATTCACCATGCATAAAGTCTGTAAGCAGGGCCAATGCTGTGTCAAGCACCCTTGCCCAGAAGAACCTCGGGCAGGGCGACCCCCGAGGCATGCTTGCCCACCTGTAGGCCGTTGAGCAAGACTGCCGCAACGCTTTTGCAGAAGAAGGGCAGACCAGCTTCAAGTGTTTATAGATTAGCCCCAGCGTGTCATCATGTAGCCTGTGTTAATGAAGGAAGGGTTGTTGAGCCTAGCCAGATGCCCTCTTCTTCCACTGTGAATTCCTAGGCTGATGGCCTAAGAGCTGCCAGTAGGCCATGCCTCAGATCACCGAAAACCTCAACGACAGTGATACTCACTGCAACAAATGAGTGCCCTTCCTAGCAGCTTCCCCTTCGTGCTGCATATGAACGAAGTTGGTCCGTGTCAATAAGCGATCCTTTTTGTCTTTAAAATTTTTTATGCAATATGGAATATAACACCGGGGACCGTGCAAGAAGGAGCAACGTACACAAGTGAGGAGCAAGGGTACAAGCTGACTCCTCATGTCAAGTACCAAGCTGGAGGAAGGGGATAAGCTAATGGCCAAGGCTGCCAAAGCAACCACTCCCTCCCTCTTGAGCTTCCGCTTCAGCCCAGACTGGGAGGCAGCGGCACCATTCTTTGGTCAGGCAGCCCAATGTTATAGGTACATGCACGTTGTCTGTTTCTTTTGTAGTACAGATCTTTCCTTTACAAAAAAGTAGAATTCCTTTACAAAAAAGTAGAACCCTAGTGGGTTCTTTGAAAAAGGTAGTACCATGGTTGAAAGGGAGCTGTGGCAACTCTCATTTGTCTACCTGATGTGCTCACACGAGAAGGTGCAAGCATGTGCGCTTTGACTGGTCAACTTGAGGCCCTTCGTGCCTGCTCTCAAGTACACATGATATGTTCTTTGTTGCTGCTCGTGCATGTTGAGCAGATAGGGTGTGCTTGGCCATGACACCATGGGCATTGCCCCTCGCAATGTGCGGTGCACTGTGGGATAGAACAGAGTAGCTGGGCCTTCCCCAAGGTCAAAGTTTGCCACACCTTGCAACTTGGAGTGTTTCCTTCTTGGTCACAAGCTGTGCACTCCCATCTGTATGCAGGGTGGCTGGCAACTTTGAAAAAGCGGTGGAAGCGTTTCAAAAGGCGGCTGCGGCTCACGCCTCTCAAGGCATGCTTTGGCAGGCAGGCAAGGTGAGGGGCATCATCATGCTAGGGTGGTGCGCGGGAAGAGGGGGCCGGTATCAGACATGTCGCGGGTCGTTGGGGAGAGCCGCGTGCTCCGCGGTCCGACAGCAACAGAAGGCAGTCATGACGCATACATGAACGCAGTAAGAATTGTTGGAGTAGAAGCTCACACTGTAACAAAGAGCTTGGCCTTTGCACAGCATCAGTGGGGCGGTAGGAGAAGTAGCACTGCATTGGATTTGTAAAATGAGCATTGAGGGCTGCCAGTACCCTGGAGTTCTTGCCAATTGCCAAATAAGCGTGAAGTTGGTATCCACTTTGACTTTGGGAATGCTTACATTTTCTCACAGTACAGCTTCTTTTCTCACTGCATGGGAAGGTGCTTGCTTTGCTGCCAACACACATGGGTAACAAAAAGGCACAGCAACGAGCCTTGTGTGCTTGTTGTAGGCCTAGTACCGGCAACAACAGCCCGGGCCACTGAGCTGTGCATGTTAACTAACAGTGTAAGACAAGAGGGGACAAGTGGACATCACGCTAAGGCCTTGAGCATCACAGCACTCACTAGCATGAAGACATTACCCTGTTGCTGTTCTCTCTCTGCCTCTCATGTGCATAGCAATGTGCACAGTCTCACAGACATGCATACATGCAATACGCATGGACACACAGATGTTCATGCTCGTGTGCATGCTCGCACAGAGTTGGGGCCGCCACAAGAGGGACACACTGTGCCAAGACACTGTGTCAGCCCTGCTGCCAAACACGCATCCACTTGTTTTGGTGCAGGACATGGAGGCTGCAGCTGACTTCAGCAAGCAGCGAAAGAACTGGGAACTGGCACACACCTGCTACTGGGAAGCCGCCAACCTGTACATGTCTGGCGGAAGGCACACGGCAGGTGGGTGGTCTTGTCACAAGGGCTCCTCCCAATCCAGACTCAGATCGACGGGAAGGACTTAGGCTGGGAGGGACGCAGGCTCACTCCATGGCGTCACAGCAACCTCATTAAGCAGTCCTTACTGTCGACCGATGACGGCATCAGGACTGGCTGTGGGTCAACCCTGCTCATGCTATGTTGCACGGGTGCAGGTGCTCATGCTATGTTGCACGGGTGCAGGTGCTCATGCTATGTTGCACGGGTGCAGGTGCTCATGTTATGTTGCACGGGTGCAGGTGCTCATGTTATGTTGCACGGGTGCAGGTGCTCATGCTATGTTGCACGGGTGCAGGTGCTCATGCTATGTTGCACGGGTGCAGGTGCGGATTGCCTGGCCAAGGGCGCACAAGCGCTGGAGGAAGCAAAGCCTGCAGAAGCAATGGCCATGCTGGAGGCTGCACTGGAGGTGTACGATACGGAGGCCAAGGGCTTGCAGGCGCTGGATGTGTACAGGTAAAGGTTCAGACACTTGGTTGAGGGAGTTTAACTTAAAATGTAGAAGTGCAGCATAACTGAGCAGTGAAGCTTCCGTGAAAAGAGCATGGATAGGGGCTGTCTGAGCTAATTTGTGCGTGATGAGCGTGATGCATGTGGGACCTATGGTGGTGGCATACTACCCATGCTGTACTTTTGGGGCAGCCTGAAAGCCCGCAGTGTGGAAAAGTCAGGAAAGGAGTACAAAGGCATTGCAGTGCCTGGTAGCGTGTCAGGCAAAGGACGCAGCTTTCCACTTGCTGTCTCCGCCTGGCGCGAGTGCCACCACATCCATGCTTGCGAGTTGTCCAATCTACACATGAACTGTTACAAACCACTCTTTAATGTTGGTAACCCCTTGGTACCGGGAAAACATAAACTGAGCGCACCTGCTCTCATTGTCGATGAGTACAGGTGCAAAGCCAATGGGCACTCCGCAATGCTTTGCAAGCAAGAAATGCGCACTAGCAGGGCGAGGCTGCGCCAACCGTGAAAAGTGTGCATCCAGTCTATGTATCTAGGTCGACATGACATTTGACCTTACAATGACAGTGGTTGTGTTGCAGGGTCTGGCCTCTTGTCATTTAATGCACACAAAGTGCCCTCCGCCCACCTGTGCCTCTTGAGGTGGCCGCACGCCCCATGGAGCGTCGCGTCGACCTCTGTCCGAGCAACCCCCAAAGCAACCCCCTTCCATGGTTGAGCACCTGCTCAAGCGCAGGCCCTGGAGCACTGCAGCGCAGCTCCAAAACCAGGGTTGCTGAAAACAGCATATACATATATACATGCAGTAGACTAGCCAAATCCTGTGACAATTTGCAGGACTTTACAGGGTAGTAATACAGTTTTCAGCGACCCTGTCCACGCCCTACGGACGTCCACCGTTGCTGTGCAGCAGGCTGGTGCTTGGGGACTGCCCATCATGCCAATGTGCAGGGTTTAAAACAAGGGTCACAAGTTATGAGTCGTGCTCATGAGCCAGGATCGCAAGTGCACAGGCCCCCCCATTTGCACACGCAAGCACGTGTGCACACATGCGCACCCACACACGTTTGCGCCCTGCCTTGTTCCCAGGCAAGCCATAGGCACAGCCATCCTGCTGCAGCGCTACCAGCAAAGTGCCGCCCTGCAGATGACGATGGCGGCGCTGTGCATTGCCGGGGGCGCGCGCATGTCGGGAACCAAGGCGTACCTGGGTGCGTGGCAGCGGCGGCTGGCGTGTGCTTGAGTGGGCTGTTTGGGCATGCTCGTTCCCTGGCCCTATACTGATTCTCGCCCTAAGGTTTGTGTGCACTGTTTGGTAAATTGTGCACCTGAGCATTCAGGACTCCAATGGGTGGTGCTGTCCTGCACATGCCTCTCGAGTTGTGGGTGGTGCCTCCCAGCACATGTCTCTCGAGCCGCACCGGGAATGTGCATGGCCCTGCACTTGGCCCTGCACGTGAAATCTCTCAAGCTGCGCCAGGAATGTACGCGGCCCTGCACTTGGCCCTGCACGTGAAATCTCTCAAGCTGCGCCAGGAATGTACATGGCCCTGCACTTGGCCCTGCACGTGAAATCTCTCAAGCTGCGCCAGGAATGTACATGGCCCTGCACTTGGCCCTGC
>LKMJ01006499.1_pt1 | contig 11021 bp, 7 predicted proteins | sample 643391 | NCBI WGS metagenome assembly LKMJ01 (sample SAMN04112250, study PRJNA286221) | soda lake metagenome | biome: soda lake; feature: Kulunda Steppe; material: water; isolation source: sample PL-Br10 brine of Picturesque Lake | place: Russia: Kulunda steppe | collected 2010-07
CCAGCGCCATCACCATCCATGCACGCACCAAGGTGGATGGCTATAAGCCCCCGGCCTACTGGCGCGCCATCGCACCGGTACGCAACGCCGTTTCCGTGCCGGTGATCGCCAATGGTGAAATCTGGCGAGTGGAAGACTACTATCAGTGCCGTGAAGAAAGTCAGTGCACCGATGTCATGATCGGCCGGGGCCTGATTGCCAAACCCGACCTGGCGCTGCAGATACGCCAGTCGCTCGCCGGTGAGCCGGTCACGCCCTGGGGCTGGCCGGAGCTGGCGCCCTTTGTCTGTGAGTTCTTCGATGCCATCCGTGGCGAATTCGAAAGGCGCCACATGAACGGACGGCTGAAACAATGGATCAACTATCTGCGCCTGAGCTATCCGGAAGCGGAGCAGCTCTGGCAGCGGATCAGAAAGGAGCGTGACCCGGCTGTCGCTGCAGAGGCGCTCAGAACCTCGGCCCGGCACAGTCAAATGCCGGAGACGGCATGAAAGACTTTGCGTTCGGGCGGGGTAACGACGGGTCAAGAGGTTCGCACACAGGGTCAAAAGCTGTAACCCTGCATGCGGTTAAAGTAGCAGCTGGATCAGAATTGGAGCCGTTGAATGACCATCGAATCCTTTGATAAGGATGCCATCATCGCCTGTGGAGAGGGGCGATTGTTTGAGGGCGACATGCGCCTGCCCGTGGATGAGATGCTGATGCTCGATCGCATTACCCGCGTCTGTGATGACGACGGGGAGCATGGCAAGGGCAGCCTCAGTGCTGAACTCGACATCCATCCCGATCTCTGGTTTTTTCAGTGCCATTTCCGGGATGATCCGGTCATGCCGGGCTGTCTGGGGCTCGACGCCCTCTGGCAGCTGCTGGGTTTCTACCTGGCCTGGAGCGGCGGCAAAGGACGCGGTCGCGCCCTGGGTGCCGGTGAGGTCAAATTCACCGGTCAGGTGCTGCCCCATCACAGCAAGGTCAGCTACCATCTCGACATCAAGCGTCACGTCCAGCGCCGCGTGACCATGGCCACCGCAGATGGCACGATGTCAGTTGACGGTCGCACCATCTACACGGCCAAGGATCTGAAAGTCGGGCTCTTTCTGTCTACGGACGACTTCTGAACACCGGTTCAAGAGCGAGGAACCACTATGAAACGCGTTGTCATTACCGGCATGGGCATTGTGTCCAGCCTGGGAATAGATCAGAAAGCGGTTGCAGAGTCACTCAGACACACGCGCTCGGGCATTGGCTTCAGTGAGCAGGCCCGGGATGCCGGGCTGCGCAGTCACATCTGTGGTCAGATTGATATCGACCTGTCCGAGCGCATCGACCGCAAACTGCTGCGTTTCATGTGCCCTGCCTCAGCTTACAGCTACCTGGCCATGGAAGAAGCCATCGCACAGGCCGGCCTGACGCCGGACCAGATCCGGGCCAACAGCACGGGTCTGGTCATGGGTACCGGGGGCGCCTCCACGGTGGAACTGATGGATGCCATCGACACGCATCGGGAAAAAGGCATCCGCCGGGTGGGTCCCTACCGGGTGCCCCGCACCATGGGCAGCGCCATCAACGCCTCCCTGGCGACCGCCTATGGTATCACCGGGATCAACTACGGCATCACCTCCGCCTGCGCCACCAGCGCCCACTGCATTGGCCACGCGGCAGATCAGATCGCCCTGGGACGCCAGGATGTGATGTTTGCCGGCGGCGGTGAGGACATCCACTGGACCCTGAGCCTGCTGTTTGACGGCATGGGCGCGCTGTCGACCAAGTACAATGACACCCCGGAGAAAGCCTCACGCACCTATGATGCCGACCGGGACGGGTTCGTCATCTCTGGTGGAGGTGGTGTGCTGGCGCTGGAGTCACTGGAACACGCCCAGGCCCGGGGTGCGCCCATCATCGCGGAACTGGTCGGCTTCGGGGCCACCTCGGACGGGGCGGACATGGTCGCGCCCAGCGGTGAAGGCGCCGTGCGCTGCATGCAGCAGGCGCTGCAGGGCATTGATGATCCGGTCAGCTACATCAACACCCACGGCACCAGCACGCCCATGGGCGACATCACCGAGCTGCAGGCGATCAGGGAAGTGGCTGGCGAGAAGCTGCCTCCGATCAGCTCCACCAAACCGCTGACCGGGCATGCCCTGGGGGCGGCCGGCGTGCATGAGGCAATCTACTCACTGATCATGCAGCAGGAAGGGTTCATCACGCCTTCGGCCAACATCGAGAATCTGGACGAGGGCGCCGAGGGCTACCCCATCGTGCGCGAGCACCAGTCCGGTGCTGATCTGCCACTGGTGATGAGCAACAGCTTCGGCTTTGGCGGCACCAACGCCTCGCTGGTCTTCCGCCGCTTTCAGGGCTGATGCCAGCCGTTGATCCTGGGCTCAGCCCAGGATCTCCGCCATATTGCCGTACTCCTCCAGCCAGATCCGACGATCTGCGGCGCGCTTCTTGCCCAGCAGCATGTCCATGCGATCGTCAGTGCCATCCCCCTCATTCAGGCTCAGCTGAACCAGCCGGCGGGTGTCCGGTGACATGGTGGTCTCACGCAGCTGCAGCGGGTTCATCTCACCCAGGCCCTTGAAGCGCTGAGTCTGGATCTTGCCCTTGCGGTTCTCCGCCGCCAGACGATCCAGAATACCCTGCTTCTCGTGCTCATCCAGGGCATAGAACGTCTCCTTGCCCAGATCAATCCGGTACAGTGGCGGCATGGCCATATAGACATGCCCGGCCTCCACCAGAGGGCGGAAGTGCTTCACAAAGAGCGCGCAGAGCAGCGTGGCGATGTGCAGGCCATCGGAATCCGCATCCGCCAGGACACAGATCTTGTCATAGCGCAGCCCAGCCAGGTCCCCGGAGCCCGGATCCACACCAATGGCCACGGCAATGTCATGGACTTCCTGGGAGGCGAGAATGTCGCTGGGGTCGACCTCCCAGGTATTGAGGATCTTGCCCCGCAGCGGCATCACCGCCTGATACTCGCGATCCCGGGCCTGCTTGGCTGAGCCACCGGCGGAGTCCCCCTCCACCAGAAACAGCTCCGCACGACTGGCATCGGTGCCGGTACAGTCCGCCAGCTTGCCGGGCAGCGCCGGACCCGAGGCGACTTTTTTGCGCTGGACTTTCTTGGAGGCCTTGAGTCGGCGCTGGGCATTGCCGATGACGAATTCCGCCAGTGCCTCGGCCACATCCGTATGCTGGTTGAGCCAGAGACTGAAGGAATCCTTGACCACGCCGGAGATGAAACTGGCCGCCTCACGCGAGGACAACCGCTCCTTGGTCTGTCCGGAGAACTGCGGCTCCTGCATCTTGAAGGAGATGACGTAGCTGCAGCGCTCCCAGACGTCATCCGGGGTCAGCTTCACACCACGGGGCAGCAGACTGCGCATCTCACAGAACTCACGCAGCGCCTCAAGCAGCCCGGTGCGCAGTCCATTAACGTGGGTGCCGCCCTGGGCGGTGGGAATCAGGTTGACGTAGCTTTCCGCCACAACCTCGGGGTCTTCCGGCAACCACTGAAGCGCCCAACTCACCTCTTCCGTGTTGCCCTGCATGTTGCCGGTGAAGGGCTCGGCAGGCAGGCATTCACGATCCGCCAGGGCCGTTTTCAGATAATCGGTCAGCCCGTCCTCGTAATACCACTCCTCCTTCTCGCCGCTTTCCTCCTGCAGGAAGGTCACGGTCAGTCCCGGGCACAGTACGGCCTTGGCCCGCAGAATGTGCTTCATGCGGGAGATGGAGAAACGCGGGCTCTCAAAGTAGGACGGGTCCGGCAGGAAGGTGAGCCGGGTACCGGTGTTGCGCTTGCCGACGGTGTCGATCACCTTCAGATCCTGCACCTTGTGGCCGTTCTCAAAGAGAATCTGGTGAAGCTCACCATTGCGCCGGATCAGCACTTCCAGCTCCAGGGACAGGGCGTTGACCACAGACACGCCAACTCCATGCAAACCACCGGAGTACTGATAGTGATCCTTGGAGAACTTACCCCCGGCATGCAGGCGGGTCATGATCAGCTCAACGCCGGGAATACCCTCTTCCTGATGGGCATCCACCGGCATGCCCCGGCCATCGTCGGTGACCGACAGACGTCCGTCCTTGCGCAGCACCACATCAATGCGGCTGGCGTGACCGGCCAGTGCCTCATCGACGCTGTTATCAATCACCTCCTGAGCCAGGTGATTGGGGCGGCTGGTGTCGGTGTACATGCCCGGGCGTTTGCGCACCGGGTCCAGGCCTTTGAGGACCTCTATTGAATCGGCGTTGTAGTCACTGCGCTGTGTCATGAATCGGCTGATCCTGCTGATTGGCGGTGAGCGAAAACCGACAATGTAACAGAGTTCAGCCCGGGTTGGGATGCTCCAGCGTCAGCGGGAAGCCTTCCGCTTCCAAGCGCACCTCAAGCTGCGTCCACCCGGATGCAGGCACCTCCAGTACAACACAGGGGGTGGTAATGACCTGGGACACCATCGCATCCGACGCAGGTTCAGTGGCCTTCATATCCAGAATCAGGGTGTCGCCATCGCTCTGGACATCTTTCAGTTCAGCGCTGTAGCCCGGCGTGGGTCTCTGCCCCAGGTTGACACGCAACACAAGCGCATCCTCTTCCAGGGCCTGCTTCATGCGCTCTGCGTCCTTGCCACCGACTGCGGCCACATCGGATTCAGACCCCACCCATTCAAGAGCTGGCTCCTCCGCGCCACAATGGGTTTCGCTGGCCAGCTCAGTCACCATGTCCGAGGCCTCGCCGTTGGTTGGACTCTGTCCCTGGCAGCCCGATGCCAGAAGCAGCATCAGCCCCGTGGCCAACACCCGCACAAAACACTCAACACGCCAGCTCCCCATAATTCAGTCCCTTGGTTGTTTGAGTGCGCGCCCTGATGGCACACCCGTATCTTCCGCGGACAGGAACGAGGTTTTCATCTCCACGGTTTTTTTCATGTTCCGGGTCACCCGAATTGGATCCGGTGTCGCAAAGCCACTGTCATCATCATTCTCAGTCCAGACCGCGTAGGCTTCTCCGACTTCGCCGATCACCCCATTGTTGTCAATGTCAGAACCGGCAATCAACAGATAATTACCGGCATCAAGGTCTGATGTGTCGATCTCAAATTCATACTGGCCTTTATTGAACTCGGCCCGCACCTCACGGACCGGCTCGGCCTGCCCCTGTTCAAAATCGTCTTCGCGGATCAGTTGAACAAAGTGAACTCCGGCTTCGCGGTTCTCCACAGCATCCCCGGTGATGGCTGATACCGGGATCTGGTAGCTCACGTCTCGCCCTGTCTCCTTGCGGTAACTCACTTCCAGCAGTCCCTGATAAGCACGCCCGGGTGCAATGTCATCACTCAGTGAAATCTGAAACTCCTGATCTCCGCTCGGCTCTGGCGATTCCAACCAGTCTGGATCATCCACCACAGACACACGGAGGTCACTCAGAGTGGTGTCGGCATGCCCTACCCGCTCAAAAGCGATTGACTGGTTTTGCCGGGCATCACTGAGACGCAGCTGATCCCGGGACGGTGCAAAGGCCGCATAGGAATCAGGCTCCAGGTCATCATCAAGCGCGCGAGCTGCATCAATGATTCCGCGCCCCCTCTGCAAATCAAAACTCCCTTCGTCACCACCGGGCGGGTCTGTCAGCAACCCTTCCCGAATCATGGCGCGAAGCACTTCAGGCTCAAGGTTCTCCGCCTCATGGTGATCAAGCATCAGGGCGATAATTCCCGCAACCTGCGGAGCCGCCATGGAGGTGCCTGCCAGCCAGGAGTAGTTCGGGGATTCATCGCCTGGATCGCCAAAGGTGCTGTAAACCCGATTCTCACTGCAATCATCGGCATTACCGCCGCCGGGCGCTGATAGCGTCAGCCAATCCCCGAAGCTGGAAAAGCTCGATCGCTCGCGGTCGCAGTTGACCGAGCCCACCGCTAACACACTGGGATACGCGGCAGGATAAAACTCCAGGCGATCACTGCGGTTGCCGGCTGCTGCCGTCACCAGCACACCGGCTTCATCGGCTTCCTCCAGTGCACTTTCCAGCGCGGGGCTTTGATTGAGGCCACCGAGACTCAGGTTCATGATCTCCGCCCTGGGATTGCCGTCATTGACAACCCAGTCGACTCCGGCAATCACGTCAGCCAGCGTCCCTTCACTCCCCCCAAGGACCCTAACCGGAACCAGATCCGCCTCGTAGGCGATTCCTCTGAGATGCCTGTCAGGATCGACGCCATCCTCGGGCTCTTCAGTTGCAGCGGCGATACCCGCCACATGGGTGCCGTGAAATTCCCCACTGGTATCTTCCGGGTGATTGTCTCCATCAATCGCATCAAAACAACGGCCCGGGCTACCGCAGGCAATATTGCCGGCAAGCCCCGGATGCCAGGCCCCGTTGCTGCGAAGTACGCCGGTATCCAGCACGGCCAGCCGCACGCCACTGCCGGTCACCCCCGCCTCATCCCATGCCTGTTCAACATTGATCAGCTGGTGATGCCAGCTTCTATCCCTGCCATTGTCCTGCGGAGTCACATGATAGTTCGGTGTGGCGGACTCAATACCCTCGCTTGCCTGAAGCTCGCGAATCCATTCCAGCGTGGCGGTACGGGCCTGCGCCAGGGACTGGCCACTGACTCCACTCATGGCCGTATCAGGCATCTGCACATGAAATCGGTTTGAGCCCAGCGAGGCCTGAGCGCGGGCAGCCATGGGCGCCTGGGACTGGGTCTGGATCTGACCCGCCCGACCCATGGATTCAGTGGTGATGACGGCTTCACCGGGAACAAAATCCCGGCTCTGATGCTCGGTCGCTGTCGTCTCTGTCTGTTCAACCCGAACGATATAGCGGGCCGGGTCATCACCAGAATCAGCCCGTATGATCAGGTCGTGGGTACCGGACTGGGCGGCTACCAGTGATGTGCTGGCCCCTTCGGCCTGCTGGGAGTCTCCTCCGTTTTCCAGCTCATTCAGTTCGAACGACAGCTCCGGCGCCACCATTCCGGCGGCGGGGAACACCTCAATGCTGACCGTTTCACCCTCTTTCAGGTCCAGCCGAACTGCATCGATGTCGTCTTCAGGATACCGAAACCCCGTGCCATAGCGGCCTTCGGAACCACTGACGTACCCACCCAGTGTAATGGTGCCGCTGAGTGGCTCCTGCGCGTACTGCGGATTGTCTTCATCATCCCGTTCTTGAACGCGGCCCTCCTCGATAGCCAGCGCCGTATCCCGATCAATCCGCGTTCCAGGTTCAATGGTGATGGCCCCCTTCAGAACGCCGGGGCCTTCGCGGGCCTGATCCAGTATGCCGCCGCTGCTGCCCCCGTCACAGGCCGTCAGCAGGCATACCGATGCAATGAGGACAGAGTGCCGAAGCGAGCTGCCATTACGTCTGTTGCTGAATGATGAGCAAAGCATTGGAAGGGACGACACATTCAACTCCATTCGTGTCCACGTACCTCACCCTGGGTACGGCATACAAACACTGCCACACCCGGTTTCCCGAGTGTGGCAGCAATTCATCAGTCCCAGAAGGACTCGATCCACAGTCCCTGAAGATTCGACATTGTTTTACAAGGGCAGACCCTCAACCATAGAACATCAACGGGATGAAGGCCACCAGCGTGAGCGTCGTACTCATCACCATCAGCGGCAGTATCAGACGCTGCCAGCGCTGATAGAAGCTTGCCGTGGGCGGCTCCGGAATCAGTGCTTCCTGCGCCCCCACCACCTGCCGTGTCAGCAGGTGGTTCAGTGCCACGGGTGGCGTCAGGTACCCCAGCTCAAAGGCCACCAGGGTCATGATCCAGAAGTGCAGCGGATCCACGCCAAGGCTGATGGCGGGCTGGGCAATGGTCGCTGACACCAGCACCACGGCAGCGAAGGGATCCATGAACATGCCAATCAGTGTCAGCATGAACATCAGTGCCAGAATGACCAGCCAGACCGACTCGGCCTGGGCCGGGAACAGCCCCGCGATCATGTCAGAGCGCTCCAGCACCCCTCCTACGGTCATCGACAGACCAATGAGTGTCAGAAGTGCACCCACATGGACGGCCGACTCACTGGCCCCGGTGGCGACCCGCCTGGCCCACTCCGTGGTGCGGCCGCCACTCTCGCGCTCCCGACTGTCCAGCCAGACCAATGCCATCATGATGATTGGCAGCATCACAGGTGCGGAAAACTCGTTGAAGCGCATGCCAAGAAGCAGCCAGAACGCCACCAGCACAGCAATGATCACCAGCAGGTAGGGGGTAAGCGGCTTCAGCGCCCTCAGCGACTGCATCAGTGCTTCACGCTTTTTAACCACTCGCGGTTTCCACTCCCCCTCATTCCGGCAGACCATGAACGAGAACAGACTGGCCGAGAGGATAAAGACCCAGAAGCCCCACCCAAAGAGCTCCGAGGTGGTCACCTCACGGTTCAGCGCTGCCACCACCACGATCAGCAGACAGGGGTTGAGCACCACACCGAGACTGCCGGACATGGCGGTTGTGGCCAGTGAGAGCTGGCGACCCGCACCGGCGCGGCGCAGCTCATCATAGATGGTGCCGCCCACGGCGAGGATGAAGATCCCCGATGCGCCGGTAAACGCGGTGGGGAAGGCGGTGGCGAAAATCACCAGCGAGGCCAGCGCCGCCGGGGGCAGCTGCCAGGGGTGCACGGCCGACAGGAGCTTCTGCGGGATAGACGTCTGTTTGAGCATCATGCCCACGAACACGTACAGGCCGATATTCACAAAGAGCGACGCATGGGCCGTGAGCTGATTGACGTAGACCCCCAGCCCTGCAGTCGTCCAGCCCGGACCGCTGGTGAAGTACAGATAGCCCAGAATGGCCATCCAGCAGTACAGTGGAATCACCAGAGGCGACCAGGCCCCAAGCCGCCCTTCCGGCAAATCCTTTGGCACCTGAATGAAGCGCCAGAGATTGACCAGGGCAAGTGCCGAGAAAACCGTCGTCCAGGCATGCTGGAAATTCTGCATCGAGTCGGTATCCGGCGTACCCCGCAGGTTCCCCAGATAGACCTGTAACGACCAGACCATCAGCACATTGGCCACCAGCTGGCCACCCTGCGCCAGGCGCCAGTCGCGCCGGTTCATGGGCGGCCGGATGCTGATATGGTGATTGCTGAAGGCCGCTGTCACGGAGCCCACACCCAGAAGCATGATGAACAGGTAGGTGGACAGCGTCATGTTGTCCGTCAGCCACTGCCCCATGCTGCGTTCCACGAACTTGTAGGCCACAAGAGTGGGCGTTATGCGCTCCTGCATGGCCTCAAATTCGGCATGCTGACTCTCACAGCGCTCAACATTACGCTCAACCGATCGGCGGACGGAGTCCTCGTCCGGCCCATCACCCCCAAGGCCGAACTCATCCTCCTCCTCTTCCGCCAGTTGCTCTTCCACTCGGCGGTCGATGTCCGCATCCGGATCGCAGGAAGGCTCACTGGCGGTTGGGTTGATGGTGTAGTAACCCGGCCAGATCTGCTCGCCCATGGACATCATGCGCGAGTGCATGTTGCTGCCCAGGCCAAGCATCAGCAGGGCCACCAGCAAAAGGAGTACGGCCAGCCCGTGCAGGCGACGGGCTGTCGGGTTATCCGCCATGATCAACTACCTCTGGGTAACGGTTCCGGTGTCAGTTACTCGCGATCGTCTGCCGTGCACTCGGATGCGTCCGAGTCGAAGCGACAGCGCACTCGACGCAGCAGGGTCAGCATGTCGCCGTCATAGGCCTGGTCCACTTCACCGCCGTCACCGTCCTCGCCATCACGCAGCTCAATCCGGTTCTGCCGGAACATTTCCTGGTAGTCCTCAATGTCCTCGTCCGGAATATGAATCCACTTGTCTTCCGGAATGTCTTCCTCATAACGTTCAGCCAGATCAATGGCGTCATCGAACATATCGAAGGCCACTTCCCGTGAGCGCTGAGCCTGCTCTTCGCTCAGAACATCGTCCCGTACAATCAGCTGCATGGTGAGCTGGCCCAGCGGGTAGTCGACCACGCCACCTTCCTCACCCACGCCCCGATAGAGCTCCAGCGCGTCATAGGCCCAGCCCGGCGCGTAGGCCGCATCCACAGAGTGGTTATTGAACTTGCCGCCGAAGTCGGTCAGCTCGGAGGGCTCCACAGAGGCATTCACGTAATTGACCATGTGAATGGCATCCGGATGATGCTCCAGAGTCGCGATACTGCGACCCGCCAGATCCGAGGCCGTGTCCCACTCGTTATTGATCACAAAGAGATAGGCTGCACCCAGCGGGAAGATGCCCGCAACCTCATAGCTGTCCGCTTTCATGCGCTCGGCATTATCGGAGTCGGCCAGCACCGTAAGCACGGTTTCCAGTTCATCGTAGGTGGGGATGGCTCCGACGGCACTGAGTGTGCCGGTGAACTGGTTATAGCGCCGGGTGCGGATGTCGGTGGCAATCAGCCCATCGCAGTCACCCGCTGCAAAGTCGGCCATGGCCACATCCTCATCCGTGTAGGGCGTCAGGCTGAACTCGACGCCTTCGTCGCGCATATCCAGCGCAAAGTCTTCAGCCAGTGCAAACTGATCACCACTGGAGCCGATCAGATCAAAGACACAGACATCAACGGCCTCATCGGCCTGTGCCAGCGGTGTCAGCCCCATCAGTACTGCCGCAGAAATAGTACGGAAACGCATTGTGATCTCCTGCTGATTGTTTTTGGTCAGGCAAGGTTCGGGATGAAGGGCTCAAAGCAGCCCTTCGGTATCAATCTCTTCGCGGTCATCATGCTCGGTGCCGGTGCGGCCGAAACGGTTATTGGGCGTTCTGTGGCCATGCTCCCGCGTCCAGAAGCGGTCCGAGGTGGCCCAGGCCATACGCATGCCGACACGATCGACCAGGTGATAGGGCTCGGTCGGCTCGAAATCGCGCTGGTTTTCAGCCAGAAAGTGCAGCGCATCCGCAATCACATCCCCACGGTCGACGTTCTCGGCCATCATCAGCTCAATGGCCACTGCGGTACGGATACCGCCCTCGTGTGCCACCTCGCGGTTCTCTTCCA
>LKMJ01006500.1_pt1 | contig 11021 bp, 11 predicted proteins | sample 643391 | NCBI WGS metagenome assembly LKMJ01 (sample SAMN04112250, study PRJNA286221) | soda lake metagenome | biome: soda lake; feature: Kulunda Steppe; material: water; isolation source: sample PL-Br10 brine of Picturesque Lake | place: Russia: Kulunda steppe | collected 2010-07
GAATACAGTTTTGAGGCTGCGCGGTTTAAAGATCTGGCCATCCCAACTGTGTTGTTATACGGAAGCGAAAGTCTCTTGGCCGATGTAAAGGTAGCAAAAATGCTTGATAAAATGCTTCCTGAAAGTCTGCTTATCGAACTCGAAGGCCAGGCACATAATGCAATGACAAACGCTCCGGACCTCTTTGCAGACAAAGTGATCAAATCTGCCCGGGAATCAGCTTGAATAATTAGTGCTGTTGCTTCAGGGCGGCCGTTCCAATTTCCGCTCCTGGGTTCCAGGCAGGTGTGCGTTATGTTGCCGAGCATGTCCCGCAGGCTACCGTACACGAATTTCCAGACCTGGGTCATCTTGCCCCGATGGTCTCCCCTGAACCTGTCGCTGAGAAGATCGCCGGCTTCTTCGACAGGGTACATCAGAGCAGGCCGGGCTGACTGCAGTTGGGTTGGAGATTGAAAGGAAGGGGTTAATAGAAATGGTTGAATTCATTTATCCAATCGGTTATCACCGATTTCATAAATCAAAAACCATCAATTATCAGCTGAATCGCTGGCACTCCTTTGGATATCTGCGTGAGGAAAACTGCCTTGAAGCTGGACGCAGAATAAATAAAATGGAGGATTTTAAACGGGAAAATATTAGACTGGGCGAAATAGCACTGGCGGAGAACAGACTGATAAATGCTGCCTTCCACTACCGGGCTGCTGAATTTTTTGTTCCTGCTTCTGATCCTGACAAAGAATCAATTTATGATCGGTTCTATGATTTATTTTATAACCAGGCTTTCAAGGACGAGCCGCTTGAAAGGTTTACTGTTCCCTTTAACGACAGCAAACTACCTGTTTTGAGATTGGAGCCCGAGCAGACAGAGCGTGGTGTAGTGGTCATTCACGGGGGTTTCGATTCATTTAAAGAGGAAGCTTATTCCTGGGCGCACTATTTAATGGAAAAGGGATATCAGGTATATATCTTCGATGGTCCGGGACGGTGTTATCTTTGACTTTCTGCAGATTCCCCCGGGGCCGCTGGCTAAACTGGTCAGATTTCTGCTAAAATTCCCCGGACTAATGAACTTAATATCCAATATTCAGGCTAAAGTTAGCGATCAGGAACGCTGGGCACTAAACAACCTGATGTATATCACAAAAAAGGATTCCCCGACAGAAGCCGCTCGGGAGCTGCTGAAGTTGAATGAAGAAAACCTTCACTCAGATAAGGTTCTGCAGGATGTATTGATCCTGACAGGTGAAGAAGATCATTTAATTCCCTTAAAAATGCATCACAAACAGGTTGCTGCCCTAAAAAATGCAGCATCAGTTACGGAAAGGATATTTGCCAGTGATGAACAGGCGCAAAACCACTGTCAGGTGGGGAATATTGGCCTTGCATTACAAGAAATGCTGTCCTGGCTTGAAGAAAAATGAGGACAGGGCCATGTCGCAACACTTACTGCAGCTGACCATTAAGAGCTTTTCATTAAAAATTTGATCTTGAAATGAAAATTTCTGTTCAATTTGGTCATTGGATTGCAATATAGTCAGTTTTTATATGAATTATTCAAATCAACAATATATTCAGGGTCTTCCTGCCAGTTAGGACAACCAACATCTAATTCATTATTTGATTTTTTATAATATCTTCAATTAAATGCAATTTTTCTTTAATTGTTAGGGGGAATAATAGACAGAATATTCATATAAGGGAGGCAGGACACACAAAGGTTCTGGCACGTAAACCAGATATCTGGCCGCTTTTGCGAAATTAGTTTTCAGGTAGTTTTCCTTATGAGATTAATTCTCAGGCAATCTCACATTAAGAGGTCCATTCTCAGGCCATTTTACATTAATAGATTATTTTTGAGGTCAATTTACTTTAAGAGATTACTTTTTAGATCATTTAAAATAGGAAATTTAATCTTAGGTCATTTTCCTTTACGGGCAGAATAAGTGTGTAATGTGTCTGAAAATTTCATTTTTCAGAGGAAGGCAGGAGTTTCCAGTCCGGGGGTGAAATTATAATTCACAAGTTTAAAAACTGCTGTTTTTTTACTTGAAATAAAAAAAGGGCGGTGGGGATTATGGAAAGACTTATGACTGTCAAGGGTCGGGGGGAGATTTCCGAGCCTCCAGACTGGATCATTATCAATTTGGAGTTGGTCGCCAGGAATAGCAGTTATGAGAAAACGATGGAAAAAGCCGGGGAGAAGCTTAATCAGCTTAGAAATTCTCTGGTGGAGGAAGGTTTTGAAAAAAAGGATATAAAGACTACCAGATTTAATGTCAATACTGAATATGAGCGGGTCAAGGTTAGCCTGGGAGAGGAGAAAAGCGTCTTTAAAGGTTATCGCTGTGATCAAGATCTTTATATCGGTTTTCCGGCTGAGACAAAAAAGCTCAGCAGAGTCTTGCAGGCTTTGACTGACTGCCCGGCCAGGCCTGAATTTTCTATCAGGTATTCCATAAAGAATCAGGAGAAAGCCAAAGAAAAGCTTTTAAGTAGAGCTGTTAATGATGCTTTTGCTAAAGCAAAGGTGCTGGCAGAAGCCGGCAGGGTAAAACTGGGTGAGATTGTCCGCATCGATTATGACTGGTCGGTGGTGAGATTTGAAAGGTCTTATTATTCAATGAAGGAAATTTCTACCAGCTGTTCGGTTCATGAAGCTAACCTGGATTTTCAACCTGATGATATTGAGGCCAGTGATAATGTTAGCGTTGTCTGGGAGATTGAGTGATTATATTAAATATGGTTTTGAAATCTGGATTTGCCGGTTAATTTTGCAGCGTGATTAACGGGAATAAAAATGTATGAGCATTCAGCAATTACTGGATTTAGATGTTGGAATATAGAGCATTTACTGGATTTAAATGTTGTAATATACAGCAATCGCCGGATTTAAATGTTGGAATTAGAACAATTACTGGATTCAGATGTTGTAATATACAGCAATCGCTGGATTTAAATGCTGGAATATAGAGAAATCGCTGGATATGTATTTAAAATTTGCAGCACTCACTCACTGGATTTTAATCAATTAATATACAGCATTCAAAGTTTCTCACTGGATCAGATATCAGATGCCCGACAGGAATAGCACCCATCTTTGGTGCTATTTTGCCAAAGACAGTCCGGTAACATGATATATCTTATCAAAGCCCATATTGCGGAGATTATCCTCTATAACTCCTAGATTATCGCCTCCCACAATTAATGCGGTCATAGTTTTTCCTCCTCGCTAAGTATTCTCTAAGCTCTAACCTTAATTAAAATGGCAGTTTCTGCCTCTTAACGTGTTCTTTCATCGATCTTTTGACATTACCCTAAGTATAAATTGCTTGCAGAGAGCCCCGGTTAAGTTTTCCCGAAGCTGAAAAAAATCACTTGGCAGGCAAATACAGAGTGGAACGAAAACGAATATTTCTGGTGAAAAAACTAGTGTTATAATCAAAGATATCCTCTGCCCTGCTGGCAGGTATTTCATGGTCGGCTTCAAGAATATAGTTATAGTCACGCTGCAGGTTAAGGGTGAAAATTCCATCTTTATCTGGTTCAATACCCTTCTTATCATGATCATAATCGTAAAGTCGGCCTTCCGGCTCAAATGATTGATGTACCATCAGCTCGGTATCAGAAAGCATCTCACCTCCCAGCATAATTATAAACGCTAAATTCTCGCTTTCAGTCAACTCCTCAGCTGTTGAAACAGGTACAATCTCAAGGGGCAGCCCCAGCTGTTTATGCTCAGGTCTGCTATCACCTACCAGAACTATACTTTTACCAAAATCACGTATTTCCGTAAAATAATGCTGATAAGGTTCTCTTTCTAAGATAAAAACATGCTCGCCTTCCTCAGCAAATCTCCATTGAGTTTCATAATATGTTGCCTGCTGCTTCATATTAACTTTTTCTTCTCTGCCATCCGGCAAACGCGCTTTCATTTTCATAGAATCCATATCTCTTTCCTCTATGGGGTCGTAGGGATGAGAGAAAAATGATTTAAAGGTAAGGTCTTCTCCCGGATCAACCTGCATGGGAACCTCCACGAAAATATTATGGGCAGAAACTGAAGAACCCAGAACTAAAAACAGAATAAACAGGAGTGTGGTTGTTTTTTTCCCTGACATCTGTATCCCCCCCTAAATTTATAAGTGATTTTTCGAATTTGTTTTTAACTGAATCTGCTGACAGTCCAAGCTGACAGTCTAAATCGATATTCCCTTAGTTGGCCTTTTTAATAGCTTATTTAGCTGCCTTTCTTTTATAGCTTATTTATTAGTAAGCATTTCTGGTATTACTGAATTTAAATGAAAATGATTCTCGATGAGCTGCAAAAAAATAAGTGTTTTTTACCTGTACTGGCTCTGCCAAATTAGAAAACTCGGCTGAATGAAATTGGTTTTCTATTAAAAGTATGAAAATAGTATAGCAGAGAACTTATTTACTGTCAAATTATTAAAAATAGTTATTAATAAAGCTACTTCAGCAATATTTTTATGCTATTCATCGGCTAAATTATGATTTTTAATTTATGATTTTGAAAGTTTTCCCCGACTAAAATAGCGGGATGGCTTTAATTATTACCTACTCCCAAAACATCTGCCTATTTCAACTCTAGTTGATCGGAATTTTACTGTGAATAAATTTTGACAGCATTGGGAGCAGGCCCAAAGCAAACAACGATAGTAAAATATGCGGAGTCAGCAGATCTCCCATTTTTTCTATCTCGCTGATGCGGCTGCCGGCATTGACAAATATGATAATGCCGGGGAAGTTGCCCAGAAGGCTTATCCAAAGAAATGTGATAGTTTTAATCGGTGTCAGGGCAAAAAACGAATTTATAACAAAGGAGGGAAATACTCCACTAATTCTCAGCAGAAAGAGAAGCATAGGTCCGTATTCCTCCAGAGATTTCTTCATTTGTTCAAATTGTTCCGGAAATTTGTCCATTATCAGATTTTTCAGGGCATATCTGCTTAGCAAAAACATCGTTAAAGTGCCCAGGCTGATTGAAAACAGAGCCAGAAGCAAAGCCAGCCAGAAATTAAAGATAGCGCCGCCTACTATTGATAAGACTCCTGAACCCGGCACTGAAATTACTGCAAAAAAATAGCGCAAGATAAGAAAGCTAATTATTGAAAAAATCAGATGGTTTTGAGTGATGATTTCCAGCCTGTCCATATTGCTTTGAAACCAGGTAATATTGATGCCGCTGTCAGTCAGAATCGAATAAAGCATAATCACTGCCAGTAAAACAAATATAAACCTGGTGATGTTTTCGCTGTTTAACTTCACTGGTTAAAAAATCCTCCTTACTTCCTGGTATATAATATTTCTGGCAATTTAAAAAACCCAACCCTGACAGGTTGAGTTTAATAGGTGAGTAAGCTACATATTGCCAGTATGATTATAGAAGCAGAGTTTCATGCTTAAACCAGCACTATATTAGCTTCACCTACCATTCCCTGCCTTAGGGGAAGCGTAGGTTTACAATCAGGCAGGTCTCCTGACTCCTGGCTTGAGCTGGACTTAACCTTCCCCGCTGCCTTTGAAAATGAAAGGCAAAGAGTGGCAGAAAAAGTCCGGCATGGCCAATTACAGTGGCGGGCCCGTTCAGGTTTTTCACCTGATTCCCTATTATACTCAGAATGTAGCCTGAGTAACCTGATTGCTCTGTCTATATAATATTTTATCTCATCTTTTATCAATCTGTTCTTCTTGAAAGAAACTGATGACTTTTTATATGATTATATATTGGATAAGCTAATTCCTGCTTTTTGGCTAAATCTTTTTGCTGCCGGCTGCCTTAATTAAGCAAACTTTCAATAAATCAGACTGTCCTTATCCCCTCATTATTATAAATCATCTGCTCCTCACTAATTTCTTATACTTAAGCAAAATATTACATTATGCAATTACATCACAATGCAATTAACTCACAATTCTCCACCGACTTCATTATTCTCAACCCAGCAATCCTGACCAGAGGATAGTCTTTTATAAAAATATATCAACTATTATTATCAATTTAAGTCAAAAAGGCGCCAGCTTAGTTGCCAGCGCCTTTCTGTCTTAAACTTTATCTTTCTAATATTTAAGACTAACTATTATCTATTCTTCTTCACCTCGAGGCATTGGTTCTACCTCTTCAGGATCAATACCTTCAATAGCCCCGTCACCAGCAAACCAGCCACCTTTGCATTCATGACATACAGGGCCACCCTCAATTAGATTCGGCCCACAGGGGCATCTACCATCAGGCATATTTATAAAACACTGAGTACAGGGATTTTCCAGACAGCAGTTATAAACCCCATCTGCTATTAACTCATCTCGAACCTCAAAGACTTCTTGCTGCAGACTCTGGATCTCTTCAACTTCATCATTCTCACCATGATAATCAGTCATTGCATAACCAAAAATTCCAAAGAAAGCAACAGCAATTACCAGCACAGCTATCAAACTCTTTTTCTTACTGGACATCATTTCTCCCTCCCTGGAAATTTTTTAATTAAGCTCAAAAAACATGCTATTTTCTCAATTTGCCCTGCTTTTTAAATTAATGCCCGATTATCGTCTCCAGTATCAGCAAGTTTATTGCATTTCACCTTCCACCAGCCAGCCTTTTATTTCTCTTCACTTAAGTTTGAAGTCTCCTCACCTCCCTTTGGAATGATTCATCTTCAAAACGGTTGACTTATATTCATTCTATTACCGGGAAAATATGCATTAACTGCTTTATATCTAATATGTTACCCACAATAAATAGCGAAGAGCCAATATTTTTATGCTTAAACCGCTTATATGCTTAAACCGCTTATAAAAACCACTCTTTACTCCTGTACATAAGTTCAAAATATTTTGTTTTTTTTAAAAAAACAATAGACAACAACACTTATCAAAAAACAACTGACAACAAGGCTTATCAAGCTCAAATATCCAAAATTTAAATTTAATACGAGATATTAAGTAATAGTTTTTCTAATATTTAAAGTAAAACTTTAATGTTGAAGAGAAAGCAAAACTTTTATGTTAAAGTGGTTGAAAATTATAAGATTAAAATCAACAAGGGAACACCTGTGTTCGAAAAACAAGTTTTCAAATAAACAATGATATGCAGAGATAAGCAGAAAATATTTATTAAAAGAAAATTTATTAGTGTTTGAAGTAGTCTAAAATAATAGATAATTCAAAATGTTGACTAATGTGATAAAAATTATATCACAAGTAGAGTTTTTTTACAAGGATTTATCTTCATCCATATTTTCCATCTCTGTATTTTTAGCTGCCATTCATTGTACTTTTATATTGCTAAACAGAGATTTCCTTGAGTTATTATCAATTTAAGTCAAAAGGGCGGCAGATTATCTTGACATATTTTATCAATTTTGATATAATTTCGTTAATGAAAATAGTTTTCACTACTACAAATTATTTGGAGGTGTCACAATTGAGGTTTAAAACAATTCTTAATAAATCAGCTGTGTTTTTATTGGTTCTGACATTTATGATGGTAACTGCATCTGCTCAGCCTGTGCAGGCTGGAGAAGAGAGAACCGTTGTAGTTACCAGTTTTACCATACTGGAAGATATTGTGAATCAAATAGCTGGAGACATGGTTGACAGCAGAGTTCTGGCACCAGCGGGAGCTGAAGTGCATGAATGGGAGCTAATACCTGAGAACTTCATTGATCTGGAAGAAGCTGATCTCTTCTTCTACAATGGTTTCAATCTCGAGGTCTGGCTGGGTCAGGCCCTGAATACACTGGACGAAGAAGCAGAATATATGGCTCTAGGAGAAGAAGTGGATGCTGAAACCATCCCCATCCAGCTGGGTGATTATGAAGGTGACCCCGATCCTCACCTGTGGATGGATCCCTTAATTTACATCGAATACGTAAAGGCTGTAAATGAAAAGCTGGGAGAAATAGATCCTGATAATGCCCTGGTGTATGAGATTAATACTGCCAGATATATAAGTAAAATCTGGAAATTGCATGCCGATCTGCACCAGGACCTGGCTCAAATACCAGCTAATTCCCGGGTGCTTGTCACCAGTGAAGCCGCTTTTGTCTATTTTGCCGATCGCTATGAATTTGAACATCATGGCATCTGGGGCAGTAATGCCGAAGAAGAAGGTACACCCGATCAGATAGCAAGAGCTGTGGACATTGTGCAGGATTATAATCCCGGTGGAATCTTTTACGAGAGTACGATAAGTGATCGCCATGTTCGTTCTGTAGCCGGTGACACTAACAGTGAAGTATATGGCCCTCTTTACGTAGACTCTACAGCAGAACCGGGAGAGCCCGCTGATAACTATATAGGTATGATGGAGGTAAACAGAGATCTTATTCTGGAAGCGCTGAAAAATTAACTAAATTGAAAGAGCAATAGAAGGAGGAATTATCGTGCCCGTTGCTAAAACTGTCCATAGCGGGCCTGAAACGGCCGCCAGGCAAAAAACTATAGCTATCGAAAGTTTAAAATTTAAATATCCAGAGTCTGAAGAGCTGATACTTAAGGATATAAGCATAAGCCTGCCGGCTGGCAACTTTATTACACTCATAGGGCCCAACGGTGCCGGCAAATCAACACTTTTTAAGCTCCTGGTGGGACTGGAAAAACCGCTATCAGGCAGCGTAGATCTCTTTGGAGATAGCATAAAAGTTCAGAGAAAGAGACATAATATATCTTATATACCCCAGGAAGAGCAGATTGACTGGGATTATCCTATTCTTGTCAGTGATGTCATAAAAACCGGTCTCTTTGGCACCAAAGAACTGCCCTGGTATAAAAAGCTTCTCCCCTCTATTTATGATGAAACTGATGAGGAAAGAATACATGAAGTGCTGAAGCTGACCGAGATGGAGAATAAGTTTTCCTCACCGATAAAATCTCTTTCCGGCGGTCAGAAAAGAAGGGTTTTTCTGTCCAGAGCTCTGGTGCAGGAGGCAGATCTTCTCCTTTTAGATGAGCCCCTGGCCGGTGTCGACAGCCAGTCAGAGGAGATAATCATCGATGTCATGAAGAAGCTGGTAGATGATGGTAAAACAATAATAATGGCTTCCCACGATATAGCTGCCACCAGGGAATATGCCGATCTGGTTGTCCTCCTCAATGGCGAAATAATCAAATGTGGTCCTCCCGGAGAAACTATAACCAGAGAATGGATCAAAGAAACCTTCGGCAAAAATTTGCACTATCTGTAGGAGGTTGAAAGTCATGGAAACAGTTTATACAGACATGGAAAGTTTCTTCCTGATATTAATGGAATATACCGCCCGGTTGTTTCAGCTGCTCCCGGGCAGCCTGGGCGAGCCCCTGGAATACGCTTTTATGCAGCGCGCCATGCTGACAGCAGTGCTTGTGGGAATTGTCTGTGGCATCCTCTCATGTTTTATAATATTGAAGAGCTGGGCTTTACTGGGTGATGCTATCAGCCATGCTGTGCTGCCCGGTGTGGCCGGGGCCTATCTTTTTAATATCCCCTTCGCTGCCGGGGCATTTGTGGCTGGAGTTCTGGCCGCAGGATCTATGTCTTTCATCGAGAGAAACAGCCGAATCAAGGAGGATTCTTCAATGGGCATCATCCTGACCAGTTTTTTTGCGGCCGGGGTGATTATTATCAGCCGCATTGCCACCTCAACCCATCTGATGCATATTCTCTTTGGAAACGTGCTGGGAGTGCAGATGCCCACACTCATACTCACCTTCATTATCAGCATAATAACTCTATTTTTTATTAAATTTTACTATAATGAGCTGCTCATCTATACTTTTGACCCCACCCAGGCGGCTGCACTGGGTTTTAATACCAGTTTTTTTCATTACGGTCTGATGATACTGATAACTATGACTGTGGTGGCCAGCCTGGAGACTGTCGGGATTATCCTGGTGGTGGCCATGCTAATCACGCCCGGGGCCACGGCCTATCTTCTCACAAATCGACTCTCACGGATGATGGCAGTGGCTGCTGCTGCAGGCTTTATCTCTTCTGTGGTGGGTTTGTATGCTTCCTTTAGCTTTAATATAGCTTCAGGAGCCTCAATTGTAATAACCTGCACATTGCTGTTTATGCTGGCTTTAATATTTTCACCCAGCCAGGGGATTCTCGCTCGAAGAACATAAAACTTTTTTCTTCTGGCTGGAAAATTCCCGGCCCTGATTGGAGGTTGACGAAAAAATGGAAATCACAACCAAAATGGAAGACTATCTGGAATGTATTTATCTGCTGGTTAGCAGGGATGGCTTTGCCAGCACCACGGAGATTGCCGATATGCTGGAAGTACATCCTTCTACAGCCAGCAGAATGATTAAAAAGCTGGATAATCAGGGGCTGATTACCCATGAACCCTATCGGGGAATGACTATGACAGAGGCTGGAATTGAAATTGGAGCAAGAATAAGCAGCAATCATCTGCTGCTGGAAGAATTTTTGCAGCTGCTCGGCATTGAAGAGGAGAAAGTTATAGATGAGGATATTGAGGGTATGGAGCATCACCTCAGCACCTCCACCATACAAGCAGTAGAGGATCTGGTGGCCTTCTTCCAATCTCATCCTGAAATCAAAGCAAAATTTGAAGATTTTCAGGACTGATAATTTCACTTACCTAATATTTTTGCAAAGCAATTACATAAAAAAATCACCCCAAAAATCACCTGAATTAGACTGTTTAAGTGAGTTTCGGGGTGGAGTTCTTTCTTCTTTATTCAATTTTTCGAGAAAATTAACTCTGCTTACGAGTGCTTACTGGTGTTTGGAGGTTCTTAGAGGGTTCTTATAGGTGCTTTCGAGTGCTTATAGTGCTTTCAGGTGCTTATGAGGTGCGATTTTTAGTTGCAGCTTTATTCAGAAATGGCTGGGGGATCTGTGACCATGAAGTTAAAGTCAACTCCGGGCTCAACTTCTCCCCAGGGCATTTCCATATCTCTAACTGCTATATGACGCAGCCAGTAACCTTCAGCTCCAGGGGCACCGCCATGTCCGGCATCTACTGATTCTGCTTCCAGCTGGTGGAAATGAA
>LKMJ01006501.1_pt1 | contig 11021 bp, 9 predicted proteins | sample 643391 | NCBI WGS metagenome assembly LKMJ01 (sample SAMN04112250, study PRJNA286221) | soda lake metagenome | biome: soda lake; feature: Kulunda Steppe; material: water; isolation source: sample PL-Br10 brine of Picturesque Lake | place: Russia: Kulunda steppe | collected 2010-07
CCCATCTTTACACTGAACCGGACCAGTCAACGCTCAAACAGACGGAACTCTGTGTGCTTGATACGGTTTCGGGTGAGGTAACGATGCCAACGGGCGACCTCGACAGAACGCTCGGTTACGCGACGGCCCCGCAGTGGGGACCCAACGAAGAGAAACTCTATTTCACGACACCTGACGGGGGAGCGGTTTCACTGTGGGCGGGTCACTGGGAGGCGTCGGAACCGGAGCGCGTGCTCCGCGAGGAGGGTGCAAGCATCGATGGCGTCGATGTTGGGGCGGATATCGTTGCACTGATCAAAAGCGAGTGGGACCATCCCGGCGACGTGTTCGTGACGACGCCGGGCGGGGCAGAGCAGCATCGACTGACGCGTGTCAACGCCGAGTATCTGGATGACCGGGCAGTTGCCCAGCCAGAGGAACTCAGTTACGAGAGCCCCGACGGGGACGAGCTACAGGGGTGGCTGCTGACGCCGCCGGATTTCGACCCGGATGAGCAGTATCCCCTTGCCGTCGAAGTGCATGGCGGCCCACACGCGATGTGGACCACCAGTGGGACGATGTTCCACGAGTTCCAGACGCTCGCGGCCCGTGGCTATGTCGTCTTCTGGTCGAACCCCCGCGGCTCTGCCGGCTACGGCGAGGAGTTCATGAGCGCCATCGAGCGAGATTGGGGTGAGGTGACAATGGGGGACGTGATGGCCGGCGTCGAACACGTCACGGAGCGAGAGTACGTCGACGAGTCACAGGCGTTTCTGACGGGCGGAAGCTTTGGCGGGTTCATGACCGGCTGGATAGTTGGACAGACTGATTATTTCGAGGCAGCCGTCGCCCAGCGTGGTGTCTACGACCTCACTGGATTTTACGGCTCGACGGATGGCGCGTACAAACTCGTCGAGGGAGATTTCGACACGACGCCCTGGGAGGAACCGGAATTCCTCTGGGAGAGCTCGCCAAGTGGCCACGCTCACAAGGTCGAGACGCCGACGCTTCTCATCCACAGCGAGGACGACTATCGAACGCCGATGTGTACGGCAGAACTCTTCTATCGCATCCTGAAAAAACACGACGTCGATACCCGATTCGTCCGGTATCCGGACGAAGGGCACGAACTCTCACGGAGCGGTCAGCCGGGACACGTCGTTGACCGCATCGAGCGTATCATCCGCTGGTTCGATGGCTACTCCGAGTACCACGACGTGTCACCGGCACTGGAGCGCGACGATGATGCTGACCTCTCGGCTGCTGAGGATGAGGACAACGAGGAAGAGGAGGCTGGCAACGAAGCAAGGTAGATAATTCCTTCGAAAGAAGTAAAATCACCAATTTCTGCCCTCAAAGGTATATTATTGTTTCCTCCAAAGGAATCAAATTTCTTTCTCTCAAAAGCCGCGTTCGTACTGGCTTGGTGGTTGCAGTCGCTCGTCTGCATCGAGTTCCTGTGCCGCATGCAATCCGAAATACGGCTCCCGGAGGAACTGCCGGCCGATGATAGCGAGGTCAGCACGGTCGTTTCGGACGAGTGCGTCGGCCTGCTCGGCGGCTGTGATACCACCCACCGCACCGATAGCGATATCCGAGTTCTCTCGGATATGCTCGGCGAGTGGAACCTGATAGTTCGGTCCGGCCGATTCGGGATAGGAACCAGGTACGATGCCACCGCTTGAAACGTCTATGAGGTCAGCGCCGACAGCCGCGAGTTCGTCGGCCAGCCGTGCTGACTGCTCGACCGTCCACGAATCCTGTTCGGGCAGCCAGTCAGTTCCCGAGATACGGACGAACACTGGCTTCCCGTCGGGCCAGACCTGCCGAACGGCTTCAGTCACTTCTCTGGTGAGTCGGCTGCGGTTCTCAAAACTCCCCCCGTACTCGTCGGTGCGGTTGTTAGTCACCGGCGAGAGGAACTGATGGAGGAGATAGCCGTGTGCAGCATGGACTTCCGCGACCTCGAATCCTGCATCCGCTGCATGGGCAGCACTCTCCCGAAACGCTGTAATGATATCCTCGATATCGTCGGTCGATAGCCGTTCAGTGTCGCGAACAGCACCGCTCTCGTCGGCAGGCCACGGCTCGCTGGTAGGGCCGACGACTGTCCAGCCGCCGTCTTCGGGTGCAAGCGGACCGCCACCTTCCCACGGACGAACGGTCGAGGCTTTCCGACCAGCATGAGCGAGCTGAATTCCCGAAACGGCTCCCTGCTGGTTGATGAACTCGGTTGTCCGAGAGAGCGCGTCGGCGTGGGCATCCGACCAGATGCCGAGGTCTTCGGGGGAGATGCGGCCGCGGGGTTCGACTGCAGTCGCTTCGGCCATGACGAGTCCGGCCCCGCCCACTGCTCGTGAGCCGAGGTGAACGTGATGCCATTCGGTTGCAAGCCCATCACGTTCCTCGACGGAGTACTGGCACATCGGCGATACCATCAGGCGGTTGGGAATGGTCGTCTCGCGGAGCGAAAGCGGCGTAAAGAGGTCAGTCATCAGTGCTGCTTACGACGGACGGTGAAAACGGCTGTCGGTTTCTATCGCGCTATAGTAGCCACTGAAAGTCAATGCACACCCGATCGCACGAAGGCTGTGCGATCAGTGTGTAAATCGTTTCAATTGTTACTATAGTCGTCTCCCGTCTCAGCGGTTGCTGGCCCCTCGACCCGAAGCGGGGCTCGACAGCGGCCACAAATCTGTGTACCGTTCTCTGCTCGCTCGACGACCGCACTAAACCGGTGGCGGCCAGCAATAAAGCCACAGCCGTCAGTACAGTACAGCTGGTACCGATACTCCTCAGGCTGGCGGTCGTAATGGGTGCTGCAGCGACCCGAAAGCTCAAGCGGGCCAACCCACCGCCTGAATGACTCACCGTGACCTGCCGTGACGTCTTCGTGTTGGTGCTGGTAGACATGGACGAGTTCGTGGCGGACGGTTTCTTTCGTGGCTGCCGGGCCACCGCGTTCGTCCGTTTCAGCCGAGAGACGAACAGTGCAGGTGCTGCCGTCATACGAACAGATGCCGTGCCGGCGTTTCATCCGCGTACTCGTTTCGAAACAGACGGCAGAAAGATCGACGTGGTCCGGGGTGAGTGGCCACCTGTCGCCGAAAACGACCTCGTTTGCATACCGGCGCGCTCGCCGGGAAAGCTCGTGGTCGTCGCCAAGTTGGCCAGCAAGTGCCATACTGCAAGACAGCGGCGAGAAGGTAAAAGCGTTGACGGCCAGCTTCAGAATCAGTCTCACCGCCGCGTACTGGTTCTGTGATGAATAGATTGATAACGACCAATCAGCTAACACCGAGATAGATGTCTGGTGCGCTTGATGAGGATACAGCCAAGACGCTCGCCAGCGGCCGTGAAACCGTTGGTGGAGTACTATCCTCTGCGCAGTCACATCTCAAGCGCATCTTTATCGTTTTCGTCATCTTCTTTCTCGCTGGTTTCTACACGCTTCGTGAGTTCGTCTGGGACCGCCTCGAACAGGATTTAGTCTACGCCCGGATGGAACCCGGAACGCCTGTCTACGAGGGCACAAATATTGTCGTCACTGACCCGTTTAACGTTATCCTGATGCAGGCAAAGGTCGGGATTATCGTCGGGATTCTCGGCGCGCTTCCCGTCCTCATCTGGTACAGCAGAGACGCGCTCAAACGCCGCGGATTCTGGCCTGACTCGACCGTCCCACGCTGGAAGAAAGTCGCGTTCGTCGTCGCCATTATCGCGCTGTTTATCGGTGGCGTCGCCTACGCCTATCTGCTCTTTTTCCCCATCATGTTCGACTTTCTGGCGACCAACGCGGTCAATGCTGGCTTTCAGGCAACGTGGTCGCTCGTTATGTGGACGGAGTTCGTTTTCTTCCTCGGGCTATCGTTTGGCCTTGCTGCCCAACTGCCGCTTGCGATGAGTGCCGCTGCCCGGACGGGGATTGTCAGCTATGAGACGTTCCGCGATAAGTGGCGCTACGCTGTCGTCGGGATTTTCGTCTTCGGTGCGCTGTTTTCGCCACCGGACCCCTTCACGCAGGTCATGTGGGGTGTCCCACTTGTCGCGCTGTATTTCGTCAGCCTCGGCATCACAAAGCTTGCTGTCACCTCCAAACGCGCAAGCGAGTCGGTCACAATGCGTGAGGTTGCGGAGTCATACTGGAATCAGATTGCTGGCGTCTCGTTTCTCGCCGCGGCGGCAATCTACTTCTACATGCTCGAAGGCGGGGCGCAGGCGACGAACGACCTCCTCGAAACGATTGGCTCCGATTATCGACTCGCCGTTGGCGAGCAACTGAGCGTCTTCGGCCTCTCGCCCACGGTGGTCACTCTTTTCGTCGCAGCCATCGTTGCTATCATCGTCGCCGTCGAACTGCTCTTTTATTTCCGGATTGTCGAACTCGAACGGAAAGCCGAAGAAGCCAAACAGCAGGCACAATCGACGCCCGGCGAACCTGCTGAGATTGATATCGGTGCGATGAGCGCCGGTGCGATTCGCTCGACCTCGCCCGAGGCCTTCTTCGAGTTGAGCGAGGAGCGGGCGCTTGCCTATGCGGAGAAGGCACTCGAAAACGACGAGCCACAGAAGGCAAAGGCCATTTTTGACAAATTCGACGACGCACAGGAACAGAAGGCCGAACAGGAGGAAGCCGAAGAAGGCGAGGACGAAGAGGAAGGCGGCGTCGTGACCTCGACTGCTGCGGGGATGCTCGACCCGTTCACCGAGGACGAGACGACCGAGGATGATATCGGCGGCTACTACTACGATATCCGGTTCATTCTCGACTCACTCACCTCCAAGACTATCTGGATTGTAGCAACGTTCATGGTCGTGCTCGCTGGCACGTTCATGGCGCTGTATCTCGGCGGGATTCGTCACGTGGTCGAGGCCTTTTTCAGCGGCATGCCCGGCGATACGGCTGCGGAAGTCGAGATTGTCGTCTTGCACCCCGTTGAGGCGTTGATTTTCATGCTGAAGTTCTCGACCGTACTGGCGTTTCTCTCTATCGTCCCCATCGTGCTGTATTTCGCCTGGCCGGCTATCGAACAGCGAGGGATTTCGACCGGCAACCGGGATGTCTTCCTGTTCTGGGGTGGGACGACGTTCCTTGCCCTGGCCGCCGGGACACTGCTTGGCTTTTTCTATATCGCACCGACGATATTCTCCATCCTCGCGCTGGATGTCGTCAACAACAACATGGTGATTGCCTACCGAATCAGTAGCTTTGGCTGGCTCGTCATCTATCTGACCGTCGGCATCGGTATTCTTGCGATGATTCCGGCCACGATGGTGCTGTTTCACCACGGCAACATCATTTCTCGCGGTCGGATGCGCAAAAGCTGGCGCGGTGTCGTCCTCGGGTTCTTCGCGCTGGCTGCGTTTTTCTCGCCAGCGAGTATCTTCACGATGTTTCTCGTTGCCATTCCTGCCGGTCTCGCCTACGGCCTCGGACTGGGATTGCTCTGGGTCTATGACCTTGTTGGAAACCGAACCCCCACACGAACAGGCGAGACAGCCGATTGAGCGTGTCAGCAGATGCTGATGAGCAACGCAGTGCTCGAAAACACTGATATACGCCCCCCGACAACTACTGGCAGCATGGGGGAGACGACGTTCCGGCAGGCAAAGCCGTGGGACGGGAAGGCAATTCTCCGTACCAAGCGGGTGGCAATCGAGCATATCGACGACGACAGCTACGACAGCGAGCAACTGGCAGCCTGGAAACCCGACGAAGATGCACTCGAGGAGTTCAAACGTGCGATTCGGAGCGACCGTTTTGACGTTCTCGTGGCCGAACGACAGGATGACATCGTCGGTTATGGCGTATTGAACGTCGCGGATGGGCGCATCGATGCCGTCTTTGTCCATCCTGAGTCCGCCGGGGAGGGGGTTGGTCGGTCGCTGGTTCGTCAGTTCGAAACCCGCGCACAGATGCATGGCATCACCGACCTTGCTATCGTCTCATCGCTCAACGCCAGATCGTTTTACGAATCACTCGGATACGAACCACGTGACCGGAAGCCACGGGAGATTGCTGGCACTGAGTTGGAGTTTGTCATCGTGACAAAAACGTTCGATCTGTGACTTCGTGAATCAATTCGAACTCCGAATTGTTTCTGGACTGTTAGGTCATTCCACGCGAGCGAATCAGCCCAACTGTCAGATAGACAAATGGTGTGTCGAGGCCAACGAGCGCGAGTTTGAACAGGTACTGGCCGACGATGAGGCCAATGATGGCATCAACTGGCAGTCCCTGAAAAATGAAAAACGCAATGGTGATGAAAATCACCGTATCGATAAGCTGGCTGGTGGCTGTCGAGAGGATGTTTCGCAACCAGAGGTATCTCCCCTCGGTATAGCCTTTGAGCCGGTGAAAGACAATCACGTCCCAGTTCTGACTTACCAGATACGCGAGCAGGCTTCCCATGACAACGCCCGTGCTGGCCCCGAGCGTTTCGGCGAAGGCGCTTTGACCGACATTCGACACCTCGGCAATTGGGGCCCAGATAGCCAGCCAGACGAGCACGAGCAGGATGAAGTTCATCACGAAGGCAATGTTGACCAGCGCCTGTGCCTGTCGCTTGCCGTAGAGTTCCGTGTAACAGTCCGAGGCAAAGAACGTAATTGCGTAGGCAAACACGGCAGCAGGAACCGTTATCAGGTCACCAGTCAGCGGCAGGCTGAACGGGAGACCGACCGCGACAACTTTCGCGGCTGTCACCTGTGCGGTGACGAGCGCCGTGACAAACAGTGCCGCAAGGGTCAACTGTGGAATCGGCAACCCAGCAGTGCCGGGCTCCACGTTGGTCGTCTCAGTTGTCATCGGTTCCCTCCTCTACCCCGCTCTCTTCCAACCGACCGTGTCGGTCATCAATCTCATCAAGGATATCGAGCGTCTTCCGGATAGACGCCCTGACTGCGTCGCTACGGTTGACGAACTTGCCGTCGTCCCCGACGTGCTTGTCGAGGTCATCGAGCAGTTCCTGTGGTATCTCCACGCTTATTTTGGGCATCTACTGTTCACCTCCGGGACGCCTGTCGGTTTGTGTGCTTTTCGTATTCTTCAGAGAGTCTCCTACGATTCGGTGCATAATCTTCGGAGAATCTTTTGCAGGATGGTATAAAACCATCCCGACTTTCGGCGGGTATATAGGTAGATGTAATGGGGCCAACCGAGAGTGCAACTGACAACGTGTGACCGATGTAAGCAGGCTATTCCTCCGGGATGATGACCGTCTCCCGTTGTTCGAGTTCGACGGAGAGCTCAATCCCTCGCTGGGGGAACGCCGATTCGTCGGGCGTCTCCGGCAGCGCCGGGTCCTCGAAGAGAACGGCCGAGAGGTTGTCTTTCCCACCCCGGTCGTTCGAACGCTCGATGAGCGTCTCTGCAGCATCCGTGAGCGAGTCAGCATCAAGTACCCACTCTCGAATCTCATCGTCCGTGACGACCTGCTGTCTGATCGTTTCTGCCATGGCGTCGCTCCGGTCGCTGTCGAGGTAGGATTCATACAGCGAGGAGGCATCCGTCTGTGCGTCGATGAGGCCGTCGCTTGTGACGAGGACGATATCCTCCGCAAAGAGGTCGATGCTATCTGTCTCGACGGCTACTGTCGCCGTTTCTGGGTCTTCGCGCCCGTCGCCACCGATTGCACGGGTAATTTCGTTGCCACGGGGGTGGACATAGGATTCTATTTCGTCAATCTCGCCCGCCTCGTAGAGGTCGGTCACGACCGAGTGGTCTTTCGTCAGTTGTGCTATCGACTCAGTTTTGCGGTTGATGACATAGGCTCGGCTGTCGCCAACCCAGCCGTAATGAAACTCGCCGTTGACGGCAATTCCAGCGACGACTGTCGTGTAGGCTGGCTGTCCCTCGTGAGTGACGTATTCGAGAATGCGCCGGTGGGCCGTGGTAATCGCCGCCGTGAGCTCATCCTGTAGCTCCGCTGAGGTCGGTTCGTCTGGCAGTGGCTCCGAGAGGTCGACATCGAACCGGTCCGGCTGACTCCGCTCTGCCCGAACGGCAACCGGTGTGAGTTCCTCCGCGATGACTGTCGTCGCAATATAGGAGGCCACGTCACCGGCATCGTAGCCACCAGCACCGTCGGCGAGTACGACGATTGCTGCCTGACTATTTGTTGGGCTTGCTGCAGACTCAGTATCGGCATCGAGTTCCTCGCTCTCGATTTCCCCGCCACCGATTTCCTCTCCGTCAGCAGCCGGTTCACTGTCCACCGGGTTCGTCCCGTCACCCGCTGTCTCCACATCGACACGCCCCTCACGGTGGCCGTGGTCGAAGCAGACGAAAGAGACGCTGTCCTCGTTGATACCACGGTCACGCTTTCGCTCGCCAACGTCGTAGGTCGTTGCGTAATTCATGCTCTGGTTGTGTCGGTCATGACTCCGGTTGGAATTCGAACGTAACCCCGTAGCTCGGATGGACGAGCGCAATCAGGTCGCCAGCGGAGAGTTCGTAGCTCGTCGGTGGGGTGTTTCCGTGCCTGTCCGTCGGGTCCTCTCCCTGCGCTTCAAGTCGCTCTCGTCCTGTCTTCCCGAGAACGCGCTGCCAGCCATCTCCCGTCTGCACGTAGGTTCCGTTGAGACTCCTGTCTCGAAGGTGCCACTGGCCGTCGACCACCTCGAACTGCACCTGCACCGTCGAAATGTACTCCCCCTCGTCTTCGATTGCAATCGAGGGTGTCGGCCCCTTGGCGAACCGCCGACCCAGTGTATCACCGGGATAGATAGTGTACTCCTCGCCCTCCTGCATGTAGGTGATTGTCGCCTGCTGTGGGGGTGTCGGGTCCCGCGATTCCAGAACCCGTTTCATCACAGTTGCGTTGCGATAGCGGTCTTCGTATGCCGACTGTGTGGCGGTTTCGACGACCTCGGCGAGATACGGATCACACTCGATGCCGAAATCCCGCGGGTTGATGCCGTCCTTTTTCGGGACAGTTCCTTTCAACAGGAACAGGAGAATCTTCCCAATCGAGTAGACATCCGACCAGGGGCCCTGCCGGGCGTCGGTTCCACCGGCATCCGCAACCTCTCGTGGTTTGTAGGGGCCAAGAATTGTCGTCCCCGAATCTTTGGCGTGGCCGTCGCTGTCGAAGGCCGTCGCCGTGTTGAAATCGATGAGGACCGGAACGGGGCGGCCGCCGCGCTGGGCAATCATCACGTTATCCGGCTTCAAATCCCGATAGACCAGTTCGTTTTCGTGAAGAAAGCTCATCGCATCACAGAGGTCGATACCGATATCCCTGACGTGGTCGGTATCTTCGAGGGGACCGGTCTGCTCGATTGCATCGTCGAGTTCGTAGCCGTCGATAAACTCGACGACGAGCATCGGTGTGCCGTCGTCATCCTCCGTGTTTGCATGCAGCGACATCACGTTTGGGTGACCGCCTGCTTTCTCGATACGAGTGAGCATTTCGGCTTCTTTCAGAAAGTACTCCTCGATGACATCGGCGTCGTTGCTTGAGCCCTCGTAGTTCGGGAATTTGATGGCGACGAGTTCGCCGCGCTCGGTGTCGACCGCGCGGTAGGCCTTGGCGAATCCACCTTCGCCGGCTTTCGCTTCGAGCCGATACCGGCCTGCCGCGAGGTCACCCGTTTCTGGTGTTGTGCTCATGTTGTGTTGGTTTCGATGAGAGCGCGATAGCGACTATCTCTACTACTGAATACGGTCGTCGTCAGTGACTATCTGTGTCGCCTGACTCCGCTCGGCACGGCCTCCTTCTTTGACCAGCTGTGTCTCGGCTTTCAGCTCGTCGACCGGTTCGGCATCGTCGCCGTGGATTTTCGTCATCTTCTCGACTTTCGTCTCGGCAGCCTCGACGTTCCCCTTGCCGAGTTCCGTTTTGATGACGGTCTGCTGGTGGTCGAGTTGGACGGTCTCTCTGTGTTCGGCGAGTTTGTCAGGGTCCTCGGTGTACTCGACGGTGACTGTCTCGCTTGCTTCGCCGCCGGTCGCCGTCAGCGTCACATCCGCCAGCGTAACGGGTCCCGACTCGCCGTCCGCCTCCGTTATGTCCGCCTTGGCAGGGACGTGGAACTTCATGACGACGCGCTGTTCTTCGCGCTCGGTGAGGTCAGGAAGCGGGACGATAGCGGTATTGGACTCCCACTCGAGCGAGACATCCTGTGCCTGTGGTACTGCCCGATAGACCTCACTCACCTCGACACCCGGGGCGACATCAAGTTCGAGTTGGGCATCCGGTGCGACGACTGATTTCGCCTGCTCGACAGCCTCGCCGAAAAACTCCTCGATGTCGCCGGATTCCTGCAGGTGTGTCCACTTGCCGCGAGCGGTCGTTCCGAGCGTCCGGATGGTCTCTTCCTCGTATTCGTCGCCGATACCCGCAGCCTCAATGCGGATTCCCTGGTCATCGACGGCCTGTGCGATGTCGTTGAACTCGTGTGGTTCGCGGTGCTGGTCTTTCCCGTCCGACAGCAACAGAAGGCGGCGAACTGGCGTCCCAGCCATTTCCTCCCGGTCTGCAAGCGACCCAAGCGCTTTCCGAGACATCTCGATACCGTCGTACATATTCGTCCCGCCGCCCGCGGTCAACTCCTCGACGGTTTCCATCGCTTCGTCCCGCGAGATGTCCCTCCAGCGCGTCGGGCGCAGCACCTGTTCGGCATCGGAATCGAACGAGACGATAGTGAGATAATCCTCGTCATCGAGCAGTCCGCAGACCCATCTAACTCCTTCACGAGCGCGCTCGATTTTGCCGTCCTGATGCATCGAGCCGCTGGTATCGATACAGAGCGCGATGTGCCGGACAACCCCCTCCTCCTTGCGACCGGGTGCAACGTCGACCGTCCCTGTCACGGTTGTTCCCGTCGGTGGCACGTACGGTCTGTTGAGTTCGGTCGTAATGTGCGGTGGCATACCAATCAGTTTGCCGCGATGCCGTAATGTATCTTTTCCACAGTTGCCGGAAAACGACCGGATTTCGGCAGGCAATCGAACCTGCTCCGTTTCGAGAGGCAATCGAACGGACTTTTGACCCCCAGCGCAAGGAACGTGTATGGACGTTATCGTCGCCGAGGAGGTC
>LKMJ01006502.1_pt1 | contig 11020 bp, 13 predicted proteins | sample 643391 | NCBI WGS metagenome assembly LKMJ01 (sample SAMN04112250, study PRJNA286221) | soda lake metagenome | biome: soda lake; feature: Kulunda Steppe; material: water; isolation source: sample PL-Br10 brine of Picturesque Lake | place: Russia: Kulunda steppe | collected 2010-07
AATTACGCCCACTAAACTCAGAAATTGGATATTCGTAAAATTCTAATGCCCCCGGTGTGTGGTGAACTGTAATGACGTACGAAAACTTGGATGCCAAGTTGATCAATGCACTTCTCGGCAACGGCCGGGCAAGTCTGCGAAGTCTCGGTGAAGAACTTGACGTGTCGGTAACAACCGTTTCGAATCACCTCCGCGATCTCGAAGCCGAAGGAGTCGTCAACGGCTATACCCCAATCGTCGATTACGACGCCCTGGGCTATGACGTAACCGCGATTATCCACCTCAAGGTCGAAGGAAGTGCCCTTCCGGAGATCACCGACCGCCTGCGCGAGCAAAAACAGATGATCAGCGTCTATGAGGTAACCGGCGACTACGATATTATTGCAGTCGGCAAGTTTACTGATACCGATGGAATGAACGAACAGATCAAAGAGCTGCTGACTGATGTCGACATCCGCGAATCGAACACGAGCGTCGTGCTCAACGCGGTCACTGAAAACGAACAGTTCGATCTCGATATTCTCGAAGAGTAACTACCGCAGATTGTTTACCGCATTCGACGTTCCCTACGATTGACCAGCCGCTGCCCCAACGGAAAACCACTTGACTACCGTGGATAAATAGCGTCATATGAGTACGACTCCACCAGAGGCGACAACGGCCGATGTCGTCGTCGTTGATTATGGGCTTGGAAACCTCCGAAGTGTCACTCGCGGTCTCGAGCGCGCGGGCGCATCCGTGACGATCACAGACGACCCAACAACATTCGCTGCTGCTGACGGCATCGTGTTGCCCGGCGTCGGTGCGTTCCGCGAAGGAATGGACAATGCCGGCCCCTACCGAGCCGCACTCGCCGATGCAGCCGACCGGGACCAGCCGATTTTCGGGATCTGTCTCGGAATGCAGATGCTATTGGGCTCGAGTGAGGAGTCATCCCACGCGGGCGAAGGTGACGTTGATGGGCTGAATTTTATTCCCGGTACCAACGTTCGGTTCGATATCGATCGCAAGGTCCCACACATGGGGTGGAACGAACTCGACGTCGAACGTGAGCACCCGCTCGTTGACGGTGTCGATGGCGAATACGCCTACTTCGTCCACTCGTACTACGCGGCCCCTGACGATGCCAATGCGGTCGTCGCCAGCAGTGACTACGGCGTGAGCTTCCCAGCGGTCATCGCCAACGAGGCGGGCACCATCTTTGGGACGCAGTTCCACCCTGAAAAAAGCGGAGAGACCGGCCTCCAGATCCTGCGGAATTTCGTCGATCTCTGCTCGCCGTAAGTAACCCCACACGATCAACAACGATCTGTAAATACGATATACCGACCGAAATGAATTAATCCAGTGACTGTCTGTCTCGGGACAGATGGACCTCCAACTTCGCCACCGCCTGCCGGTCGGTGCCGGGCGACTCTGGGCGAACCTCAAAGCAAGCGTTTCGATTGATACCCGAACACTGGCCGTATTTCGGGTGCTGGTTGCACTCTTGATTCTGGCCGATATCGCCTTGCGACTGCGAAATTTCTCGTTTTTCTATACCGAAGACGGTGTGATCCCGCGAGCGTTGGCGATGGACGCAACGGCGGAGACCGCGTTTTCGGTGTTTTATTTCACGACTAACACCACGGTTATTGCGGCCCTCTTTGGACTTGGGGCCCTGCTCGCCATCCAGTTGCTTGTCGGGTATAAAACGCGGATTGCGACGATTTGTTCGTTTCTGTTCGTCGTCTCACTTGACCACCACAATCCGTTCGTCCTGAGCTACGCCGATACCCTGTTTCGGCTGCTGTTGTTCTGGGCAATGTTCCTCCCACTCGGTGAACGGTGGTCGATTGATGCGGTTTACCGAACGCAGCTGAGTCGGCCACGGATTACGTCGGTGGCCTCAGCGCTCATTCTCTGCCAGATCGTCTACATGTACTTTCTCAACTGGTATCACAAATCCGAAAACGAGCTGTGGACTAGCGGGGAGGCAACCCCGCTCATCATGGGGCTCGATGATACCACCTTCTTCCTCGGCGAGTTCACGCGGAATTTCCCGACGTTGTTGCAGTACGGCGGGCTTGGCTGGTATTACCTGCTGTTTAGCTCATGGCTATTGATTTTCCTCGCGGGTCGCCGGCGGATGGCTCTCGTTGCCCTATTCATGGCTGGACACGCGTCGTTTGCCGTGACCGTCCGAATCGGGGCATTTGCCTACGTCGCAATTGCCGGGCTCACGCTCTTTTTGCAGGCGCAGTTTTGGGACGACCTCAGCCGGCTCGCAACTGCAATTGGAGTCGACCGGTCGCAACTCCGTAGGCTCAAATCGTCACTGGTCCGCTTCGCAGAATCGGTACCGTATTATCAGCGTGAAACACCGACAGCCCAGCAGATCAAATCCGGCTTTGCTTTCGGTGCGTCGACAATTCTTGTTGGCTCTCTCCTTGTTGCTGGCGCGGGCATGTACGCCCCAGTCGGCGGCGAGACAATCGAGCAGTCAGCAGTAACCGAGCAGATCGAAACCGGTGCCGACAGCCTGAGTATTTCCCAGCCGACCTGGAGTGTGTTTGCCCCGACACCACGGACAACTGACAGTTACTACGTCTTCCCCGCAGAAACAGCCGATGGCGACCGGGTTGATGTGTACAACGAGCGTGCGTTCACAATGGACAGACCGGGCAAACAGCTCCAAAACCAGTACGGAACCTACCGCGAGCGGTTCTACATGAACAGCGTGCGGCGAGCAGCGCTCAACGACCGAAACGATTCACCGACGATTCTCGCCGAGTACCTCTGTGGGGCGTGGGCTGACGAACACGACACGGAGCTTACGCACCTCAATATGTATCAAATCCGAGAGAGTGTGACCCTCGAAAGAATCGATTCGCCCGAGGACCGAGACACACGAAGCCGCCTACTCTATAGACATGGCTGCGGTGACAACGAGGGAAAGCACATCCGCACTTCTGAATGAGAAATTTCCTCAAAGAGTACGCTACGTGAGTTTTTGCCACGTCCAGACACACCGCTGGAGGGCGGTGATATGGCTAACGACTGCGAAGAAAATCAAGAGGAGTCCGACAATCGTGAAGCTATAAACTGTCGTCTCAACCCACGTTGCCGCAAAGCTCACCACACCGACCAGTACAAGGATGTCTGCCCGCCCAAGCAGCCCGCCGTAGATTCGGCCTGCACCGACAGCCTGGGCTTGCGTTCCGAGGTATGCCGTCAGCAGGACACCAGTCACCGCGAGCAAGCCGAGTCCGTACCGCTCGACGCCGAGTGCCAGTCCACCGAGAATGACGACATCGGCATACCGGTCGAGCACGTGGTCGAGAAAGTCACCCGCTTTCGAGGCGGTTTCGGTCTCACGAGCAACCGCTCCGTCGAGAATATCGAGAAAGCCGTTGAGCAAAACGAGCAGCCCGCCGACGAAATACCATCTCGGGTCGCTCCCGGCGATATACAACACCGCACCGGCGACCACCGCCAGCCCAAAGGCGAGAATGCTAATCGCGTTTGCCGAGAGCCCCAGACGGCTCGCAATCGAAACAAACGGTGTGAGCGCCCGGTTTGAGAGGTGCCGAAACTGATCGAGTGTCATAAGCCAGTGTGGAAATCCGTTGGTTCGGCCATACGTTCACCTACTCAGGTCGTCGGTATAATACCTGCCGGCAGCAACTCGGTGCCGTTCGTTAGTCAAACCGGACGCCCAAGTCGTGGAGTCCGCTGTTGTTAATCGCGAGATTGATCAACAACGGCGTAATCGACTCGACTTCGGCCGCGTTGGCAATACTTCCTGCATCAAGCGTACGTAGTCCCTCAATCTCTTCTGCGAGCGTCCCAACGGTTGCTTTTGCGTCCGCGTCGTCACCGACAAGCAGGGTATCGATGCCGAGGTCTGCATCAAGATTCGAGAGCCGAGCCGCCGCAAGATTATGGAAGCAGCCGATGACCGCGACGTCGTCAGGTGCGGCATCGACCGCGAGCTGAGTGACGCTTCCTGCGCCCGGGCGGTGATAGTGAAAGCCGTCATCGTCGCGTTTCATCCCCGTCGCCGGAGAAATGAGAATATCGCCCGCAGCGAGTGACGTCGAGACCGCTTCGACAGTGTCGGCGACGTGGTACGGTGGCACCGCGAGAACAACGATGTCGGCACGGTCGGCGGCCATCTCGTTGTCGAAGCCGTTGATTTTGGCTGCTTTGCCACGTTCTGCTAATTCGGCTTCGTAGGCTTCGGCTTTCGAGCGAGCCTTTTCGGGGTCTCGCGAGCCGATGATGACGTCGTGGTCGGTGTCGTGTGCCCACCGGAGGGCCAGTCCTTCGCCGATATCTCCAGTCCCGCCAAGGAGTGCAATTCGCATGCTCTTTCTCGGCACTGTCGTCGGGTAAGCCTTGCGTGACCGGCGAGCCGTCCCGGTAGCGACAGACAGTGACTCCGAGGATATGAGAATCGCGGAATTGAGAACCGCAGAATCGAGCGGCCAACCAGTCCGAAAGGCGGGTTATTCAGAACGATCAAACGGGTTCGTGATCGCTTCACTATCGGTTCCATAGACCTGCAGAAAGGCGATTACCGGCGAAATCGCCAGTGTCGGAACCACGATCAACAGCTGACCGGTTCGGTTGGCGGGAAACAGCACTCCGGCAATAAAGAAGCCAACGAGATCGATGGCCAACATGAGCAACATAAACCGGAGAAACGGGCTCATGATGTCCGCTCCAAATGCTCTGGGAGGTCGGTGATCGACGCAAGCACGGCGGTGGCCCCGGCGGCATTAAATTTCTTACGGCCATCCTGTCCCGTGAGCCCGCCAGTGAGCACGCCGATTCCGTAATAGGTTCGGTCGGCGTCTTCGGAATCAGCGTTGATCGCGGTCTGAACGTCATCGAGTGTATCACCGACAAACGCCACCGAGTCGGAGCCGAACCGCTCGGCCAGCGTTTTGAGAGCGTAGGGATGGGGTTTGCCCTGCTCCCAGTTGTCCATCGTAAAGCGGTGTTCGTCGGGCACCGCGAGGCCAACTCGGTCGAGCGCGATCGAGGCCTCAGCGGCCGGCCGGCCGGTGACGACGCCGACCGAATAGGTCTCCGTCAGAGCGGTGAGTGTGTCCGCGTCGGCCAAGACGGGTTCGTCGTGGATGTAGCCTGCCGTCTCGAATGGCGGCTCGCTGTCTTCGAGCGACCGAAACAGGTCCGCACCCAGATAGAGCGCCTGAAAGACGGTTCGTAACTGGTCGGAGTCCCACTCGTCGATGACGCGTTCGAACTCGGCGTTGGGCAGTTCGGCAGCAAGTACCGCTTCGGTGGCTTCGAGCCCACCGCCCTGCTGGGCGATATGGTCGGTGAAGGTCGGAATATCCTCATCGAAGCCGGCTCGCTGGCCGAGCACGTAGAGGGCGATTGCGTCGGTCAACAGCCAATCGTTGTTGAAGCCTCCAGCGTCTTTGAACGCCTGCAGCGAGTCTCGGTCGACTGTCTCGCCGTAGACGCGACGAACCGATTCGACGACCGCACGCCGGTATGAGTCTTCCACGTCGACGAGTACCCCATCAATATCGAGGACGACCGTATCTACCTGCATTGGCGACCGAGACGCAGGCCGACGGAAAAAGCATACCGAGATACCGTCAGTCGGCTCGCTGACGATCATCGGCTGCTGCGGTGTGAACGATGTAGCTCACGGCCGTCTGACAATCGCATGACGAAGCCGTAATCCCAGCGTGAAACTTAATAACCGCCCCTCCATAGGCCACAGCATGCTAGTCGACATCGTGCCGATCGGGGATGTTCCCGCACAGGTAAAGCGGGAGGCCTCCGCTGGGTTGCGGTCGGTTTACGGCTGTGATGTAGCGGTTCACGATACCCAGTCGATCCCCGACGGTGCGTTCGACCCCAACAGAAATCAACACCGTGCAGAGGATTTTATCGAACTCGTCAGTCGGGTCGGCTCCGGTGACAAAAACATCGGCGTGACCGCCCAAGACCTCTATTATCGCCGCCGAAACTACGTCTTTGGACTCGCGTATCTCAATGGCAACGGCTCGGTTATCTCGACCTACCGGCTCCAGACGTCTTCGGATGGTGGGATCTCGACGAAGCCCGCCGGAGAAGTGTTCGCCGACCGCGTCCGAAAGGAGGTCGTCCACGAAATCGGCCATACGCTCGGGCTCGAACACTGTGACAACTCGAAGTGTGTGATGAGTTTCTCGCCGACCGTCCGCGAGGTCGACGTCAAAGAAGAGAACCTCTGTGGATCGTGTAGTCGACTGGTCCGATAGGCTGTCTCGTCCGGTTGTCTTGCGGCGAAAAATTGCGTGTTGCTCAGGCTGAATAGTAATATTCGCCCGACCGTTTCTGCTGGCTGTCTTTCTGGCTACCCGGCTTGTTGATCCGTGGTCGGCTCGTTCGTTCGTCACGACGGAACGTAATATCGAGGTCCGCGAGGAAATCGTTCATTCCCTCGCGCATTTCTTGAGCCGATGATGCGTGGCCATGCTGTGCTGGCTCGCCATCGAAGACCATGAGCCGGTCGGCCAGCAGGTCGATCATGTAGATATCGTGGTCGATCACGAGCACCGTTGCATCGTGATTCTCGGCATACCGCCGGATGGCGGTGGTCGCCTGCACCCGCTGTTCGACATCGAGGTGCGCCGACGGTTCGTCGAGCACGTAGAGATCAGATTCATCCGAGAGACAGGCCGCGATGGCGACTCGCTGGCGTTCGCCACCCGAGAGATCAGTGAGCTGCTGTTCCATGATCCGTTCGAGCTGTAGTGGCTTTGCGACCTCGGTGTTCCAGTACGAACTGCCGAACTTGTCGGTAATCGACGCCAGGAAGCTATCGACCCGCATTGGCTGGTCGATCTCGATGTACTGTGGTTTATACGAGATGTCGAGTTCGAATTCGAGGCTCCCTTCGTCGGGTTCGATCGAGCCCGCAAACATCTTTGCCAGCGTCGACTTCCCGATTCCGTTTGGTCCGACAACGCCGAGCACCTCACCCTGATAGATCGTTCCGCTGTCGACAGAAAGCGAGAATTCGCCCTCGCCGTAGGATTTGGTGAGATCGGGATACTCGATGAGCGGCACTCCCTTGACGGTCTCGCGTGGTGCGTGTTCCTCAAAGGTGATCGCGTCGGGGCGAATCCGCATATTTTCGTTGGTGAGATAGCCTTTGAGATACTCGTTGATCCCCTTTCGGACCGATTTTGGCGGCGTAATCACACCAAAGGCACCGGGCTCACCGTAGGCGACGTGAAGCGTGTCCGCAAGTAGATCGAGAATCGCCAGGTCGTGTTCGACCACGAGCATCGACCGGTCGGCTTCGTCGTCTTCGGCGAGCTCTTGGATGAGTCGGGCCGCAACCATCCGCTGGCCGACGTCGAGATAGGGCGTGATTTCGTCGAGGAAGTAGAAATCCGCGTCGCGTGCGAGACAGGCCGCAATTGCGACCCGCTGGAGCTCGCCACCGGAGATCGAATCGATCGACTGATCCATCACCGGGCGGATGCTGAGTCGGTCGATGAGGTAGTCGAGTTCGCCGCGCTCGTCGGTTCGTTCGAGCAGCTCGCGCGTATTGCCGTCGAACTGTTTGGGAATCTGATCGACGTACTGTGGCTTGCGGGCGATGGTGATCTCCTCGTCAAGCAGCCGGCTGATGAACTGCTGAAGCTCCGAACCACGGTAGCGCTCTAAGACGGGCTCCCAGTCGGGTGCAGCGCCATACTCACCGAGGTTCGGCACGATTTCGCCGGCGAGGGCTTTGACGGCTGTCGATTTCCCGATACCGTTCGGTCCGAGAATGCCAGTGACGTTACCGGGTTCTGGAACCGGAAGCCCATAGAGGCCGAAGGCGTTTTCGCCGTAGCGGTGAGTCGGCTCTTCGGTGAGTTCACTGGGGAGGTTGATGATTTCGATCGCATCGAAGGGACATTTGTCGACACAGATGCCACAGGTTTCGCCGAGACAGATCTCCTCGGAAATGCGGATCTGATCGGGGTCGCCCTCTTCGGTGTCCTCGCCACGGACGGTGATGCACTCCTTGCCGGTCCGGTTTGGCGGACAGAAGTTCGCACATTCATAGTTACACCGATCGGGCTGACAGCGATCGAGATCAACAACCGCGATACTGTCATCGGCCATTTACAGCGTCACCGCCGAGGTGAGCAAGACGGCGTAGGTGATGAACCACAGACAGAACGTCATAAAGGAGACAAACAAGTTGTCTTTGATGCCGAATTCACCAACGTCGACGCCGACGAGTTTGAGGATTGGAAACTGCACGAAGATGAACCCGCCCATGATGAGCAGCGCCATCGTGTCGCCGGCGGCCTCGGGCGTCGTGCCAACCACAGACGCCGAGACAACCGCTGCGAGAATCCCCGCAAGGCAAGCAACCGTTGTGACGGTCACCCCCCGCATGTGATCGGAGAGACCGGCTGTCGTTTCAGTAGCCATATCTACCGCTCTGTGAGCCGTCATCAAAAGGAGTTCGCTTGCGACCCTCCGAGAGGACCGACAGTCGCTGACATGTCTCGGTGACTGGCTGGTCAAGTTTTATACTGTTGTCTGTCCCAGTTACTCTCAATGGCGGGAACAGAACACGAGAGTCTCGACGATCTGCCACCGAGTGCCAAACTTGTTTTCAAAGTACTCGAATACAATGGCACGCTCACGCAGAAAGGAATCGTCGAAGAATCAATGCTCTCGGCACGAACGGTTCGGTACGCGCTCGAACGGCTCGAACGAATTGGCGTTGTCGACGAAGATGTCTACTTTGCCGATGCGAGACAGAATATCTACGAACTCACGCCGGAAGCCGACGTTGCACTCGAGAACAGCGAACTCTACTGTGCTGACTGAGTTTCTTGCGTCCTTTTTCTTATTGTGCAATGGCTGAAACCGACTGTATACCCTCTCTACTGTTCGGTGGCTGAAACCGACTGTGTAAGTTGGTACGCGCGAACCGCAGTCAGCAGAATGATTACACCCAGTGCGGTCGCAACCGCAAAGACGAACGCCAAGAGAACAAACCAGGCTTCGGGGCCAAAAATCGGATACTCACGAGCCTCGCTAACGGGACCGAGAAGCTCGAAAATCCGAACCACGTAGGCGAGAACTGCAACGCCAACACCAACAGCAAGGCCGATTGTCGCGTTTCGCCGAACTCCGAGGGCTTCGATCATATTCGACGCTGGCGGCCGGTCGGGAACGTCGTCGTTCACAATTAAACAGAAAGCCCGGGAGGCTCAAAGCGGTATCGACTGCTGCTCAGCAAGCCACTCCAGTTAGGTGTATGCTTCGAACTCCTTGCCGAAAATCAAGAAATAAGCCGTCCCAACAAGGCCGATCAGGGTTGCGAGGGCGAATGCCAGAGTCGGACTTCCCGTAATCAATTCGCCAGGGCCAACCGGGTTGGGAATACCACCGTATAGCGCCCCGCCAAGTGCGGCACTCGGAATCACGATTACATTTCGCAGGAGGTAGTATGAGCCGGTAACTCGCCCGCCGGCGTCGGCCTCGGCTGGACCGACAATGAGCGCTTTGTGTGCCGGGAGCCCAGCAAATCGAATGCCAGAAAACGCAAACAGGAGTGCGAGTACAGCCGCGCTGGGTGGTGCACTAATCAGGAGGATTGGGAAAATCGCATAGACCGCAAAGCCGGTTGCGACGACCGGTTTGAGGCCGACCCGTTCGGCCAGTGCCGCCGAGGGAGCCATGACGAGCAGTGCAACGACCATCTCAAGGCCGAGCAGGAGCCCGAAAAAGGCCGCTGGGCCGAGATCAACCGCCCCGAAAAGCGGCAGCGAGACCGAGAGGCCGACGTCGAGAAACTGTGTGACGACAATAATAAAAAAGACGTAGACCATGCCGTTGGCGAACCGGACGAGTGTATCGCCGATCAATAACGGGCGGAGGGTCGGTGGGAGATTCCGGAGGTCGTCTCGAATCTGTGAGAGCCCCGCAAATGAGCTTCCGAAGCTATCACCGCTGGCATCATACATGAAGTGTTGAACGAGCGTCGCCGCAATGCCGAAGACAACTGCCACGCCGAGAACGTACCGGAAGCTAATCGTAAAATCAGGGTGCAACGAGAGCAGCACTGCGGCAAGCACCGGGCCGAGCAGAAAGGCACTTCGTCGGAAGGTTTCAGTGCTGGCGAATCCGCGGGCCAGCCGATCGGGCGAGACGCTCTGTTTGACGATTGCATAGGTCGCTCCGAGACCGAACGATTTCCACGCTTGTGCAAGCACGAGGCCAACAAACACCCATATCCACGGCTCGATGGTGAGTCCTGCAACCTCGACCGTCCCAAACGACGGGGCAACGAACCAGAGCAGGAAGCCGAGCGTCGACGCAAGTCCAAAGACCGTGAGTGCATACCGAGAGCCGATCCGATCGGAGACCGCACCACCGGGATACGGATACAGCGCACTAATGATATTCCCGAATGTCCCAAAGAACCCGATTACAAGCGCGCTGGCTCCCAAAACGCTGAGATATTCCGGGAGAAACCGGGTCGTCATCTGAAAGCCCAGACTAAACGCAAACATCGCCACCGAGAGAACGAATACATCGCCACGGAGTGCCAAAAACTGTCGGTAGCCGTCGAGCGCACCGGAATCACCCGTATCGGCCGAGTCACTCATTGAAAAAAGTAGACCGACCGATGTGAAAACACCACCGGCTCCCCGCGAGAATACCCGCTGTCAGGAGTTGTGAGCGGACTGCTGTCGAATTCCGAGCGGACAGCTGTCGACAGCGGGACCGAACCGCTAAAGGCCGGGGCACTCCTCGTCATCGATAATGACGATCACGCTCGGCTCTGCATCGGCCGCGCCCGGCGAGTTCGATGTGGGCCGACTCACTGTTGGTGAAGCCCGCGATGGCAGCGAAGTCGGTCTCCCGGTCGCCGTTATCAACGGGGCTCATGAGGGAAAACGCCTCTATCTGCAGGCAGTTAGTGACGGCAACGAACTCAACGGTCTGGGCGTGCTCCGTCGGGTTGTTCCCCAGATCGATCCGACCGAAC
>LKMJ01006503.1_pt1 | contig 11020 bp, 6 predicted proteins | sample 643391 | NCBI WGS metagenome assembly LKMJ01 (sample SAMN04112250, study PRJNA286221) | soda lake metagenome | biome: soda lake; feature: Kulunda Steppe; material: water; isolation source: sample PL-Br10 brine of Picturesque Lake | place: Russia: Kulunda steppe | collected 2010-07
AAATTAATTTCTGAGGAAGCCATCGCGATCAATATACAACTGATTATAGACGAGGAATCGATGAAATATGCCGCAAATAGGTTCCACAACACCGATTTCCTCGAGATAGACGTCGAGAACGAAGGAAATGAGGAGTTGACCGATAATGACGATATTCACACCGAGTCACCGCTTTTCGTCGATATCTATCCGAGCGAGATAGAGGAGTTCGAACTCGGTGGTCCTGAATCGGGAGCCGAGATGGGAATCTCCGAGAATCGAACGGTCGAAATCGAGACTGCCAGAGACCGGTTCGGAAACGAGATTCGACAACCGACGTTCGACGCCGCGCTGGAGGGGGCCGAGACGGAGTATACCCACACCGGCATCGAGATCGATACTGACGACCGGACCGGGCTACGTTTCGGTTCCGGGGAGGAGATCGAACCGCGCGTCGGCGTGTTCGATCTGACGGTCGAGGTAACCGAGATCGAGGGGCCGGCGACACACGCCGATGGAGACGTCACGGCGACGATCGAGGATCTGGCGATCTACCCCGGCGACGTGGCGGTCGAAGTCGTCGGGTCGGCGAACGATTTCGACGCCGGGCGCGGTAACGCGGAACTCGCCGTCGACCTGGGCGTTTCAGACGCCGATATCGATCGGGTCGATGTCGAGTTTCGGCGGACGGACGGCGGAGGGACGATCGCTTTCGGGGAGTCCGACGGGACGCCGACGATGACGGATCTCTGGACGGACACCGGATACGCGGGGGACGACGAGTTGCGCCCGGAGAACGCCTGGGCGATCGAACGCGATCTCACCGCGAGTGATTTCGACGAGGGGGTCCGGACGTACGCGCTCGAAACCGAGACGCCGGACCGATACGAGATCACCGCCGATGTGATGCCCTACGAGGGTCGACTCGTACCGGACGACGCGGACGTTCGAACTTCGACGACCGATGCACACGAGAACGCGACCCGGGGAACCGCGGAGATCGTCGCGACCGGGCCGATCGACTCCGTTCCCGACGTAGCCCTACAGACCGACCACGAGTTCGTCGGCGTCGAATCGGACGCCGGTGGCGAGATCCTCGTCGAATTCGGAGCATTCCTCGACGCGAACGGTAACGAGATCTCTCGAACGAACGAGACGGTTACGGTCGGATTCGGCAACGAAACGATCGAAAGCGGCGTCGGCCCGGGAAGCGTGACAGCCGAGATCGGGCCGTCGAGCGCCGATCCGGCAGCGGCGGTCGCATTCGATCCGACAGCGATCGAGACGACGGCCGTCGAAACCGGGACGAACGCGACCGTCGCAATCGCCTTCGAAGAGGGCCGGCAGCTAAACGGGACGGCGATCCGGCTCGTCCACCGGGTGGCAGAACCGAAAACCGACGGTTCGGAGTGGCACCCCGGATCGATTCCACAGCCCGCAACGCTTTATGTCGACGCCGACGGCCCGAGCGATCTCACCCACTGGAATCCAGCGACCGAACGCTACGAGAGTCTAGCCGACGGAATCGAAGGCGACGTCTTCGAAAGCCACCACGTCGAGGGCGAACACCTCCACAGAGGGTTTTATCTCCACTCGGCGGACGAGGGCGCACGGATCGGACTCGATTTCGTAACCGACGAAGCGTCGACGAACGAATCGACCGATCCGGAGCATATCGAACTCGATACCGGGTGGCATTTCGGGAGTTCGAACTACGACATCTCCGGGCACGGTCACCGGGAACTCGCCGACGACGTGAACTGGTCGACGTACGGCTTCGGCGAAGAAGACGGCGCGTTCCTGATTCGGAGCCACGACGGCGATCGAATCCACGATCGGACGAACGGTAGCGACATCGACGGGAAAACGACAGCCGTCGAACACGACGACGCATACTGGATTCGGGTTCGAGACGACGACGATACGCCGCTCGCCCGTGAGATCATCTCCCCGTCGTTCACCGAGACCGACGGGATACAGGAGTAGGACGTGATCGCATGGAAGAACGTCGATGGAGTTCGGTTTTCGTCGCGACGCTGGTTGCCCTGCTTTCGTTGTCGCTCGTCTGTGGCGGCGTCGGTATCGCAATCGCCGAGAGCGAAAGCCCACCCGGGGAACCAGCCTCCTTTTACGGCGCGGCAACGGAGGCGGACGGAACGGAGATTCCGGCCGGCGTCAGAATCGTGGCGGTCGTAAACGGGACGGTCGAGGGGGAGGTGACAGTCGAAACGGCAGGTGAGTACGGCGGTCCCGGGGCGTTCGACGACAAACTTCGAGTCGACAGTACGGCCGGAGACGAGGTCGCGTTTCGGCTCGTCGGACCGAACGGCTCTATCGGCGGAAACGCATCCCTCGAAGCCGGCGTCTCGGAAAAGAACCTGACATTTTCCGACGGTTCTGTAGAGGCGCTCCCGCCGACGCCGAAGGTCGACATCGACCCGAAGGCAGTTACTGTCGGCGATTCGATCGAGTTCTCGGCTGCCGAATCGAGCGCCCACGCCGATAGCGAGATCGTCGCCTTCGAGTGGACGATCGATCGGGATGATGAAACGATCGAGACCTTCGGCGGCGAAAACAGCACTCGAAGCCTCGAGACGGCTGGATCGTACGACCTCGTCTTGACCGTGACCGACGACGGCGGCCGGACGGCGACCGAAACAGCCACATTCGAGGTCGAATCCGACGGCTCGGAGAGTTACGATGGCGAAAGCGACGGTGGATCTGAAGGATCGAGCGGTGGCGGAGGAGGCGGCGGAGGCGGAAGTGCTGGAGGCGGCGGAGGGGGCGGTGGTAGCAGTTCGACGGGAACCAGTGACGGCGCGACGAACACGTCGGAATCGACCGACGCTACGGAGAGCTCGTCGACGTCCCGGGAACCGATTTATACAGAAACACGGCGTATCGAGGATCAGTTTCCGGACACTCCGGGGACCGCGGTCGTCTTCGAAGAGACATCGATCCGTGAGATCGCCTTCGAAAACCGATCGGTAGAGGGGAACGTATCGATTGAAGAGTTCGACGGGCCGATCGATGAGGGGCCGCCGTTACCGGGCAATCGATCGATCGCCGCCACGTCGGTAATAACGGTACCGGACGAGTACCGGGACACCGACGCGATTCTCCGGGCGGTGGTTTCCGAAGAATGGGTATCCAAACGGGGGTTCGAAGCCGAATATCTGACGATCTACCGGCTCCCGGACGGCGGCGACAGCTGGCAACCGCTTCCGACCGAGGCGTTCGAGATCGACGGTGGATATCTCGTCGAAGCCGAAACGCCCGGGTTCTCTCGGTTCGTCATCGCGGGACGGGAGCCACCCTCCGAAGCGGATTCGACAGTCGAACAGTCGGACAGTTCCCCCGACACGACGTCGTCGAAATCGCCCGTGGAAAAGGACGACGCCCCAGAGTCGAGCGAGCCGACGACGGCGGCCGATACGAGAGGGTTCGACCCGTCCACGCCGATCGTGCCACTGGCTGCGCTTTTCGCGCTGCTCGTCGCCGTCGCCACGATCGGACGGCTGTTCATCCCCCGCCGACGGAAGAAATGGTGAGCGTCCGACCGTGGGTCGTCCTCGACGGGAACGGTTTTGCCAGCGACGAGAGTACGACGCCCATGCACATCGGCGTCGACGAGGCCGGAAAAGGCCCGGTCCTGGGATCGATGTTCGTCGCGGCCGTCCGGGCGCCGGAATCGGCGCTGCCCGACGACATCGACGATTCGAAGCGGCTGAGCGATACCCGACGCGAGGCGCTCGTCGATCGACTCAGAAGTGACGAGCGAATCTCGATCGAGACCGTAGAGATCCCGCCTCGGCGAATCGATGCGGAAAACATGAACGACCTCGGCGTCGAGGCACACGCCGCGGCGATCGATGCCGTCGCAAAGCAAGGCGACGAAGGGTGCTGTGATGCGGCCGATGTCGACGCCGAGCGGTTCGGGGCCCGGGTCGAGGCTCGCGTCAGCGCCGACGTGACCATCGAGGCGACACACGGCGCCGATGCCGAAGTCCCGCTGGTCGGCGCCGCAAGCGTCATCGCCAAAAGCGAACGGGAACGCCACGTCGAGACGCTCGCGGAACGCTTCGGCGAGATCGGCAGCGGTTATCCGAGCGACTCGACGACCCAGTCGTTCCTCCGGCAGTACTTCGCGGAGCACGGAACGTTCCCGCCGCCGACACGGACGTCGTGGTCGACGTGTGCATCGATCCGTGCCGAAACCGAACAGAGCGGGCTCGGGGATTTTTGAGCGGGGAAGCGTTCCCGTGGGGGTAGCAATATTTTCCTCGGCCACGAGTGCCGCTCCCGGAGAGGTTTTTACGCTTCAGCCAAGAGGGGGGATATGGATGGGTTCGAGGCGTCGGTGGACGTGAACGTCCCGCGTCAGGGATTCGAGTTCGATCATCGACCAGAGACCGACCGGGATTTCGAGACCGCGCTCGAGCGGGCCAGATCGGGCGTTCGGCTGGACGTCGAAGACGCTATCGAGCTGTTGACGACCGGATCGGAGTCACAGAGGATCGACCTCGAGCGCAAAGAGCGCGTGCTGGAGGCAGCCGATCGCCGCCGCGCGGAGGTCGTCGGTGAGGAAGTCACGTTCGTCGCGAACCTCAACAACAACGTCACGACCGCCTGCAACGTCGGCTGTCTGTTCTGTAACTTCAAAGACGCCGCCCAGCGGTTCGAAGCCGGTCACGACGGCGAAAACGAGGGGTTCACGAAGACGCCCGAACAGTCCCGTGAGATCGCCAAGGATGCCGTCGAGCGCGGTGTCTATGAGATCTGTTCGGTCTCTGGCCTGCATCCGGCGCTCGTCCTCGACGACGAACACCGCGAGATTCTGGAGGCTGCAGAGGACGATCACAACTACAAGCCCGCCTCGGCGTACGAGGTCGATCCGGGGACCTACGTCGAACAGATCGAAGCCATGAGCGTCGACGGAGTCCACGTTCATTCGATGACCCCCGAGGAAGCCTACCACGCGCGCCGCGGCACCGACTGGAGCTACGAGGAAGTCTTCCAGCGGCTCGAGGCCGCGGGGTTGGATTCGGTACCGGGGACGGCAGCAGAGATTCTCGTCGAGGAGGTCAGAGACGTCATCTGTCCCGGCAAGATCGACACAGAGGAGTGGCTCGAGGCGATGGAGGCTGCGGCCGACGTCGGGCTCGGCCTGACGTCGACGATCATGTACGGTCACGTCGAAAACGAGGCCCACCGGGCGATGCATCTCGATCGAATCCGGACGCTTCAGGATCGAACGAACGCGATAACCGAGTTCGTTCCGCTCTCGTTCGTTCACCAGGAGACGCCGCTGAAAGAACGCGGGCTGGTCGAGACGGGGGCGTCAGTCCACGAGGACGAGTTGATGATCGCGGTCTCGCGGCTGTATCTGGACAACATCGATCACATCCAGTCCTCGTGGGTCAAATACGGCGACACGCAGGGGCTGAAGATGCTCACCTGCGGCGCCGACGACTTCATGGGAACGATCCTCTCGGAGGAGATCACGAAACGCGCAGGCGGCGATTACGGCGAGTTCCGGTCCGTCAGAGAGTACGTCGACATGATCGAATCGATCGGTCGAATCCCGGTCGAACGATCGACAGACTACGAAAAACGGCGGGTCATCGACTCCGAGGAGGAACCGCTCGGGCCGAGACTCGGGCCGAAGGCCGACGGTACGCCGCTTCTGTGACCGGCGTGTTACCCGTTCTGCTGATGACGAACGAGCGAGTTAGATCCGCGCTGTGACCGTGATACATTGACTAGCTTAGTCTACCATACCACTTAACAGATCTATACGAGAAGACATCCATATCTTGAAGATGATACTGAGTGGATTCATCATAACCGATACCGCCGAACGCGGTTATACTGAACTTCGCCGTTCACGATGGCTCGATACGAAACGAGCTTTCGGAGGAGACTCATGAGAGATTCCCGGATGGAAACGGGGGTTCCGCGGGCGGACGAAATACTCGACGGCGGATTGCTGCCGGAATCCGCGACGCTCGTCAGGGGCGCACCCGGCGCGGGAAAGACCATCTTCGGCTTGCACTTTCTGACGACGACGACCGATCCAGACGCGACAAATCTCTATATCAATCTCGGCGAGCCAGAGGCGTATCTGGAATCGACGGCCAGCAGCTTCGGGCTGAACACCGACCCGATCGAGTTTCTCAACCTTTCTCCGTCGGGCGAGGAGTTTCAGACCGACTCCACCTACACGCTCTTTCGCTCGGACGAAGTCGAACAGCCGTCGTTCGTCGATTCGATCCGCCAGAAGGTCGAGGCGGTCGGGCCCGAGCGGGTGATGATCGATCCCGTTACCGTTATCAGACACCTCACGCCGGACGAACGGCAGTTCCGGACACATATTCTGAGTCTTCTCGATTTCCTCAAAGCGGAGGATTCGACCGTACTGTTGACCTCACAGGCGGCACAGTCTATCCTCGACGACGATCTACAGTTTCTGATGGATACAGTCATCAATCTCGATCTGGAGTGGGATCACAGGACGTTGCGAGTGTCGAAGTTCCGCGGGTCCTCCTCGCGGGCGGGAACCCACACCGTCACCATAGACGACAGCGGAATGCATGTGTGGCCGCGGCTCGATCCGACCCGCCACCAGCGGGACGGACAGATGGAAACGCTCTCTTCGGGCGTTTCCGAGCTCGATCGCCTCCTCGGTGGCGGGATATCGACAGGTACGGTCACGTTCTTGAGCGGCCCGACCGGTTCGGGAAAGACGACCACAGGGTTGCACTTCATAAGCGAAGCCGCGAGCAACGACAGCCGGTCCGTGCTGTACAGCTTCGAGGAAGGCGGAAAAACGATGCTCAATCGGGCAGCAGCCGTCGGTATTCCCATCGAGGAGATGATCGACGAGGGGATGCTCGTGATCGATGAGATCGGCCCGGACGAGATATCGATCGATGAATTCACCCACCGACTTCGAACCGAGGTCGAAAAGAAAGGAGCCGAGATCGTCATGATCGATGGAATCAGCGGCTACGAACGCGCGTTCCGGGACACCGAAACTGATAGCACACGCCGGCTGATCAAGGTCGGTCGGTACCTCCGCAACATGAACGTGACCGGAGTGATCACCAACGAGGTCCACCAGATCACCGGCGAATTTCGGGCAACAGAACAGCAGGTAAGCCATCTCGCGGACGGCATCATCATCCTTCGGCACGTCGAATATAAAGGCGAATTGCAGAAGGTAATCGGTGTCCTCAAGATGCGGTCCAGCGACTTCGAAACGAGGCTTCGGACCCTCGATATCACGGAGGATGGGCTACGTATCGGCGAGGAACTCTCCGATCTGCGCGGTGTCTTGACGGGGACACCGGACTGGCAAACGGGTGGGACGTAGCGTGAAACAAAGACAATGATCGAAGCACAGGAGCCGCGTTCGAATCACCCGCGCATCTATCCCCTCGTCGGCGACAGCGGCAACGAGCGCGTTCTCAAAGAGTGGCTCACGGCACACGACGCGTACCGGCTCGTCGACGAGGACGAACCAGTTACGGCGGGAGAGTTCGATCTCTGTATCGTCGATCAGGCTGGTCTCGAAGAGTTCAAAGACGAACTCAAGACGGTCAAATCGGACGCGAAGCCGACGCTGTTGCCGGTACTTCTGTTGGTTCCAGAAGCTCGCGAGGAGATCATCGAGACCGATCAGGGTAAAATCGCCGACAACGTCCTGCGAACGACCGTCGATGAGATCGTCTCCCTCCCGATGCGGCAGATCGAACTCGAGTGGCGCATCCGGGCGCTGATTCGGCTCCGAAACCAGTCGCTGGAGCTGACCTCGATAACGAAAAAGCTCCGCCGGTTCAAGCAGGCCGTCGAAGCCTCCGGTCACGCGATATTTATCACCGATCCGGGGGGAGAAATCGAGTACGTCAACCCTGCCTTCGAAGAGATTACCGGGTACGAAAAGGCCGAGATTCTCGGGAAAACGCCCGATATTCTCCAGTCCGGCGAGACGTCTGAGGAGTACTACGAACGGCTGTGGACGACGATCACAGCAGGCGAGATCTGGGAAGCCGAAATCGTCGACCGCCGCAAGGACGGGACACAATACACCGCCTATCAGACGATCGCACCGATCACCGACGACGAGGGCGATATCCTGGCGTACGTCGCAGTTCAGACGGACGTGACCGAACGCAAAGAGCTGCGTGACCGACTCAAGAGACATCGAGACATCGTCCAGCGGCTAGATGAACCGATCATGCTGCAGGACGACGCAGGACAGTTCCAGCTGGTCAACGAAGCGCTGACGGAGTTTGCGGGCCTTCCCGAGGAGAAACTACTCGGAGGTGACGAGTTTTTGTTTATGGATACGGAAGCGGCGGAGACGATCAGGCAGAAAAAACGGGAGACAGTCGAAACTGAATCGGTGATCGGCTACTCGATTTCCCCGGAGTTCAAACGATCCGACAGGGAGGCGATCTTCAACACGAGACGGTATCCGTACTACGACGAGGACGGCGATCTCTCTGGGACGATCGCCATCTGCCGGAACGTGACAGATCTCGAAGAGCAACGGCGACAGCTGCGCGTGATGGACAACATCCTTCGGCACAATCTCCGAAACGACCTGACGGTGATTCGGGGGCTGGCTGACGAGATTCGCTCGCAAGCCTCCGGGGAGACGGCTGCGATAGCCGATGAGATCGTCGACCACGCGGACGCGCTGATGGTGACGGGCGAGAAATCACGATCGATCACGAACCTGCTCAGTGAGGAGCCGGAGACGAAGACGGTCGATATCACAGAGATGGTCCGATCTATCGCCAAGGAGATCAACGCCTCCGATCTCGACACAGAGGTGACGGTCGAGGCTCCGGATCACGTCGTTGCGTCGGCGACACTCAAGATAGGGGAAGCGATCGAGGAACTCGTCCGAAACGCCATCATCCACAACGATCGCGAGGAGCCCTCGATTGAGATACGCGTACAGACCGACGACGACACCGCAAAAATAAGCGTCATCGATGACGGACCGGGGATGTCGGGAATGGATCAGGACGTCCTGAAAACCGGACGAGCGATCGACGATCTATATCACGGGAGTGGCCTCGGGCTGTGGCTCGTATATTGGATCGTCAATCGATCCGACGGCTCGATCGATGTGGCGGAGATCGAGCCGCGGGGAACGAAGGTCACGGTCGCACTTGCGATATCAAGTGACCAATAGAGAGCGCGCTGTGGTGACTGACAGGCTCGTGACGGTGACATTTGATGAACCGCGCAGCAAGCAGCTACTCGAGGAGCGCGCGGTATCGACGTCCGGCCTCGTCGTCGGCGTCGATGGCCGCCTCGATAGTGGGCGAGAGCCACTCCGAAGAGAGATACCGTTCGTAAACCGGGAGCCGCTCCGAAAGCGGCACGTCGGCGGTTTCGGCGATCGCTTCGAGTTCCCGGAGCGCGGGCCATTTGTATTCGGGGTTGATGTGATCGTCGGTGACCGGCGAGACGCCGCCGAGGTCGTCGATCCCACAGTCGAGTAACTCCTCGACGGGCGCGAGATTCGGCGGCGATTGAATACTTACGTCCTCGGGGAGCGCCGCGCGCGCCATCGCCGTCGTCTGTCGCATCGTCTCGAGATCGGGCGAGCCGCCCTGCCACCGTGCGTTCGAGACGACGGGCTGGACGATGATCTCCTGGATGTGACCGTACCGCTCGTGGAACTCGGCGATCGCGAGCAGGCTCTCGGCACGATCTTCGGCCGTCTCGCCGATTCCGACGAGGATTCCGGTCGTAAACGGGACGCCGAGTTCGCCCGCGGTCGCGAGCGTCGCGATCCGCTGGCCGGGCTCTTTCGATCGGGGACCGCCGTGGGCCTGGACCTCGGCCGTCGTCTCGAGCATGACGCCCATCGAGGCGTTGACGTCGGCGACGGGTTCCATCTGCTCGCGAGTCTGATCGCCGGGGTTCGAGTGAGGCAAGAGCCCACACTCCAGAGCGATCTCGCACGCTTCCCGCAGGTACGAGTGAATCGAGTCGTGACCGAGTTCAGCGAGCTGATCGTAGATTTCGGTGTACCTGTCGTCGGGGTCGTCACCGAACGTGAACAGCGCCTCCGTACAGCCGGCGTCCGCTCCCCGCTCGCAGATCTCCCGTATCTCTTCGGGCGACAGAAGCGAGGCCGTACCCGGCGGATCGTAGTACGTACAGTACGTACAGGTGTACCGGCAGGCGGTCGTCAACGGGATGAAGACGTTTCTCGCGAACGTCAACTCGGGTGCGGCGGACACGTCCGACGGCTCGACGGAGAGCAATCGCTCGGCGTCGGCCGAATCGATCGTCAACTCGACTCCGTAGGCCTCGGCACCGAACACGTCACACACTGTGTGGGTGAAGGAATTAAAAGGATCGTTCCGGCGGTCGGTCGAATCGGGACGGATCAATCCCGATCGCGAGTCACGGTCGCTCTTCCGCCCCCGGGACCCGTTTCGACGTAAATATCGGCCGCTTCGAGCCACGTCGCGGCCCGTCCGTCCCCGTGTAAGGCGAGCTCGGCGAGATCGTCGGGCTCGTCGATATCGACCGCCAGCCGGAAGGAGTCGACGGTCGTCACGGAAGCGTCTATCTCTGCGGCGATCCGGCGGTGATCCGCGACGGACGTGCCGTGATAGTCGGTATAAAAACCCGGATGGCGGACGACGAGCGCGTTCGTTCCGCCGCCGAGGCCGGGAGCGATGACGACCTCGCCCTCGGCCTCGAAGAGTCGCGATAGCGCCGACGGGGTCGCGAGCGCCAGATCTGCCATCACGACCGCGATCGGCGGATCGAGGCGGTCGTTGACCGCGGGCGTCAACAGCCGATCGTCGACGACGACAGGCCACTCACACTTCAGGTCGGCGGTCGAAAGCACGGTCGGAGATCCGCCCGCCCCCTCGATCGCCTCACAGACGTCTTCGAGCATTACCCGGGCGAATTCGACTCGCTCGTCGGGCGTGAGAACACCGGCGAGCCGCGTTTTCGGCTCCGTCGTCGCGAACGGAACGAGGACGTTCATCGGTTCATC
>LKMJ01006504.1_pt1 | contig 11020 bp, 11 predicted proteins | sample 643391 | NCBI WGS metagenome assembly LKMJ01 (sample SAMN04112250, study PRJNA286221) | soda lake metagenome | biome: soda lake; feature: Kulunda Steppe; material: water; isolation source: sample PL-Br10 brine of Picturesque Lake | place: Russia: Kulunda steppe | collected 2010-07
GGCATGGCTTGCGTGGCTAGGGGGAACGTGGTACAGGGGGCGGGGCGCAGGCGCAGCCTTGCGGGACAAGCGCTCTAGCTGCGTGGCGGTCATGAGGCGCGCCAGGCTGTGCTGCTTGGCTGCCACCTGCTGCTGCGGGCTCAAGCCGGAGTGCTGCTGTGGGTGTGCCTGCGGCGGGGGGGCTGGCTGGGCGTGCGCAGGCAGGCCAGCATGGTCACCGCCCCGCGCAAGGGCATGCGGCGCGGCAGCGGAAGGTGGCGCGTGCTGCAGCCCGCCGCTGGCGCCAGAGCTGGCAGGGGGGCTGCCCAGCTGCACAGAGGGGCCGGCGTAGCCCTGGCTGCGTGCGCGCGCCGTGCTGGGGAGGCCTTGCGACAACAGGGACAGGGCGTGCGCGGCGGCAGCTGCGCGTGCTGCAGGCGTGCTGGCAGGGCTGCTCGGGCGGCCTGAGGCGGGGCCTGCATTGGCGCTGGGCCATCGGCCCGCTCCAGCAGTGGCTGCTCCTGCGGCCACGGAGCCTGGCCGGCAGCTTGCCCTGGAAGGCGTGGTGCCACCTGTGCCGCGGCCCCTAACTGCTGCACCCCTGCCCGCCGCAGGCCCTACGGCTGCGTTCACGCCTGCAATGGGCGCAGCCAGCCCCGCACCTGTCCGCACCCCTGCGCGCGCAGATGAGCCGGCAGGCGCGTTCCTGGTGGTGGCTGATGTGCCAGCGCCTGCACTCGGGCTGCGTGCCCTGCTCGCTACGGTGCATGTAGCTGCACTGGGAGGGGCGGCCGAGGTGGATCCTCGGCCCCCACGCATGCCTGTGGTGGGCGCACTGCGGGGCCTGCTTGCTGCCACACCAGAAGCAGCACCAGCAAGCCCTGCCGACGCAGCAGCTGCTGCCGCTGCCGCTGCCTGCGGCAGCCGGTGCTTGCGCAGGCTCAGGCTGTGCTTGCTGTGGTCCACCAAGCTGCTGCTGCCGCCGCCAGCACAGCTGGGCCGCGCCTGCGTAGGCGTGGCTGCCGCGATTTCAGTGGCAGGATGGCTGCCTGGAGCTCGCCGCCCATGCCCAGGGTGCTGCAGATTGTGCGCATGCGCCTCATGCGCGTCCCCTTGCTTCAGCGCCCACTGCTGCCGCTCCTCCTCCTCCTCCTCCGCCTGCTGGCTTTGAGCCTTTGGGTGCGCGGCCACGTGAGCGGCAGTGGCAGCTGGCTCGGCCAGGATGCTGCTTTCTGCGCGCGTCGCGTGCGACTGCTGGTGCAGCAGGCGCGCCGCGCCGGTGTACAGACGGCGCGCCTTCAGCGCCTGCAGGCTACCCGGAAGGGAGGCGGCCGGCGAGAGCATGCTGGTGATGCATGGGCCACGCGGCTGCGGGGTGTGCAGCGAGGCAGCTGTGCCGCGTGTGCAGGCAAGCGCGAGACTGTCCCCGCCACCGCTGACGCAGCTGTCTGCAGTGTGGGAATGGGAGGCTGATACAGGCGAGGGCTGGTGTTGGCTGGTGTAGGGTTCGTGGCCAGGCTGGCCGGCCAGGTGCAACGGCACTGGGGGTTGGTGATGGGTAGCCCAGGCGCGCTCCCCGTCAGAGGAGGCGGCAGGGCTGCTGCTGGAGGTCACCCACTCCCCGCCAGCGTCTGGCCCTGCTCCGGGCCCGCAGGTGCCCTGCACCTGCTGCTGCTGTTGCTGCTGCTGTTGCTGAGTGTGGGCGCGGCTGTGCAGCAATTCGCTGCTGTGAGCAGCGATGGCAGCAGCTGGCCCTGGAGGCACATCGGACAGGCCCAGGGCTCTGCTGGTGCTGCTCAGCATCAGCTGCTGGTCCTGCAGGATGTCATGGCTGCGGCGGCGCTCCTGGGGCAGCAGCTGTTGCACGATGCCTGCAATGCCTGGGCTGATGGCTGCCACGTCCATGCCCAACTCCCCCCGCACAGGCTTGCCAGCCGCAGGCGCCTTGCCCCTGGCCAGTGAAAGCTGCAGTGCGCCCTCTGAGCTGCGCCGTGCGTGACCGGCGTTGCCCACTGCCTGCTCATGGTCAAGGGAAAGCTGCCAAGGTGCTTGAACAGCAGGACTTGCATTGGTTGAGTTGGCTGCACCCCCGAACTCCAGGGCTGGCTGGTCCATCTCTGTGTGGAAGGGGCAGGTCACATCACAGCATGGCGCCAACTCTGGCCAGCAATCAGGTGCGAGAGCAAGCAGGTACGCACAGCATCCAAATCACCCTGCAGCACCAGGGCGTGGATTGACAGCAATCCAAGCTCTTATGGGCCTTGCGGTCGGTGGCCGAGGGCTACTGGTCAGCTTACCAGTTGACTGGTCTGAGGTGCATCCAGCAGCCATTTTTCGACCTTGTGTGTGATCCTCGCATCGTCATTCACACTCAAAGGCCCGGTCAATATGGGTCGAGTTTGGACAGATGGCCTGGCACCTGGAATACCAAGTCATGCAGAACTACATTCCAAACACTTATCAAACTGAAATTTTGATATTTACTTAACTGCCTTCGTGCCATGGTCTAAAACGGCAATGCTATTGTCACCTACAGGCTTGTGTCCTTTTCTCGCAAAGGCTAATGTGACTTCTTTCCCTAGAAGTCTTACTTTAAATGTTGCTCCTGCTGCTCCTGCTGCTGATGTCAGCCAATGTGTGATGAGGAGCCAGGAGGGCCGCACGCTGCTCCAGCCATGCGGATCTCTGGCACTGGCCCCTCGCACCATGGACCGCTGGAAGATGCTCCTCCCACGTGGAATTAGCTCACTCGTTCACTGGCGCTCTACCTCTCCTGTAGCGACACAGGCAGCAACAGGTGGCGGCGTAGCGGGCACAGCAGACTTGCTTACCGCGACCAACTATGTACTCCCCAAGCTGCAAGGGGATGGTGGGGCAGCGCAGGAAGAGGCCTTTGTGCCCATACCCGTGAATCAATGGCACAAAGACCCTGTGCTGATGTCCGGGTGAGTGAGGTGCTTAGGTGCGTGCGTGCGTGCGTGCATGCGTGTGTGCATGCTGGCGTGCATGCGTGTGTACGGGCATTCATGTGGGTATTTGTGTGTGTGTGTGTGTGTTTGTGTGTGTGTATGTGTGTGTGTGTGTGCGCGCCTGTGAGTGTTTGCGTGTGCGTGTATGTGTATGTGTATGCGTGTGCGTGCTTGCATGCATGCGTGCACGTGTGCGTATGTGTGTGTGTGTGTGCATGTGCGTGTGTGTGAGCGTGAAATCATGCTCATCCCAACTTCAAATGCAAGCACTAGCACATGTTTACCCTGAACATGTCTTGGCCGCCCTGCATGTAATGTGCCACGCAAGCAGCGTGAGAAAACGTTTGCACATGCCCAGTTGTGCAAGGGCAAGTCAGCAGCCTATATTCGCGCTTACAACCACCGCGACAAGAGGCTTTGCAGCTGCCTCTCTGTTTGACAGTGTATGTCTCAGCTGTATGTGCCTGCAATGGCGCCCACGCTGTGCTCGTCCTCCTGCAAACCAGGCAGGGACCGGCCCAGCAGGCATATGTTGCCATGTTGGCATGTGCGCATTGCATGGTCTTTCTTGCGTGTGCACCGTGGCCCTCATGTTGTGTGCGCAGTGGCTTGCGCAGTGTATGCGCATCATCGCAACCCTTGTGTGTGTGCGTCAGGGCCCCCTTCTGTGCGTGCTCATCATGGCCCCCCATGCATGTAGTTCACGGCCCGCGATGTGCGCAGCCGGCGCGTGGGGTGCCATGCTGGCCTGTGCTTGCATCATGGCCCGCCTTGCGTGCGTGCAACATGACCGCATGACCCTCCCCACAGGTGTGAGGCCGACGGCCCGCGTCTGAATGTGGCGGTGCTGCTGAGCGGGGGCGTGGACAGCAGCCTGGCGCTGCAGCTGCTGGTGGCCGCCGGCCACAGGTGCAAGGCGTTCTACCTCCAGATTTGGTTCCAGGTGCGCGCAGCGCTTTGCTCAATGGCCCGTCTGTCGCGCCACCCCCTCACGAGTGTTGCTGCTTGCTTTGCCGTATGCCTGGTCCGCACAAAAGGGGCCTGCTCAGCACTGGGGCTTGCTTCGCACAACCTACTTGGCACTTGGGCTTGCGTTGCAGCACTCTGTACTGCGGCACCCAGAGCAACAGCGAGCGACACACTGTGTGCCAGCTTGTTGTTGCCAGCAGCACAGAGCACTTGCGAAACTTGGGTCCCCACAAGAAGGGGGAAAGGGGCAACCCTGCTGTTAAGCAAGTGTCTTTACCTCCCAGCTTTGTGCCAAGCTGCGTGCTGTCATGTTTGCGCACTTTGCGGTGGGGCCCTAGGAAGGTTGCTGACCAAGCTAGGAGAAGCTCTATGCTAAAGCATGCTGCCAGCTGCTTGGTCTGCGGACACTGGATTCCTTCTTTGCCTGCACTGCGCCTTCGGTGGTGTACACACAAACCTATGCTTGTGACGTGGTAGTGGCTGGGCAAATCTTGCAGGATGCATGCATGACATCGGAGCATGGTGAGTGTTGCACGGAAAAGCCTTGGCCTCGGAAGCCTCGGACGCAGGCAGGTTGTGTTTTGGTGGCGAGCCAATGCTTCAGCTCTCGGCACGTAGCAGGATGGTGCAAGTTTTCTAAGGCTTGGATGGGGGTGGGGGGGCTTTGCCTAGTCGCCTGATGGGTTGGCACACTGTGCATTTTAGAGCGTCTCCAGGCAATGCAAGCATGTCTCCATGCTCGCTAGCAGGGCCTTGGCTGGCAAGACCCTGGCCTGCTGTGGAAAGGGTGCGTGCGGGGTCACCTTGGTGCTGGGTACCATCAATCCAGGAAGTTTGAGCATGACGCCAGAGTGTAGAGTGAGCTTGCCCGATCCGAGGAGCACAAGCATGTCGCCAGAGTGAAGGCCAAGCACGCATGCAACGTGCTTGGCAAAGCCCAAACCCCATGAGGCGCATGGGATGGTCTGGATGATGAGCACGCACTCAAAGGGATTGGTAGGCGAGTGCTCCTCACATGCGTGCAATCCAGCTTGTACGCCTGAGTCGAAAGGATGTGACAAGCTAGCCTGACCTTAATAGTGCTTACATGCATGCAGGAGGACTTTCGCAACTTCTGGGATGCCTGCCCTTGGGAAGAAGACTTAGAGTACGCCAAGCAGGTGGGGGGAGGGTGTTTGGCAGGGAAGGGGGTCAAAAGGCAAGGGTACAGCAAGAGAGGGGGTGTGGGCCACAGCAGCTGGTGGTGCTTAGGCCAAGCAGATGAGCAGGTATTTAAATGTCTCGGGCAGAGGTTGAGAGTAAGTTGAGCTGCAGCAGGTATAAAAGCTTGGACCAAGCAGATAAACAGGCAGCAGGAAGCACCCAGGGAGCGAAAGGCACTATCTTTGGCAGGAGAGGGAAACCTGCGCATGGCAGGTAAGGTGGTTTCGGCCCAGGACGGCTGAAGGTGGAGGCGAGGGTTGTGGCAGAAGAGGGGACGTGAGGTTTTGCAGGGGAGGGGACGCAAGCTCATGGAAATAAGGGATGTGGGCGGTAGCAGATGCATGGGCTTGTGCAAAGCCAACACAAGGGGGGTGTTCAGCTGCGCCAGCAAGGGGTTGTCTCAGAGCCTTCCAGCCTGCAGCAAGTGCATGGACGCAAACAGAGCAGGGGAAGGGCCATGCGGCTTGCAAGAGGCTGGGTTGCTGTGTGATGCCTCTCACAGGCCCACAGCTGATGTCTGGCCTCAAGGCTGCGGCTGTGGCTCAAGGCCCTCATTCAATCACAAGGCTGCGTCCACCATCCAAACCTGGAATCCAGGCGGGGTTGAATCAGAGGGGTCCTCTGCCAAAAAAGGGTGACGCCAGCATGCAGTTGTGGCCCGGCCTTCGGTCAACCATAGGTTGATAACATAGCTGTTCCTGCCAAACGTGGGCGGCTCAGCTGAAGCCAATCAGGCCTGCAATCAAATCAACACAAGCAAGCGCGGGCACAAGAAGTTAGGGGGTGTTCTAAAACTCAGGTACTAGTGCAAACAAGAAAGCCAGTCAACCATAAGGCTCAGCAGCCGCAGATGTCTTTTGTGCTTGCAGAGCGCACCAATAGATTGTGTGCACCTGTAGCCGGCCACACTCGCGCGCGCAGGTGTGCGATGCGCTGGGCGTGGAGCTGGAGGTGGTGCCGCTGACGCGCGCGTACTGGGACAGCGTGGTGGCGCACAGCGTGGCGCAGATCCGGGCCGGCCGTACCCCAAATCCGGACATGCTATGCAACAGCAGGGTCAAGTTTGGGGCGTTCCTGGACCTGCTGGAGGCGAGGGGTGCGATGGCGGGAGCGGGGGGCACAAAGGCAGTGCAGCCTGGGCCAGCGCAGGGCGCGGGCAGGGCTGCCGATGGCCACAGTGAGGAGGGCGCCGGCAGCGTGGCCGAAACTCTACAGGTCTTTGACCGCGTGGCCTCAGGCCACTACGCACGTGTCGTGCGTAGCCAGCAGGCAGGGTGCGCGCAGCTGGTGCGGGAGCAGCGCATGCGCAGCGGGGCGCCTGCCGACACCTCAGCTGCTGCTGCAGCTGCCGCTGGTTCTGCCGGTAATGAGCTGACTGACCCTCTGGCTGTGATCAGCAGCAGCAGCAGCAGCAGCGGCGGCGGCGCCCCAAATGGGAACAAAGAACTGAGCGCCACTGACTGCGGCAGTAATGACAGCAGCGGCGGCAGCAGCAGCAGCAATGGGAGCGGCGCGCATCTGGCTCTCAGCGCAGACCCTGTCAAGGACCAGAGCTACTTCCTGGCCCAGCTTAGCCCGCGCCAGCTGTCGCGCGTCATGTTCCCGCTGGGCGGCCTGACCAAGCGGCAGGTGCGCCCGGGGCCCTCAGCAGCCGTGCTGTGCGTTGTGCAGTGGGGTGGGGGTGGAGCAACAGGGGCGTGCAGTGCTGTGGTGCTGTGCAAGTGCGTTGCGCGGTGCGGTAGAGCCCTGGTTGCTGGCTGTGGCGCAGGGTTGCAAAGCTGTGCTATGCACAGTGCAGGGCAGTGTGCTTACACGCTATCTGCCCCTGCCATTCCTTTACCACCGGCCACTGTTCGCCTCTACCATGCCTAATGCCCATCCAACAGTCCCTTTTCAACAGACCCTTGCTATAAGCCCTCGGCACACCCTTTGCCAGGGCCTGGTCTGGCTGCCTAGGCTCAGCTGTGTGTTGCCTTTGCGCTTCTTCCTTGGCCGTGCGATGTCCCTGACCCTCTCGCCTCTTCCCACTCTGTCCCCTCCCACACGTCCGTGAGCAAATTAGGCATGCTGTCCACCTCCTTGCAGACCTGGACACATCCGTCAAGGGTATTGTTGAGGCTCGGCTTATTTTAGGGTCCTCCTGCGCGCGCATGCACACTTCCTAGCAGGTGCGCCAGCTCGCAATGTCGGCGGGGTTGGCCACACAAGCACGCAAGGATAGCCAGGGCATCTGCTTCCTGGGCAAGGTGCGTATCCAAGGCAGGGGGTATGCAAGGGCAGCCAGGACATGTGCTCTCTTGGCCAGGTGCGCGGCTGGTCAAGTGCGTGTGGTGCATGGCGCGTCAAACTAAGCAGCATTCATATAATGCAGGCCTGTCCGGGGATGCTTGCCAGGCACACCCAGGGGCCACACTATGGTTAGAGCAGCACTTTCTGCAGCGCATTTCCTGAACAGAACGCGGCCTGGGTGGGTAGCATATTGCGCCAGCCGTACCTGCATGAAGGGCAGGTAAGCAAGCTGAGGTGCACAAAGTGTGTGATCATGCCTGTGGTGACCTATCATGCACACACAGCCACCTCCCGCGATCGCCGCCTCACGTGTGCAAGCCACCCAAGCGCACACCCACGCGCATGTGTGCCCCTCTCCCAAAGATGATCTATGGGCGCGTGCCCACAACACAAGTGCAGGTCAAGTTCCCCGAGTTTGTGAAGGAGCACCTGGGGGAGTGGCCTGGTCTGATTGTTGTCGACCGAGATTACGACACCAGGGTGCAGCAGCAGCAGCAGCAGCAGCAGCAGCAGCAGCAGCAGCAGCAGCCGCTAGACAGGGCGCAGGAGGACATACGTACGGACACACCGCCGCAGCGGCAGCCGCCATCAGGCTCTCAGCAGCGCGGGCGCAGGCGCATGATCAAGGGCGCAGGGGCGGGCAGCGGGGGCGCGGCCAATGTGGTGGCTGAGTACGGCTCGGACCTGGTGCTGGGGCTACACCAGGGCTACTGGTTCTACACTGTGGGCCAACGGGGCGGCATAAAGCTGCCAGGCGGGCCCTGGTGCGCATGCGCCATGCACTTTTTGCATGTAACGATGCCCTCAATTGAGCAGCTTGCAGATGCTTGTGCGCTGTGTTTGAATTTTTGGCTGGTTTTTCGGTGGCCAGAGCTGGCGTGAGGGCTGCGGTGCGTTCGTGGATGCAGTCATGCGTCTTCGACAGTTGCTGTGCTTGGGAGGCGTATGGGTGCCAAGTAGGAAGGCATGGAGAGGTTTGAGTTAGGAAAAGGCGCGTGCCCGCAGTGTATACTCGCGTTTGTGCGCGTGTGCTTGTATGTCACTAGGTAGGAAAAAGCCGTGCCTGGTAATTCTGTGTGCATGAACAGCGCAGCACACTGTCCACGCAGTGTTTGACCAGCACTTTGCTTGCGCATTGCCAGCACAGGTGGCTGCTTCCAGGTGCCGCAGGGACATGCCATGTTCAATGCTGCAGACATTTCACAGCATGATCCCGCAACAGCAGGGGCCCCTGTGAATGCACTGTGGGCTATGAGTGTGTGGGCCCCTGTGAATGCACTGCAGCATGTGTATTTGCGCACATGAGCGATTTGCCCTGCACCTGCGCATGCTTTTAAAGGTACGTTACACGCAAGGACTCAGACCTGAACATCGTGTACGTCTCACGTCGCTACGTGGGCTCAGCCCCTGGAGCCGGTGCAGACAGCGCCGGCGCGCTCCTTCTGCAGCAGCCGCACACAGCATTCGCGACCGCTCCCTTTTCATGGTTATCAGATGCACGGCCGCGGCAGGACCCGAACGCACCGCCGCTATTCTGCAAGGTGATTGAGCCTTATGGTGATGTAACCTAACCTGCTACGCGGCAGTGCCGGCCAAAAGGGTGCGCATTGCGTGCCGCGCATTCCTCCTCCCAAAGGATGCTCCTTTTCACTCTTGCGATAGACCATTGCACACGATGAACCATGGCTCTTGATAGACCATGGCCCATGATAGACCATGGTGCATAAAAGACCATGGCTCAGCCACAGGCCCTTCCTGCCATGCAGCTTGTGTCTTCACAGCGGCTTTGCGCCTTGGTGTGTGCCCATTCCACCACAGCTCGCCAGCCCGCTGTTTACACACATGTGTGACGCCCTGTCTACCACTGTCCCCGCGCTCAATGCCAATGAACCCAGTGCTTAGTTGCTCCTTCACCTTGTGCCCTGCGCCTCTGCATTGCACCATCCTCACATGGTACTAAGCTCAAATGCGAGATGACTCGCTCATGTTGTGGCATGCTGGTCATGAGCATCCAGCACCCTGTTGGACAATGCCTCTGCAGGCTGGTTTACCCCTCCTTCCTGCCAAACAAGCAAATCCATGACTCAAAAGTTCTGTTTGTGTGTGCTTGTGTACGTGTGTACATGTATGAGGGTGAGTGTTTGTGTATGTGTGTGTGCGTGTGTTGTGCATGTGTCTGTGCAAGTGTGCACGTGTGTGTGTGTGTGTGTGCTCGCTTGAGCCCACTGCTGCTCCTCCTCTGGTGCCCTCAAACAACTGCCTGCAGGTGCGCCATGGCCCCCATGCCTACCATTGCTCGCTTCTGCCAATGGCGCCATCCGTGCCCGTGGACAGGCATGAGAGCGCGCTACCTACCGTTCCCTTTCCACAGTCTGAATCAGCACCCGTGCACAGCAACGCAGGCATGCAAGGTGCTGAGCAGCATGACAGTGCTGTCCAGAGCAGCGTCCTCAGTGGCGAGCAGCAGCAGCAGCAACGCCACCACCACCACAACCACAACCAACGCCATCAGGATGACCGCTTACAGAAGCAGCAGCAGCAGCAGCAGCATTGGCCAAGCTGCGAGGGCAGCAGCTGGTGTGACGGCACGCCGCTGGTGGTGGTGCTGTGGGGCCGGGACCAGGGCCTGGCGGCCGGCCAGTACGCAGTCTTGTACCAAGGGGGTCAGTGCCTGGGCGCAGCCCAGATGGAGCGCAGCCTGGGGGTGGGGGATCTGGCACAGGTTGTGGAGGCGGCGGCAGTGGATCACAACGGGGTTTGGCAAGTAGCTGGCCAGGGGAGCAAGGGCTTGATGCAGCCGCAGGGGCAGGTGGGCTGGCTGGGCGATGAGGGCAGCGAGGCGGTTGTATTGACAGGGGATATGTGAAAGCATGCGTAGGCACCTTGTTCCTGTTGTGTTTTGAAGCACACTCTGCCTTGCACCACTGAGGTCCAACATTTCAGCAGTTACCTACCCATGGTGTTTAGCACATACAAATGCCTGTTTCATCTTGGTGCCTCCTTCTTGGGCACTTATCCTTGTACAGGCCCATAGGCAGCAGAATCTCAGCACACAAAAAACATGAACATACCTAGGGTTGCTAAGTATGAGAAATCCCTGCAAGATCAAGAGTTACCCTGCATGGCATCCTCCTTAAGCGCCTGTTTGGTAAGGCTGATTGGTTTGTTGCTGGTCTTCGCCAGCCAATAATGAACCCATGACGTCTGAGATGAAATGGCAGAGTTTGTTGTGCCGCTGGGAAAGGAAATCATAGACAGTCTGGCTAGGCAATGCATGCAAAATATAAAGGACCTCCACAGAAAAAGGACTGGCAAAAAGGTTAGGTAAGGTTACAAAGCTGTACCTGCTGAACATGGGCAGCTTAGCTGACCAGGCCTGGAACCAAAACCATCAAAAGGCAAGGTTGGGTTAGGTTACATAGCTGTATCCGCCGAACGAGGGCAGATGAGCTGAAACCAAGAAGGCCTGCAACCTGGGCCTAATCTAAGGTTAGGTTAGGTTAGGTTACATAGCTGTATCTGCCAAACGAGGGCAGCTTAGCTGAAGCCAAACAGGCCTGCAACCGAGACCAATAAAAGCAAGCTAGGTAGTGTTCTAAGGTCTAGGCACA
>LKMJ01006505.1_pt1 | contig 11019 bp, 6 predicted proteins | sample 643391 | NCBI WGS metagenome assembly LKMJ01 (sample SAMN04112250, study PRJNA286221) | soda lake metagenome | biome: soda lake; feature: Kulunda Steppe; material: water; isolation source: sample PL-Br10 brine of Picturesque Lake | place: Russia: Kulunda steppe | collected 2010-07
AACCGACTCTTTCTGTCCGAGATAGATGTTGAAAAATACCTGAAAACAGCCTTGCAGAAGCTCAATCCGCCCGAAGTGTATGGATTTGTTTGCTAATCCCTATATATCACGCTGAGAGAAGGGCGCGTATATTACCGTTTGAGCTGCTCCGGCGGAGCGAGCTCTGCCTTTGTTGCGAGTTGGTCTCTGTATTTTTCGATGCGCTCGACAGTCGCCTCTTGACCATCTTCTGCCCGCATTACTGCTTGAGTGAGCCGTTCCAAGGCAAACCGAACAGCGTAATCATACTCGCCATCGTCCAGCAGATTGTCCTCTGCGATGTTGATGTTTGTCTTGATGCTATTGAGAGGCTGGTCGATTTCCGCTTCGACTTCTTCCAAAATCTATTCAACTTCATCAAGCACAGCCATCCGTTTTTCTTTGAGAGTGTCGTTACTTGTATCGTCAGTATTTGTGTCGCTTAGCATCGCAAACAGGTGAAATAAACACTCACTTAAAAAGGTCTGGCCTGAGACGAAATTCGTGGCACACTGATCAGGTTGTTGAATGAGATGTGGCCGAATCGATCGGTTCCTACCGCAAGACCGAGTACTGCTGACGTCGTACGATGACCACGTAATGCGTATCGTGTTTGACGATGGACGTTGCTGCTCGAAAATGCACCTGATACTATCCCTCACGGGGAGTGGGATGACCGTGTCGACGAGTATCGAGCACAAGCACACCACTACCGAAACCTCCTCACGTGGGCGGAAAACGGCAGTCGGTGCTGGCACAGAGTCAGATATACGGGACGCCACGGATGACGGTGCCCTTGTTGAGGTAGCCCTTCATGGCGAAGTCGGCACACTTGTCCGCATAGTACGTAGTGATAGGGAGACGAGTAGACCGACTCAGCGACCCGACGTGCGCTTCCGATAGCCAGTAGGTTTGTTCCGCGAGCGTGTCGAGATCTGTCGACCCGTATCGTTTTACTATCTGCAGCGGCCGCGGCGTGCCAGGGATGCGTTCTTTCCCGCCTGTCGTGGTGAGATACGAGTGGTCGCCGTTGTGAACGTGGAAGGCCACGCCTTTGTCTGCGACATCGAATCGTGAGTCCGATTCATCGTACGCGGCAATACGAGGATTTCCAGATTTCCGAATCTCGACGAGATCGAAGCGCTGAATGAGATCCCGTGCCTTGTCAAGCCGCTTGATGAGACTCTCGACGTCAAGGTAGAATTTTCCGTCACGGTGGATGACGACGTGTCGAGGTGGCTGTTCTTCCTCTTCTGCAAAGATTTCCAAGACGTGTTTGATGACGTTCGCCACGTCGTCCTCGTCGAACGTTTCGCCAGATTGCTTCGTGACGGCTTCGGACGCGAGGATCGTTCCGTCAGCCATGATGACGTTCGCGGCCGCACCGAGGTGTTGCCTCGTGGCATGGTCGTATGTCACGTCAAGTCCAACGAACGCATCAACGTCCCCAGGTACGTCGTCGATACGCCATGGCACGCCGCCCGCTTTCCCAATAAGAGACGAACAAATGTTCCCGCTATAGTTGTCGTTGCCGAGATTGTCAACGGAGATCATCTGACTTGGTACGCCGAGTTGTCCGAGCCGACGCTTGAACTCGGGATACGGGTCGTCGTAATCTGCTGCCGCAGCCTCGTCTTTATCCGGAACGACGATCAGGGCTGCATCGTAACCACTTGCCTTCTGTGCGGACTGGGAGTAATGGAATTCCGAGCCGAGTTCGTACGTTTCTCGATCGAACGTCGTCGGATTAGCTTCGTAGTCTGCGAGCTTCTTGAGCAGCGATTGAACCAGATACGGCCGAGCGTCTTCTTCATCGTCTTTTGGGTACAGCGCGATGATGTCAAACGACTCGGGTGCTTTGTAGATCCCGTATCCCTTCCGTTCTAGGCCACCAGCCCCATAGAAACCTGTCTTCCCATCGCCAAATCGAAGGTTTGGGATATTCGGTGTCTCGTGCTCTCGGTAGCCTGCGTTCGTGGGCTGCGGGGCGGGATCGAAGCCGAAGTATGGTGTCGGACCGAGTAAGTCTACGAATTTCTTGACGATCTTGAATCGTTCCTCTGGTTTCATCCGGCTCTCGTTGTGGATGACGTTCAGGAACGTCTCATCGACAGGATCCAATTGGTCGAACGTCGGGATAACCTTGCAGTACTCCAGAAGCTGCGGAAAGATCGAATCTTCGTCGCTCCCGTACTGCAGATCGGCGATGATCGGGTCCCCGGCCCGCATCGAGTCGATAACATCTTTTTCGACGTGCTTCTCGTGGTACTCCGACATCCGGACGCCCGGCCCGTCCAGCACATCGTCATAGTCCATGTCGATGACCTCTTTGGCCGTTGCCGTACGAGCACTGTCGTACAGATCAGTATCGTGTTCTACCTTCACCCCGGCGATGTCGTTCCCGCGTTCCACCCACTCAGCTGCGGAGAACGTTGATTCTAGATGGTATGCAACGTTCACACCGCAAATCACGGTCCCATTTGCATCGACGCGAATCCGGCACTTGTACTTCCGATAGGCCTCGAACAACCCGCTGTCCGCAGTTCGATGCGGTGTGGGCTCAATGATCGAATCGATACCTGACACCTCGAAACGACCAGCAACGGCTCGTTTCACGTCCTGCTTGACGAACTCCTGGAGCGGGCCATCATCCGTGTACGAACGCGCTTCCAGCGTCGTCTCACCTTGATGTACCGGTTTGACCGTATACCTGTGAATCGAGATCGTGCCGTTGAGTTTCTCGGTCGCGTAGATACGCCTTCGGGACGCATCGGCCGTCGTCACGGGACTCCCGATCCGTGACTGGTAGTAGTTCGCTGCTTTCGCAGTGAATCCCTCAATCCCGTTCGTGAAGTCATCAGGGTCGATTCCACCGCTCCCGGTCGCACGGAGTTCATACTCATGGACAGTGAGTTCCGGTAGGTCGCCGAGTTCGAACTGTAACAGGTAATTCCCTTCCGACAACTGCTGGTTTACGAGCTCACCGCCTCCATCTGCTGTCGGGCGTGAATCACCTGTCCCCTTGTCCCCCTGAACGGACTCAGACTCTCCGTTCGGATCGATCCTCTTCGAGTACTCACTCTGTTTCTTCTCGGTGGATTGCTCAACTGGGGTGTTCTCCGTCTTGCTAGTCTCGGCCGCGGCAGGCGGCTCATCAAGCGGAGTGACAGTTAGGTCATAGCCTGGGTTGAGTTGCATCTCACCGCAGAACTCGTTCCCAACAGCGTTCTCAAACAAATACCACTGCCCAAACTGCCACTCGAAGCCCACAATATCGTTGTTGCGGAACACCGTCAGTTCTACCACCGCCCCATGGATATCCTCTAACTGAATTTTCTGAGCAATGGAATCGTGCTCCCACTCGTCAACTCCAGTGACGCACAGTGGGATATCTATCTGTTCTCCGTCCTCAATATCAGTCTTCGATGACATCTACGCCGACCAACGGACTTCTAGAATAAATAAATTCTCACTAGCGTATTTCAAAATACGGAAAGTAGAATTTAGCGCTAATTCAAATTGAGAAGCGATGCTGGAGGATCGACGAGACATTACTGAGGTCACTCTATGAGATGATGCTGATCGAAGACGTATTTCTTGAAACGATGTAGACGGAAATGTTGTGGTAGAACAAGAATAGAAACATTGTGATGCATGAATATTTGTACTATCCCAGACTAGTCGTCTTATGCTCGGTACAGGGAACGCAGAAGAGTTCATTGACGATGCCGAACGCCACAATCAGTGGTGGAGTAATGGTACTTCTCCAGAACTATCACAGGCTACCGATCTCACTCCCCGGTCTGACTTCTACCGTGTTCTGAAAAAAACGAATAGTCATCATACGGATAACGTAGAGAGTTTGATCTACGCAACTCACGGACAGACAGGTATCGGGAAAACCACCCTTCTCCACCAGATCGTCGCGGCGCTTCTCAGTACGACTGATTTTCCACAACGAAATCAAGAACTTGAACTCGTCTCTTCAATCTCGCCCAGACAAATCCTCTACATCCCGCTTGAAGACGGCCTGTACCAACTAGAACAACCAGGCGACGATATTAGACGTCTTAGTCAGGTTATCGACTATTTTCAGACACATATCGCACCTCGTCAAGATCAGAAATTCATTTTCCTTGACGATATACAAGCGGTTGATTTTGATGAGGAAGGTAAAGCAGAGTTGGTAGATCTCATTAACGAAAACACGTACTTATTCTTGGCTGGTATTGTTAAATCACAGGTCAATTTTTCCAACGTCAAAAACGCTGACACTGTCGGGGAATTCGAGGGTCCATGGCCAATCCTCCCGATGAAATTTATCGACACAGTCCAAACGGGGGGAGGCCTTGGTATCGATTTTTCAAAAGAATTCCAGACGCGACTTGAACAATACCGGTCAACCGACTTAGACGGGTCGTCGCCGATTAAGACGATTCGAAATGGAATCTCAGGAAAGAACTCAGGGACCAGTCTCGATACTGCTGTTGAGACACTCTCCGAACTTTGCTTCGATACTCTTGATGCGGACGAGCGAGATGATCTCCACGACGCAGCACACGCATACCTGCGAACAGGTGGCACACTTCACCGGACAGACGATCCGTCAATTCGGAACGACCTCGAAAAATCCCACTATCTTCTCTTCCTCTACAAGGAACTTGCCAAGTACAGATCCGTTCAACAACCAGAGAACCTCCACCGACTCAGTTCGATCGCTGCTACCGACGCTGGTGAAGAGCTTCAGTACACAGATATCAGTGATCAAATCGGCGTCGACAGGCGAACCGTCGATAGCTATCTCGATGTCCTTGATGAAGGCATTGCGGTGACCGAGTCCCACGACTATTCCCTTCGACGCTACCGCCGAACCCGCTTGTATCTCCGCAATCCACGCCATCTCGTCCTCCTCTCCCAACGACAGGAACACCATGGCTTCGGAGCCCACAATGAACAGGACACGTTCAATCCTGAATTCGAATACAAACTCGCTCGAACCGTTGCTTTCGACCACGCCAAACGATTAGCGCATTACGTCGGAAACGGCAACGTCGAATACACAGAAACCGAGTCGGGACTCGTCGATTATATCATCCACAAAGACGGGCACGTCTTTCCATTCGTCTTCTCCTACCACCCGCACACCGGCAACGCAGAGGCAATCGCTGAAGAATTCACCCCACGCTCCGGGCAGCATACAAAACCTGACAGCGAGGACCTTCGAGAGTTAGAGTATCAAGCACCGTACCGGTTCATTATAACAGACAGTCTCCCGAAGAACATCAGAGAGAGCGAGTCCCTGGTCATCGAAAAAAATAGTACGAGTATTTGCTATCTCCCATACTGGCTATTCCTACTTATATGTTGAAGCATAGTTTTTGACTAAGCCGGTTCAAGAGTCAACTACAGAACGGTGGTTAGTGACGTGATTTCTGCTTCTAACTTGTCCGATAACCCTTGAGCGAAAGACTCGAAGTTATTTGTCTCTTGCCCGGTCGGCAGCTCTCGAAGATGCAATGTGAGTCGGTCGTCGATCTGATATTGTGTTTTAACTGCACTGTTTTGCGACGGGTAAAGCAAGAGCCCGGGAACGTCATCCGCGAGTTGGTACGAGGTCATCTGATAGATGTCCGATTGGCTGGGGGTCCCAGTCTTCCATTTCGCGTCACCAACGAGTTGCACGTCACCGACCTGGTCTCGGAGGACGAAGTCAGGATACATATTCACGGCTGGCGGTCCACCGGTAACCAGCCCGTCAAGCCGTGCCTGTGCTTCGACCTGCCAAGAGGACTCTGACAGGGCGTCTTCTGCAGCACGTTCTACAACCCGTTCGAAAATCCGGTTCATGTTCACTAGTAATCCGTAGGTTTCCTGCGTGCCAGCCTGCATGTTATCGACGAACGTCGATTGAATGACGATCGTTGCAAGCCGCAGTACATCATCGTAGTATTCAGTGAGACGATCGAGATGAATCGCTTCTAATTCTGCTGGTTGAACCGGTCGAAGCGTCACCTCCCGTCGAAGCTGTTGTTCGCGTTGACGGAGCGCACTCTGGATCGTCGAATCTGTAACGAGACGGGAGAGCAAATGTGTCGCGTAAAGGACTGTCTGGTTTTCGATCGTATCGTGAGTGAGGTCTTCGTACTCGATTTCAAAGGTAGTCGCCGCGACGTTTCCACGTGACAGTTGCCGCTGGATGTCGAGTCGACCGCGAAGATAGTTCTCTCGGGCTTGCTTTGTCCGGTAATCTTTCCCGAGACCACGCTGGACAACCTGTTGCAACCGATCGAGAAACAACGCCCCGATAGCATCCAGAAACAGGTCACCTTCGAGCGCCTGCACCGTCGAATCGATCGTCGCCGCCGTTTCTCCGTGAGCGTACAGTAGCAGCCGTAAGAAGTTCCCGCCAGCGGCTTTCGGCCTGATCCGAACCTGCACACCGTTCGGCAGTGAGACGAGCCCAACGTACGACGACGTCTGGAGTCGAACACCCCCGTCGTTCGTATACTCGTAGTCCAACCGCGTGGTGGACTCGTTAATCCGGCTGTCGATCGTATTGAGGACGTTCTCGGGTAATTGCAGTGGATCCGACTGATCGTATTCGCTGAGTTCGATCGTTTCAATATTCTTATGAACGGGTGCCATAGCGGAGATTACTGGGTTGCCGCTGCGCAGTTCTCGACGAACTCGCGGATTGTGTCTTTCACCTGCTCGCGGTTCTCGTCGTCTTGTAACCGCTGTATCGGGATTTCAAGGTCGCTGAAGTCATCAGATAGCAGAAACTCGACGTCGATCGGCTCGTCAACCAACGGGTTAACCTGTTCAAGCAACGGTTCGAATAACGACTCGTCGTACCTGTGTCGATCCCAGAACCGAAATTGCAGTTCTCCATTCGTTCTGAGTTCATACACGAGATATTTACCGTCAGTGTACTCATCCCAGTAGAATTGAACTGCCCCAGTCCGTTTCCCCGTCCCATACTCAATCCGGTCCGCTTCCGCCGCACCGAACTCGTAGAGATCCCGGTACACTGCCACTACGTCACCCTCGAACGATGATTCAACCTCCTCAAAGAACAACTCCTGATCCCACTGTTTCCGCGACGCTGAGGTCGATGAACTAGAACTGGATTCCGCAAACGTGAGCTCCACGTCATCATCATGGAACTCGCTCAATGCATCGACGAGTTCCTGAACAGTGAAATTGTGGATCTGTTTTCGCTCCCAGTCAAACAACTCGTTACCGTCACCGTCGAACAGCTCTTGGCAAATCCGATCGAACTGCCCGAAATAGTACTCCTCCAGCAACGGCAAAATATCGAACCGCCATGCGTCACGAACGTCACCGACTGTTTCAAGCCCGAGTAACCGGGTGTGCCCAATCTGTTTCCCTTTTCCGAGGTCTGCAGACGACACAATTCGATCGTTCATTTGCTTGAGCGTCACGATTGACAGTCCCACCAGTGACTCGAACTCCGTTCCGTTTTGCAACGGATCAGCAGGTAACTCGTATTCGTCGGCGACGACATCAAATGCCGGTGGACACGCAATGAACCGGAATCGGCGGCGTAGCGCTGTGTCCACAAGCGCGATCGAACGGTCTGCAGTGTTCATCGTCCCAATCACGTACAGATTCGGCGGTAACGTGAACTCAGAACCTGAGTGTGCTAACTGGACTGTCGTAGACCCGCGCTTGTCGGCCTCCAGCAACGTGATCGTCTCGCCGAAAATCTGCGCGAGATTCCCGCGATTGATTTCGTCGATCACCAGCACGAACCGCGGTGCCTCAGTCCCCGTTGCCTCCGCCTCTTCGTACGCCGCAGTCGCCGTCTCACACAGCCGCTTCAAAATACCATCCTTCACTTCGTACGCGACTTGCCCCTCAGCCGTCGCTTCCGCACTTAGCCCCTCTATGTAGTCTTCGTACGTGAACGACGGGTGGAACGTCACCGTTTCAACCCGTTCCTGCGCTGGGACTGTACTTTCCTGCTGCCCCACCCACCAGTGAGCGAACTGTTCAGCAGTGTACGTCTTCCCCGTTCCCGGCGGACCGTAAAACACGACCTGCATCTTCGTTTCGAGTTGGCGTGCAATCTCATCGGCCCCATCTGGCTTCTCAGGAAGTTCGGTTTCAGATTCTTTCTTCGAGTCTAACTCTCGCAAAAGGTTCCAACACTCGATACGATCGAGCAGGAACTCTGCTGCCACTGGTGACAACTCCGACAGGTACGCTTGCTTCAAATTCCCGTTCGAGTCGATTGGGTAATATTTCCGTCGGAACTCAGGCTCATCAAGCGACCTCTTCAACTCCTCATCAACTGCGATCGGTTCGTCAAACCAGCGCAAATCCACACCAACCCGCTGATACTCCTCACCCTTGAACGAATACCGCTCACGCCACTCCGCCACAGTGGAAATACCGATCAGTTCGTCGTCGAAGTTATGGAAGACCACGTCTCCCGGCTCAACCCGGTCAAGATCGTGATGCCATACGTCGTCGACCTTCGCCCGAACATACTCATCCGTTATTTCAGCTTGATTCCCCTGATTCACCCAGTAATACGATCGGTCAGTTGACACAGACACGGTTTCGTGTTCCCGCGCGCGCCGATTTGCCCACACGAAAAAGTAATCCACGTCACGGAAATTATCTTGGAACCCGTGCGCCTCCCGAATCGATCGGTATTTTGCAGCCGTCTCAGGGTAGTCGGCCAACGAGTTCGAGATATCCTCGTCAAAATACTCTGCCATCCCGTTCCGCGACATATTGTTCACCACCGGGTAGTACTCCGGGTGCAGGTAGTACAGAATCGGCGAGATCTTCCCGCACTCTACTTTTGGAAGATCTATCTCAGCCAACCGTCGCACCGCATCGTCCAACTCACCACGTTCATCGGTCCCGACGAGCGTCTCAAAACACGCCGTCACTGCCTCCTCTTTCTCTTCGGGGACCTCAACCGGGAACAGCAACCCTCCAACAGTACCGACTTGCTCATCGATCCGATCCTTGAGCGATTGTTTCAGATCGGCAGGGATGTCCAGTTCGTCAATCTCTCCTCGCTTACTGGAAACCGGATACGTGTTGTTGTTCATACAGAGCCGGTACAGCGCGGTCAGCTCTTGTTTCCCAATCGATCCAGTATCAAGAAGCGCTTCCGTCACCTCTCGAACAGTTTGAGACGTCTTCACAACCGGTTCACGACAAGCGTCCCAGTCACGATCCTCAAAATACGTCGCAACAAGTCCATCTGGAGAACGTTCAGACATTTTGACGAGAGAACCACTTACCGCATCTTGAATAAAACTTCGGGCAAAGAAGGCGTGGAAACGCTTGTGTGATAGTGGGATGACGATCGTTGCTCCGTCGGAGAGTGCTTTGAGTTCCTGGAGGAGTGTGTACCAACTGACGCTGAACGGAATACGAAGATATTGGCCAGCGGGTGACTAAACAGTACTCCGTGCATCTGTCGTTGCGACGGTGAAGATTGCCTAGGGTTTTCTACCGATCGGACTCGTAGAACGAGTACGACGCAATGGAGCAGGGGCCGACAGTTACCGAAGCAGCGATCAAGCGTCTCGCACGATCCAAGTCCTACGACCGCGGTGAGAACTACTACGACCAGGGTTCCGTTATCAATGTCACTCTCCGTGGCGATACTTTGCGAGGTGAAGTAGAGGGGAGTCAGTACGAACCGTATCAGGTTCAAATCGAATTTGATGACACTGGTATCGTGGAGACGGCGTGTTCCTGCCCGTACGACCACGGCGGGATCTGCAAACATCGGGTCGCGGTTCTGTTAACATATGTTCGGGATCCAGCCAGGATCGATCAGCGACCGTCCGTGTCCGAACTGGTCGCGGATGCAGACCCGACGGAACTGCGAGAGGTGATTCTTGATCTTGTCGAGCAGCATCCAGAACTGGCAGCCCGAGTCGAAACACGACTTGAAACAGGGCAAGATGACGATGCGTCTGTCCAGTCAGCAACCATCAACCGCGATTCGATTCGCCAACAAGTCCAGTACGTACTCCAACCATCAGCTGGGAAGTCAGGGCACGCTCACGATCCGTCTGCCGCAGTCGAAACCGATGTAGAGACACTTCGGGACTTCCTTGACCAAGCACGAACAGCCCTTGATGCTGGCGATGGTGAAACGGCATTGGATATTCTCGAACCGCTGGTAGAGGAGTTGATGGACGAAGAGTGGTTAGCGCTCTCGTATGATGATTCACAGGCGATCTTCGAGTTTTTCGACGAGGTCGATCAGGTACTGGCCGAAGCACTCCTTACGGTCGATTTATCAGAAACAGCTCGCCAACAGTGGGACGGACGACTCTGGAAGTGGGAACAGGAGATGGGGCGGTATACGCATCACCCGCCGTACAGCGTCGCACTCGAAGCGGTTCAGCGCGGCTGGGAGTTCGAACCGGTACAGCGAGCCATGGATGGAGAGACCGCTGCCGTCGATCTCTGGGACGGCGATCCGCCGTGGTACGCCGAGGACTGCATCAGATCTCGTCTCAACGTGCTTGAACGACAGGACCGCATTGAAGAGTACCTGAATTTGGCACACGCTGCCGATCAGATCGAGGCCTTTGTCACGATGTTAATAAAAGAGGGGCGCATCGACGAGGCCATTGAATACGGGCGAAGCAACGTAGCCTCGCCTTCGGAGGCGCTAACACTGGCCAAAACACTGCGTGAACGCGACCGTTCACAAGCAGCACTGGAGATTGCACACCTCGGTCTCTCATTTGACGGGCCGAAAAAAGCCGAGTTGGCCGAGTGGCTCCGTGATCGAGCCAAGAGTATGGACGAATCGGAGATAGCACTGGAAGCTGCTATTGCTGCGTTCAAAACCGATCCGACACTGGTAGCCTATCACGCGACAGAAGAATTTGCCGGCGATGAGTGGCCTGAGATCCGGGACGAACTACTGTCGTATGTAGCCAACCGGGAGGCATCGGCTCGAACAGCGCGGGAACACGTCGAAATCTTTCT
>LKMJ01006507.1_pt1 | contig 11017 bp, 17 predicted proteins | sample 643391 | NCBI WGS metagenome assembly LKMJ01 (sample SAMN04112250, study PRJNA286221) | soda lake metagenome | biome: soda lake; feature: Kulunda Steppe; material: water; isolation source: sample PL-Br10 brine of Picturesque Lake | place: Russia: Kulunda steppe | collected 2010-07
ATGACACACATGCCCATGCTGCCCACACCCATGCTGCCCATGCTGCCCACACCCATGACACACATGCCCATGCTGCCCACACCCATGCTGCCCATGCTGCCCACACCCATGACACACATGCTGCCCACACCCATGACACACATGCCCACCTTATCGACAGCCTTGCGTTTGAGTTGTCGTGGCTGGGAGTGAGGAGGCCCACAAGCTCGTGCCAGATGCCCCCCAGGGAGTCGCTGCCCACATCATCCCCCTGCTCGAGCTGCTGTTGGTAGTGCGTGCCAGTGTGTAGGAGCTGCTGCTTGCGGCGCTCCTCCTCCTGCTTCCGCATGCGTTCCAAATTTTCTTTCTGCCAACGCCGCAGCACATGCAGTATGGGCAGCAAAACACGGACAATGCGTGGGACGGGCAAGCAAGGACAAGGCAGGCAGGCAGGCAGGCAGGCAGGTGGGCAGGCAGGCAACAATGCAGACAGGCAGGCAGGCTGACAGACAAGGGCCATGGACAGCACGGTGAAGATGACGAGCAAGCAGCTGGTGGGCAACAGGTCCACAGGCCCAGATGCTCACAAGCAGCCAAGCTTTCACATCCACAGGTCATCCACTGATGCTGAGCGCTGGGTCAGGCACGGGGGGCGAAAGGGGTGGTGCAGCATGGCCGTGTGCTTGCGCCTTGTGCACGCGTACGCGCACGCATGTATGCACACGCGTGCGTGCATGCATCTGAGTGTGTGTGTAGGTGTGCATGTGCGTATGTGTGCTGTGTGTTGCCATGATCGCATGTGTGAATTTGCACACACCATGCAGCGTCAACATCCTGCCGCCCATCCCACCCCCATTGCAGCTGCCCCCCACCATGTGCACGGCAGCACTGGGCTCCCCACGTAACGCCCTCAGCCCTTCAGTGCAAAAAAAGGGCATCCTGCTGATTTGCTCGTTTTGGGCTCCCCTTGAGTGACAAGTTGAATCGACATCTTATATGAATAAGACAACACAACATTAATTTTGCGTTTGGGGAAGGAACCTGCATCTGGCTGAGGTGCCTTAGGCGGTTCCAATGTGTGCCAACTTATCATGTCTGCTGCTGTGGTAAACAGGCGGTGCACTATGCCTTGGCCAGCTGCAGTAGCTGGAGCTCAAGGCCAGGGAATGGATGTAAGCAGCGCCAGAGGTAGCAAAGTGCATCATGAGCATGGCATCACGAGTGGCGCAACTTCGCCAGCGCAGCTCTCTCCTCCTCTCTCCCTCACCGGAGAAACCCTTTGCCTCACATTCCATCGATGCTCACAATAGCTACACAAACACACAAGCTACATTGGCATACCCTGCACATGAGCACACATGCATGCATGCACTGGTATGACTAGCACTTGCGCGTGCTTGCATGTGCTTGTGCGGCTGTGCTATGGGCACAAACACTTGCCCAGACAAGCTGTGACACGTGTGCTTGTGACAGCAACGAGTGTGGGTAACCCATCTTGGCAGATGGCTGCCTGGATGGAGATGCCTGGATGGGGTACAGAGAGGATGGTGTGCATGGGGCACCGGGCCCTTACTGGTAGCATAGGTGCGCCAAATATAGCGCTGCATCGGATCTCACAACGCCTTAAAACGCAAGCAGATGAAAATTTCCATTTCATTTTTTGCGAGGGGGGTGCGAACACCATATCCCATCAGACATTCAAGCTTGACAGCAAAACTCGGGCCGGCAAGGGGGGACCCGGCATACATAGCGCCTGAAATATAGCGCATTTAAGCGTCATATCGCTGTACAGCGTTCTAGACTTGTCCATGTAACGCTATTCGCCCACCCCTAAATATATAATAATGGTATCTTAACATTACAGTACATATTTGTATAATACAAAAAAGAAACTTTACTGCCCATTTTATGCAAATTGAGAGTGAAGGTATGTGTACACCACCCAGTACTATGTGTTGTGCATGTACCAAAGCACATGTGCATCTGAACCTTTCCATGCACAACTCCCACAACCCTATGTCAATGGCTGAGCAAACAGCTCCCACCTCCTCTTCCTGCTTTCTCCGCTCCGCCTCTGCCCTCATGCGTGCGATTTCCTGCGAGCGCAGCATCTCCTGCTCAGCCCTCAAGCGTGCCAGTTCCTGCTCCTGCGCCGCCTGCTGCTTGCGCCGCCGCTGATCCTCCTTTGCCTGCCGCTTCTGCTCGTCTGCCAGCTGCTGCATCTGCTGCAGCACCAGCTGCCGCGTGCGCTCGAGCTGGTGCTCCTGCTGGAGGATCAGGTCCAGTACCCGCTGCTTGTCAGCTTTCAGCTGAGCAACTTCCTTTACAGGCAACGCTTGCGCACGAGCCTGCTGCTGCTGGGCCTCCTGCTGCTGCTGCTGCTGCTGCTGCTGCTGCTGCTCGGGGCGCTTCTTCAGCCCTGCCACTTCCCGTTCGCCCACTTGCAACTCAAGCGACTGCTTGCCTTGCTGCCTGGCAGCCGCTTCTAGCTGCTGGGCGTGCGGCAGGGCATGCACCTGTTGGCCAGCCTGCTGCCCCACAGTCCCTGCCTGGGCCTGCTGTGGAAGGGGCTGCACCTGCTGCTGCCCTACAGTCCCTGCCTGGGCCTGCTCTGGAAGGGGCTGCACCTGCTGCTGCCCTGAGCCCTTAGGTACCACCTGGGAACTAACCTGGGCGCTCAGCCCGGCATCGAGCTGTCTCTGCTGCTGCTGCTGCCGGAGCTGCTGCTCTCGATGCTTCTTGATCCCCCCCGGACCCCCCATCTCCCCGTTCATCACCAGCTTGCCCTGCTGCTGCGCAGACGAGGCCAGCTGCTGGGCTGTCAGCTGCCCCACTGCTCCCTGCTGCCCACGATTTGTCCCTAGTTGCACCTGCTGCTGTGTCCCTAGCTTTGCCCCCTGCTCTGTCTGCTGCCCTGCCTCTTGAGCCGTTGGCCTTGGAAGCTGCGACCCGTCTGCAAGTGCGTGTTGCAGCTGCTGCTGCTGCTGCTGCAGCTGCTGGCGCTGCTCTTTGCTGCGCACGCCTGCATCATCCCCCAGCGTGTCTGTGGCGCCATCCTGGCCGACACCTGCTGCCTGTGCCCCGGCACCGACTGCACCAGCGGCTGCCTCGATGGTCAGAGGTGGCAGCTTGGTGGCGACCTCTGCCAAGAGCTGCCTCCCGTGGGAGGGGTGCATGTCCTGCAATCAGTGCATGCGCACCAGCAGCAGGGGCTCACGCTCGCCTGTCTGCGGCAGGGTTGCCTCGCACACACACCCTCATCACTGTGCTCGTGTATGCGAGCGTGGGTGTGCGTACATGCGCAAATGTGTGCATGCACGTGCGTGCATGCGCGTGAGTGTGCTGTGTGCGTGCGCACGCGTGTGTATCATACAAGGTGTAACACAGTACATGTGTGTTCATGAGTGGGGGGCAAGAGCCTGGGGACAACTGGCCACATGGAAGCACACCGTCCCCGGCGCTGCTTGCTGGCACGGCTGCCCCCAAAGCCAAGCCCCTTGGCGCCCATGCTGCGCTCGCCTGCCTTTGCTGAACAACAACACGAGTCGGGATGGCCAGTGACCCACTTGAATTGCACCAATCCGCCCCATGGTCGCAGCACAGCCCTGGAGCTCCTTGTGGCGGGAATGGCAATGATGCTAGGGCATGGCAGGAAGGGAAGCATGCTGGCAACACCCACGCACCTGAGTGCGCACTTCCTCGCCTGCTTCCTCATGCCCGCCCACTCCGCTGCCCAAAGGCCCGCGCACGTGCTTGGCCACATGCCTGTACTCGTCCTCCTTGCTGTCCGCTACGCCGCGCCTCTCCTCGTGCGCCTGCTTGGCCACCTCCTCCCCCTCCTCCCCCTCACTGCCTGTGGAGCCGTGCACTACCCCCCGCGCCTGCCTGCCCCCTTCCTCCCCCCCCTCACTGCTCGCGCGGCCTCCTACCACCCTGTGCGCCTGCTTGGTACCACCACCCCACTCCTCCTCCTCCTGCTCCTCCTCTTTATCCTCCCCCCCACCCCTGCTGCCCGCGGAGACGCGCGCCTGTGGGCTCATCACCGCCTGCCTGGCCGCACCCTCATGTGGGCTGCTGTCCTTACGGGGCACAAGCTGGGCCCCATGGCTGGACAGCCCCGCCTCCGTGACCAGCGCCCGGCTCCTGCACGTGCGCACACCACAAGCGGCTCAAAGGCGTGGCGGCCAGCGTGCGCGTGCGCATATGTGCACGCTCGTGCCAGGCCGCACCACACGCAGCTCAAATGCGCGACAGCCAGCGCAAGCACATGCGTGTGGGTGCTCGTGCGATCCAGAGGCCTCCGGCCGCCATCTGCTGCTGCAGAGCGAGCAGCGCACGTGCTGGCTCCGCGCGCACCTCATGCGCCTCATGGCTGCTTGCACATGGAAGGGATGGCAGCAGCCCTCAGAGGTCCCAAAGCGCACAAAACAGATCAGGCAGGCATGCACCAGGCTGTAGAGGCGCGCGCGCACAAGCACCGGGCCACCCATGCAGTCAGATGCAGTCAACGGGGGAGCGGTAGGTGGGGCAATGCCAGCCTGCCCACAGCAGGCGCTGGACAACATCTTCTGCAGGCGCTCCCACGTCCCAAGCCCAGCTGCTGCTCCTGCCTCCTCCTGCCTCCTCCTCTCAGGTCTGATCATGTGTGTGTGTGCATGTGCACGTGTGTACACGCGTGCGTCGCGCATCAAGGATGCTGCTGCTTGGTATGGTGGGGCAGCAGCAACCCTTGGATGGCATGCTGTACAGTCACTAGAGCGGGCATCGCCCACTGCTCCAGAGCAAGCTTAAGCCGCGCCCTGTGCAGGCTCTGGCGCCGTGGCACACACTGCTACGCACACATATGGAGGCCTGCAGGCTGCAAGAAAGAAACATGGCCGCTGCATGCAACACCCTTGACACAAAATGCATGGCATCCTCACTCAAGCTCAAGCTTGAGCCCACCACGCATGAGGGCGAGCTCGCCGCAGCACACCCGCACCTGGAGGCGAGCGGTTGTTGCGTGATGGTGGGGAAGCGCAGGCTCGCGAGCGTGGCGGAGCCGTCTGCATTGGTCAGCACGACCTGCAGGTCCTCCACCACTCCCTGCAAGGAAGGACCGCAGCAGAGGGCACAGGCACTGTGGGTGCACGCGGACATACTGGGCGCCCAGGCGTCAATCTACGCCCGCTGCCCCGAACTTTGGGGATGGGACGGCCATGCGGCAGCTCCTCAGCCCCCATATGATGAGCGCTACGCGCGCCGGCAGCAATTTCAGCTCACAGCCCCCCGGGCACCTCACTTGGTGCTCCTCAAACCCCTCTTGACGCTCTATACCCAGGCAGCCAGGGCACGGCACTCCTCGCCTGAACACTGACGCCACCGACGCCACCCGCCTTCCCCCCGAACCCACACTGGAGCCGCACTGTCCGCCATGCGCCAATCACACCCCTCACATTCCCTGGCTGGTGCTCCCCAACACCAGCCCCAGCCCGTGCTCCTCAACCTGCCCCGCCAGCCTACACACGCCCCGCCTGTCCATACGCTGGGACCCAGCAATGGCTGCCCCCCGTGCGGCCACCACATTCCACCTGCACCCTCATGCTCAGCGTGCACCGCTCCCTGGCATGCACACACCTGCACCATCTCCAGCCCCCTCGCCCACCCACCTGCACCCTCATGCTCAGAGCGCACCACTCCCTGGCATACACACACACACAATCTCCAGCCCCCTCGCCCACCCACCTGCACCCTCAGCCTCAGCCTCAGCCTGCATGGCTCCCCGCTTTGCACACACAAACACACACATGCCCTCAGCCTGCCCACTCACCCCCCCACCTGTGTCCCTACCGTGAGCCTTTTGGGCTCGCCGGCCTCCACAAAGATGCAGTCCATGCCGTGCGCGTGCACGCACCCTCGCCTCGGTGCACCCACCCACCTACCCACCTGCACCCTCATCCTCAGCCTGTAGGGCTTGCTGGCCTCCACAAACATGCCGTCCAGGCTGTGCCCGGTGTTGACCACCTGGCCCACGGCCTCAGGGTCCTGCTCAGCCCCTTGGATGCGCATGCAGCAGGCATGCAGGCCAGGCGGGTCCGAGACAGCATGCATGCTGGCCTGCGTGGTGCACGGAGCTGGCTGGCTTCAGAATGTGAGCACATCACATGTGGCATACACTCAAATGATTCAATGTGTGCGCGCACACACGCACTCACACTCGCACGCGCGCGCACACACACACACACACAACCACAAACACACACATGCACACATACACAAAAACACACACACACACACAAATATACACTCGCATGCACGCACACACCCACACCTTCGCACGCAAAGAACGCACACAACGTGGGTTCAAACGCGTTTTGCATACATACTTGCATCCGCACAGCACCCTTAAGAAAGTGAGCAACTCAACAGCAATCATACTTGCAGTGCAACCAACGCTACCTTACCAAGATGTTGTTGGAAAACTGCCAGGCTTGCAGGTCCCTCATCTTTGCGCTGGCAACAGATGTAGGGTCCATAGACGCCATCTGGAGTTTGCTAGTGTTGCGGTTGAAGACGGGCGCTCTGTGGTCCACAGCTTTCTTCTTTGTGGAAACCATGTCTGCAGGTGGTGAACAACGCACACGGGCTTTTGAGGGCATGCAGGCATACCATGCTTGACCGTCTGTGCAGGCACACCTCGCTTAAACGTCTGTACAGGCATATCTTGCTTGAACGTCTTTGCACGCCAGCAAATGCATGCAAGGGTTTGCTCCTGAACATCTTATGATGCTGGCGTGCATGGCCTCGGGGCTGAAACTGGATTGTGGCACCAGGTGGCACAGGCAGGCGTGCATCACCCTTCAAATATCTGCTGCATGCAGGAGATATGGCAATGGAATCACCAGCTGCAAGAAAGGTGGCTGTCGATTTACGAAGCCTGTGTTGGCAAGACGGCTTCATGCTGTTTCCGATCCATGCACATGTGGAACTCCTGATCAGTTGGCGGTTGGATCTCCCCTGACAAGGCATGAATTGACCAGCAAGGCATCAGCAGCACAAAAGGATTGCTGCAAGCAGTGGCCCTCAAGTACCTGAGTGGGTCAGGAAGTATGCTCGACCTTCGAAGGAGCGATCTCTCAGCATCTCAACATACAGTCCACCTTCCCCCCTGCAACATTGGAAGCAGAAGCGGTAGCGGCAGCGGCAGCATTAGCAAGAAGTGATGCACATGTTACACAAGACAGTGGCAAATGCGTGCATGCCTTGCAAGCTTCCAGACAATGCACCATGTGCCAAGCACAGACACATGCTGATGCACGAGTGTAAACCTGATTTGAGGATACATATTCTTGATCTTCAAATTCTGCAGTTAGGTAAAGATCTGCTCACTTCTGCAACTTGCAAAACCTCACAAGTGCAGGTTCCCTGCGGTCATCCAAGTTGCTGCTGTGTCATTGCCCTGTGGTACACACAAGGCACGGCGCACTGAAATACATGATTTTACCACAGGCATACAAATGAGAGGGAAAGGTGCGCGTGCTGGCGCGATATCACGCAATGCATTAGACATGGCCCCGCACACGTGCGAGAGCATATTTCCATCTGGTACCTCCTTCTTCTGAGCAAGGAGAAAGGAGCATCACTCACGCATGATTGATCTCTTCATAAGCAATACCCCACATGACTGGGCTCATCGGGGTAAGATTGCTCCCATCCACATGCACGCACGCCTCAGAGCTGTTGCAGGAAGGTGTGTAGGTCCTCCCAACGCCATGCAAATTGTAAAGCTGCGGCCAAATGGGCACATACAAGGAAGATAGATCAAGTGCTTGGCAGCGATGTTGACACTTCAAAATCTGGTGCATGCAGTGTGCAGCAAGCATGCAAGCAAGCAAACCAAGGGACTTACGCTCACACCCAACACAAGTATGACGATAATCCATCGTATTGTCGCTGTAATGATGCGCGCGTTTAAGCTCCCAGCCTTCGCCACCTCCCGAGGTAGCCACACCCCTGAGGGCCCGCCCCTTACCATCCTTCGCTTTAATACATAATCTTTAACATCAGGGTCCCATTACTTAATCCCGTTGTATTATAATTTAGCACCGTTTGCATGTAACAAAATACTTCATTCACTTTGACAGATGCGACTTGATTTAGCTGGCTGGCAGTTCGCAGGAGCCCATGTTTGCAGCACTTTCACTGCATGTGCATTAATTTTCTTCCTCACCTGAATTGTTTGCTTGTTTGTTGGATTGAAGTAAGCAGCTTCATGTGTTGACTTGCCTGTATTCCCAAATTCCTGTGCTCTATCACAATCAGTGACAACACTTTTAAAGTGCGCCTCATGCAGCGCTCCTGCACATTTCCCGTCAATTGACGTGCACGTGTATGCCTTCCTAGATGTGAAAATCTTTGCTATCTAACTTGCTGTACCCGAAGATGGTTGTGAAATGGCAATGATTGCATCTGTCCTTGCTGACTATAAGCTGCAGCCTCGGGCTAAGACATGCTGGGCTTCTGACATCTTACGTGCCTTCTAGGGACTGCGGGGCTGACACAAATACAAAATTCTTCTCGCAGGGGAACCCTATTTACTGTGACATTTATACACAAATCGTTTTCCGGGGGAACCCCTGTTGACCTGAAAGTCATGGATGAGGAGAGTGTGGAGAAACATTGCTGACCAGGACCATAAGGATTGCGACAACGAACCTACATCTTCTCGTCTTGGTTTGCCTCTCCCCTTCTTGAACTTCAGGCTGATAAATGTGCTCATATATGCAGAACAAGGGCTAAGCATAAAAGAAAGAAAAGAAAAAAGAAACTACGCATGCAGTGAAACACTCCCTACATCAATTAGGGAAGAGGGACCATTTAAGGCCAAGGCAATGTATAAATCCTCCACCGGCAAAATAGAAACCAAAGAAGTCAATGGGGATCAGGTCCTGGCAGTACCCCATTCCTGACCTTGGCAATGAGAGGTCACATAAGTTATCTCAAGAGCACGTCTGGTACCAACATGCTTACAAGCATACTGAACCGAATGAGCATGAAGCTTCACAGCAAGCTTGGTAATACCAAACTAGTAGCTTTCTGAGGTCTAAGACCAAGGTTCTTCAGAGGCTCCAAACTAAAAGGGCTGTAGATGGTGCCACCCACTCCCAGAGTGTCCAGGTCATCATCATCCACGCGTCGGACCGCGGAACGGCTGCCCTGACCGCACCCCCAACCACACCCACAACCACGCCCCAGCGCCTCCCCGCGCCACCCCGACCCCTACCCCCCGCGCCAGCGCCCGCAACCCCACTTCACTCCATCATCCCAACCCAGTAGCTGCCTGTGAACTACCACAACCTGCTTGGTTGCCCCAGAAGGATAGTATGGAGGCTGACGTTGGCCGCAGCGAGGTGGAGGTGTTGACAGAGCACGCTATTCTGATGAGGAGCGGCCTCGAGCTGGCTCCTGGGTCTGGTATCTTAGCATTACTTGACCTCAACAAGATAGATGTGCCTCTGATTGGATGCAAGTGGAGTCCCGGGCCCTGGACAAAGGCTAGTAGGCTCGTGCTATTCTTGAGAGCCCCCCATCCCCTCTGCACCCCGCCGTACTTCTTAATGCATATCTTGGGTGGGCATCTAGTAAGTTCCTCCTACTACTAGTGGCGTATGACTTGTGGCGTCTGGACGGCTAGTAGTGAGTCTTCGCTTATCGGGGAAGCGGCGAGGGAAAAGCCTTTCAGGGATGGTTCTGTTAAAAGATCCTATAGGGATCTGTAGGTTTTGTGATGCTAAGCGGTCTTTGCTGTCAATATCCATTCAAACAAAACATCCCCCTAAGGAGCTTTATTCTTTAGCTTTCATGATTAGTCTACAAGCAATTTTGTGGCGCTCAGTAATCATACCGGAAATGGTCTGGTGTTGAGAACCTCATGGAATGTGTGAGGCACTGTCTAGATGATGATAATGGGGGCATAAAGGGCTGATCAAGGTCTTGGAGCGGACAGCATGCTTCTGATTAAAAAGGTTGCGGCAATCGTCCTCATCTTATAGGACAGATCGAGCATTGTCCAGAGAGTGCTGCTGATATTTTTGTGGGCTAAGGGAAGTAAACCCCTGATTATCAGGGCCTGGTAATATGAGTGCTACTAAGCACCAGATGACTTTTCCACTAAGCACCTAAGCACCAGGTGACTTTTCCACCACCAAAGAAAACAAGAGAAGTTAGTGGGATCAGGGAGATGATTAGCAGTACCCCATTCCTGGTCTTGATGATGATTTGTAGCAAAAGTTTTCTCAAGAGCGCGTCTGGTACTAACAAGTTTATAAGCATGCTGAACTGAATGAGCATGAAGCTTCACAGCAGCTTGGCAAAGGTGTTGACAGAGCACGCTGTGCTGGTGGTGAGCTGCTTTAAGCTGGCTCCTAGGCCTGGTATCTTCACAGTAGTTGACCTCCACAAGATGGATGTGCCGCTGATTGGGTGGGAGCTGACTGGAGTTCGGGACTCTGGATGAAGGCTGGCAGGCTGGTGCTGTTGCTGAGAGCCCCCTATCCCCTTTGCACCCTGTCCTACTTCTTAATGCATATATAGGGTGGACATCTGGTAACTTTTTTGCTTTTTAGTAGGCATTTCAGTTACTAGTATTTAGGGGTCGGCGTTGGCCTATATAGCGCTATATAGCGCTATAGATTTTTAAAAATATAACATGTGTGAAATTGGCCATTTTAAGTGGCTGCCAACTTAATTGGGCCCGCGGGCCCTTTCCGTAGTTGCCGGGAATTATAATATCAATATGGATATTTATTATAAAGATACTGAGCTCGATTCATGGATGAAGTTGGGGATGATGGCAAGCAACCATACGTTCAAGGGCGCAGCATGCTGAACTGCTCAAAAAGCTGAGCTCTAGTGGACAAAATGAATGGGAGTTCAGGTTCACTGCTGTCATTGAGGAAGAATGTAGGGGCTTTGCAAAGAGTGCGAGATGAAGCTCAGCCCAGCTAACCCGTCGATGACCCTAGTGCGCCACACGTGCCCCTCGGCAGCCTTAGCAGCA
>LKMJ01006508.1_pt1 | contig 11016 bp, 10 predicted proteins | sample 643391 | NCBI WGS metagenome assembly LKMJ01 (sample SAMN04112250, study PRJNA286221) | soda lake metagenome | biome: soda lake; feature: Kulunda Steppe; material: water; isolation source: sample PL-Br10 brine of Picturesque Lake | place: Russia: Kulunda steppe | collected 2010-07
CAGAACAGGTGTGTCTCGCTGTCGCCACCCATGAACGACTCGACGAAGCTGAGCGTCGAGTCGGTGATATCCTGAAACTCGTCGACGAGGATGTGGGCGTACTGGTCGCCGAACCGCTCGGGATTTTCATGGATAATCCGAGTGGCCGTCTCGATCATGTCGTCGAAATCGGTTGGGCCCTGTTCGTCTTCGACGCGCTGCATGTAGGCCTCTACCAGTGCGATGCCCGCTTTTCCGAACGTATCACGAACCTCGTTCGTGCCGTCCAGCCGCTGGCTGATTTGTGCCGCCGAGAGATCGAATATCCGAGCCTTCTCGACGAAGCTGTTCAGCTTCCGGCGGACGAACGTCTCGCGCGTTTCGGTGTATCCCTTATTGTCATTTATATGGCCATTTTTACCATGGCTCTCTTCGACCGCCATGAACTCGTCGTAGGCGGGTTTAAACGCCGCATAACAGTCCGGAAACGGCACGTCGGCGTCCGCAGCGTCCGCGGCGTCGAGACCGTTTTCGGCGGCACTGACGTACGCCTCGACCAGCTCTTCTCTGGCCTCGCCGATAGAGCCCTCGCCACTGTAGGCGTCCTGATTGATGCTGCGGGCAAAGCTGTGGATCGTCGAGATGTGGAGGTCGTCCTCGTCAGCCCCTGTTGCCGTGGCGATTCGCGTTTTCATCTCGCTAGCGGCATCCCGCGTGTAGGTGATCGCAGCGATTCGGTCGACCGGCACTCCCTTTTCAAGTAAGTAGATGAATCGGTAGGTGAGCGTGAGCGTTTTGCCCGTGCCCGCGCTCGCATCAACGAGATTCCGTCGGTCGTTCCGAATGACTGCCTTTTGTTGTTGGTCGTTGAGCGGGCCGTGTTCAGTCTCCAACAGCTCCGCATACGCCTCGCGTTCGTGGCCCACAAAAGCTTCGTTGTAGTCGGGTAGGTAGTCGACCAGTTCGCCAAACCGGGTTTTCTGTTCGGCAAGCCAGTCGGCGGCGGCCCTCGGCAGTTCGGGCAACACGAGCTCGCGGGCGAGTGCCGACAGCTCGGTCCAGATCTCGTGGCTCAGCGTTTCGAGTCGCGCTTTGTCTGAACTAATCATGTACTGTTCGGCACCCACGTAGGGTTCGAACAGCTCATCGAACGCCTCGATTGTCGGTTCCAAGCGGTCGCGCCGGTTGATGAACGCCTCGTAGTTGCTGACGTAGGCGTGGGCCGTGCTGATATCGGCGTCCAGATCGGCGAGTCGCTTGCGCTCGCTCCGGGTGAGAAAGTCTCTCTCGACTGTCGCCTGTAGCTCTTTGAACTGCTGGTTTGCGTCGGCCAACTCGGTCTCCATTCGCTCGATGTCGAACCGTGGCTGTTCGCCATCTGCGCGCCGGTTGAGCACCCGGACCACCGAGCTTCCGTAGGTTTGTTCGATTCGGCTTCGGTGTGTCTGGTACGCGTTTCGCACCTCGTCTCGACGGTCGAGAATCGCCTGTTTGCGCTCGGTGTAGTCGAGTCCGAACAGCCACTCGATGGTGGCGGCGGTGCCGAACGGTGCGTGTTTGATCAGCACCTCCATTCCCTCGGCCTCGGTTTGGAGCCGTTCGAGCGCCGGAAACGTGCCTGCGTCTGGCATTTAGATCGCCTCCGGTTCGTCGAGAGCGGCCTCTGGACGCTCCTGTGCTGTATTGGTTGGTGCGTCCCCGCCGGACTCGACGGCGGCAGACTGGTCGGGTCGCTGGGCCTGATCGGCGACGGACTGTCCAGCACCGGATGGATCGGAGCGCTGGGCTTGGTCTGGGTCGACGGGGAGTACGTCGGGATCCGTCGTTGTTCGAACGTAGGCGTCCCAGATGTCGGCTGGCTGTGGCTTGCGGTTCGTCTCGCGTCGAGCCGCCTCGCGGTACGTTTTCAGCTCGCCTCGTTTGGCTATCTTCTCGGCGTGGCGTCTGAACTTCTCGCGCGCGCCATCGACGCCCGCCAGCACGTCGGCTGTCCCCGGAACCGAAAAGTTACATTTCGGACAGGTGAGCGCCGGCTCTTCGGTCTGATCTTCCGCGTTTTCTTTGCCGAACACGTCCGTCCAAGCGTCGGTGGCCGTCTCGCGGTTCACTTCACCGGGGTTGAACGCCGTGTTGGGGCCGTGGACGGTCTCTGCCGGAAGCACGCGCTCGACAACACCCAGTCCACAGAGCAGACACTCGCGCTGGTCGGCTTCGATGTGTCCGCCCTTCCAGTAGTTGAACCGCCAAGCGACGCCCTGATGCTCGATGCGACCGACCAGCAGTGGATCCTTGAACACCCCCCAGCCGAACACCGAGTCGAGTCGCTTGACCAGCCACACCGTGAACGCCCTGAAGCTCCCGAAAACGTATCGGCCACCCCACCAGACGGCGACACAGAGTCCGAGTCCGAGCCCCACAACAACTGGGTGAGTGAGTTGGTCGATCAGCGAGCCAGTCAGTATCACTGGTGCCCACGAAACCACCGCCGAGACGCCATCGTACACCGACAACAGCGTTCCAAGCGCGGCAAAAACGCCCCCGAAAATAAGAACCGACAGTATTGCGTACCGAACCGTTTTCGATCCAACCTGTGTCATAGCTCACTTAAGTAGACACATCATCATTATATTTCGGATATACTGATTGTACGTAAGACGAGTAGCTCTCGACCACACGTGTCGAGATCGTTTTGACAGCAGGCCTCTGAGAGCCGGATAGACCATGCACGAAGCTGCACTGGCCGTGCTCCGTGCGGATCCGGTGATGGCCCGACTCATCAGGACGCACGAGCCGTACTCCGAGCCCGACTGGACGGCCTATGAACGGCTCTGTATTTCGATTCTCAACCAGCAGCTCTCGACGGCGAGCGCGACCGCAATCCGTGAACGCGTCTTTGAGCTGTTCGACAGTGGACTCACGCCGGCGGCCATGCTGGCCGTCGAGGACGATGCGCTCCGAAATGCAGGGGTGTCTCGACAGAAAATCGACTATCTACGCAACGCCGCCCGGGCCTTTCAGAAGCGCGATCTCACACGTCGAGGACTGGCCGACTGTTCGAACGAGCAGGTTCTCGATCGGCTGACCGAGATCACGGGCGTCGGCGAGTGGACCGCCCAGATGTATCTCCTGTTCGTGCTTGACCGGCCGGATATTCTGCCGTTGGGTGATCTGGCTGTCAGGCGCGGCATCCAACAGTTGTACGGCGACGGCCAAGAGATGACACGCCCAGAGATGCGCGCGGTTGCCGAACAGTGGCGACCGTATCGGAGCGTTGCGACTCGGTACATCTGGGCAGAATACGAGGCTGACAGGGAGGGTCGCTACTAAACGCATCCTTATATACGGAATCATTCGTGTTGTGTGATTGACGAATCTATCGCAAGGATCAGTTAACGACTGTCTCGACAGTCATGTATAATAAAGACGGGTCGGCAGGGTGGACCTATGCTCGTGTGCCCACAGAGTCAGCGACTGCCCGTCGGCTCTTCAACCACGAGCCGAGCGCCCCACCGAGTGCACCAGGAATGGCGTGGAACGCGAGTATGAGGATACCGAAGCCGAGCACGCCAAGCGACAGGACGACCCCACCGAAAAGCAGGGTTGTGAATGTGGCGATGACGAGCACGACGACCGATCCCAAGACAGTCGCGAGCCCACCGTGAATCGCACCAGCGTTCAGTGGTCCACCAGCGAGGTATCCGGCGACGAGTCCACCAAAGATCCCGACTACACCCCAGTAGCCGAGCGCACCCATTGTCTCAGATCCTGCGTACAGGAGTCCGCTGATAAGCCCGAAGGCGAGCGTTGCAACGAAGCCAGCGAGCACTGCTGTCCAGTTAATTTCCATGATCAACTGTGTAGTACGCCACCAGACGGCTTAACTGTCGTTTCACGCCCGACGGATACTCCGGCGATCTGGAGTTAGGCGAGCAGATTCGAGAGCGACAATCCAATAAAAAAGATAAGTACAATCTCGTTGACGATCCACGCGTTTGTCGTCATCCAGTTGCGTGCTCTCGGGAGGATTGCCTCGACACGCTCTCCGAATGCCAGCAAGACGAGTGCAGGGAGTGCCAACACGAAGAGCGTGAGGAAGACGAACGGCAGTGCGTCGAGCCACGGTGCGTCGGTGGCGGCGAGGTAGGAACCAACAGCGACAGACGTGAGGAGGTTCGTCGGGAAAAAACCCAGCAGGAGAAAGCCGAGTCGGAACGAAAATCGCGGCGTGGCGGTTCCCAATTTTCCGATCCACTCGGGTGGTTCGGCCTCGTGTCTGGTTCGGTAGGTGTTGACCATCGCAAACAGCAGGACGAGCAGGATAATCACACCGAGTGTCGTATTCGACGCACCCTCTCGGATTGCCTCAATACCAAGAACGTAGGCCACCGTGATGACGAGCGTCATCGAGAGACTCGCCCCGGCGACGAATGCCGTACAGTTGCGCCGCCAGTCCTCACTGGTCGCCAGAAAAATAGCACTCAGGATCTGGGGTCCGGCGACCATGACGAACACCAGCGGAAGAACTTCAAGCAGGCTCGGAACGATACCTCGTATGGCACGGACAGCGGCCTAAAACTTTGTCAGGGAATCCAGTCCAGTCTCGACAGAACACCACGGACGACAGTCAGCGGGCGGTGGAAAACTCCCAGAGCACTCAGAGTAAAGACCGGCCCATTCAGATGACAACTCACGCAGTCAGATTTTTCGCGGACTCACGGTTGGAGCTATCTACCTCTGACGGTTGGCCGCCTTCCCGCTCGACGATACTCTCAGAAAACTCGTCGAGGGTGTGTTCGAATTTATGGAAAATTGGTACCGGCATTGAGTCACCAAACTGCGTCTCTATGATTTTCTCATACGCTTAAGTAGGACTGTCAGAAAGTAATGACATGAATCCATCTAACGCGGCCAAAACGTGTCGATCCGTGTTTCAGACAGTTGCCTCGACAGTCATCATCGAAGATGACGTGCTCGAAACGCTGGTAACGGCGATTCTTGCAGACGGCCACGTACTCCTTGAGGACGTGCCGGGCACCGGCAAAACACTCACTGCCCAGAGCATCGCAACCGCACTGAACCTTGATTTTAATCGGATTCAGTTTACCCCTGATCTGCTGCCGGCAGATATCACTGGCACGCACGTGTTCAACCAAGAAACGGGGACGTTCCGGTTCCGCGAGGGACCGCTGTTTTCAAACGTTATTCTGGCTGACGAAATCAACCGCGCGCCGCCGAAAACCCAAGCCGCGCTGCTTGAAGCGATGGGTGAGGGTCAGGTATCGATTGGTGATGAAACTCGACCACTGCCTGATCCATTCGTCGTAATCGCTACGCAGAACCCCGTCGAGCAAGAAGGAACGTTCGAACTGCCGGAGGCCCAGCGCGACCGATTTATGATCAAAACGTCGATGGGGTACCCCGACCGAGCTGGCGAACTCGAACTCCTCGACCGACGGGGCGATCGAAACGCCAGCGAACCCGAAGCTCAGCCCGTAACGGATCTCACAACCGTTCGTGAACTGCTCACGGCACCAGAAGCCGTCCGCGTTGACTCCGCGGTCTCAGAATACATTGTCGACATCGCTCGACAGACTCGTGCGGACGACCGTGTTGCAGTGGGCATCTCACCGCGTGGGGTCCAGCGCCTTTATGAGGCGAGTCGTGCACATGCCGTGTTGAACGGTCGAGACTACGTTGTTCCGGATGATATCAAAGCCATGGTGTACGAAACGTTTGGACACCGAATCGTTCTCAACACGGAGGCAGCCGTTCGGGAGGTTGCGAAACGAGACATCGTCGAGGATGCTGTCTCAGCTGTCGATGTCCCGGCGATGAGCGACCTCTAGGCGAGGTTTCTACCGAAGTGCTTAGGATTGTGAGGTCAACAGCGCGAGCAGGGCCGCAATCCCGAGCGAGCCGAGCAGCCCGACAGCAGCAATTTCGGCTGCTGGAGGCTGAACCTGTGGAACTGCCACCTGATAGAGCACCCACGCCCCAAAAGCGCCAACCGAACAGTACAGCAGACTGCCAGAGGTATGAACCGTTTCGGCCCGAAGTGTGGGGGTTCTGTCCGGAAGCTCCGTCCGAAGTGTGGCACCGAACTCACCGACATCCCAGACACAGAGTGCGGCTGCTGCCACGCCCACTGCGACCAGTGGGAGATTAACAACAACTGCGGCGACGGCAACGCCAAACAACCCAATGCTAGCAAGTGCGGTGCTCCCAGTGTTGGCTGGCAACACGATGAGCGTCGCGAGGATACCCAACGCGAGGAACGTCAAGACAGCCAACCCCAGCAATAGCATCACCACTGCCGCACCGGCAACAAACGCTGGCACCGTCTGGAGGAACTCGACCAGCTCTGGCGGTGTGCCAGCCGGGGCCGCCTCAATAAGTAACTCCATTGCGCCAACTCGACTAGCGAGAATCCCGAACGGAATCGCAGCGATGATGCCGCCAGCCAGCGGTGCGGTGAGTTTGACGAGCGTCCAAGCAAGTCCCCGGCGAAGCGAGACCAACAGTCGAGCGGTCAACAGCACACCAACCGATCCACCGATCAGACCATACAGCGCCACCCGTACTGACGGGGCTGCGACGATGCCAAGTACAATCTGGTCGGCTGGAGCCGGGATAATCGTCGGTAGCTGATCCGTTCTGAGTAGCTGGGTGTACTCCAACAGCCACGCAGCGTCTTCATTCTCAGGTACCGTTGCATCCAACAGTAGTCCAAGGCCAGTGATCATCGCCACAAGAAGGCTGCTGCGGACAAGCGTCGCGCGCCACGTTTGGACCCACTCGATAACCGACACAACCGTGGACCGTCGGTCAGCGGGCAACAGCCGTTCGATAGGAACGCGGACAACAAGACGACCAACGAAAAATAGTGCGGCTGCGAGCAGAATGAAAAACGTCGACAGCGCGTGGACGGGATCGACTGACACCAGCGTCGAGATGACTGTGTGGCCGGTTGCAACCCCTGCGTCGATTGCCTGTGCTCTGAGTTCGGCCCGCGGGGCAACCAACACACCGATCAGTCCAGCGACACCGATCAGTCCGACTGATACCACCAGCATGCTACGTACGATCGCGAGTCGAGAAATCGACCGAATCGGGGCGAGAAACGCACCTGTACTCGCCAACACTAATGAGATAATTCCGACGCCAACGAACAGCCCTGAAAAGCCCGTTTGCAGTAGCATATACACAGCGAACCCGACAACGACCGCTGTCAGCACGCCGGTAAGCATACTGAGACCGACGCCAAGACTGCTCAGGAGTGGATTCGAACTGTTCGTCATCACCAGTGTCAACGCGAGTGTAAACCCAGTACCGACCGCGAGCAGCGCGCCCGTCGAGCCCACAAACGCTGTTCCGGCAATCGCTACTGCGCCCAATGTGAGCAGGATGCTGACCCAATCACCGAATCTAAGGCTATAAAACCGCACCCGGAGTGTATCGATAGCCGACGAAACAGCCGACACAAGGCCCGCCCGAACCCGCTCGACGGTGCTGTCCGGCTTGCTTGATTGCTGAGAGGGGAACTCGATGCTCATGTGGACCACCGCCGTTGTAGCCGCTGGAGTTCAACTAACAGTGGCTCCCGAAGGTTCCAGTCGGCGACTGCCGTGTTTCGACCACGGAGGTAGTTAATCCGCTGGTGGCGTCGGATCCGACCCACACGGTTGCCCATCGACAGCGTCGAAACACCACGACCGGTCGTCATATCCGGCGAGAGCACACTCACAGCATGGCCATAGCTCGAACACTGTTCGACATACTCGACGATGGCGTCATCGACCAGCGGGCTACAGATGACAACCTGTCCGTTTTTTGGCAACCGGTGTAACAGCTCGACGCCACCGTCGGCAGCAACCTGCGTCGATTCGTCAGTTGGTTCGGTGACATCACTGCCAGTTTCTTCGACGGTGAGAACGCTCTCTTCGAGTGGTTCTGCGGTGTCGAGTACGTCCGTAATCTGGCTGCGTGTGGTATCACCCCCACCGGGGTCGACCCACTCACCGCTGAGCGTTGCAATACCGGTTTCGTTGCCGTCTTCGAGTGAGGTGACGATACCGCGAGCAGCCGCATACAGCGTGAGATCGAATGAGTTCGGTCCCCCACCGATCGCTTCGATGTGGCCGTCAGATCGGTCGTCAATAATGAACACGACCGTGACTGCCCGTTCAAGACGGTAATCGACTGTCGAAAGTGTGCCAGAGCGAGCATACTGGTTCCAGTCGATCCGGTTCAACGGATCACCCGGACGATACTCTCTGGTCGAGAAGAACTCGACGCCGGCTCCGCCCTGATTTGTCGGTGTTTCGCCGACGAACTGGATTGTCTGTTGGCGCAGTGGGAGGCTGTCGATGAGCGTCTCGCAGGTGAACTGTGTTGTCCCCTCAGGAGATACGAAATCAGCAACGCCAAACGTCGAGGCCAAGTTTCGCCGACGGACGGTTATGTCGCCGAACGTGAACTCACCACGTGGAGCAATGAATGCATAGCTGTGGGTTGTCTCGCCGCCCGGCGGAAGCGCCGTTCCAACCGAGCTACTGCCTGAAACCACGGTGAGACTCTCCGGAAGGTCATCGGTGATGCGGAGATCAGGCAACATGGTCCGACTCTCGTTTGTGATCCGAAGGGTGACTGTCACTGGTTCACCGGGATTCGGTCGAGTGTTGCTCAGCGTGCGTTCGATCCGGTAGGCATCTGACGGTGGCAGCGACACACGTGCGAGCCCCAAGACGACGAGTGCGACGAGGGCGATAAGAAGTAACCCTTCAGCACCAAAGAGTACGCCAAGTACAGTCAACACCATCGCGCCCGTGAGTGCGCCGTTCCATCGTGAAATCGATTTCATCGATCTTCTCCCGTAAGACCTGCCTCAGAGATCGTTTCGAGTGCAGTCAGTGTGTGATCAATACTGTTGGCGTACGGATCTCGACCCAAAAGAAGGTCCCAGAGCCACAGCCGTAGCGGAATCGAAACACCGGAGTCGTCGGCTACTAACCCTGCAGCCCGTTTGTCTGTCGTCCACTCACCGGCGACAACAACCGAACGAGCAGTCTCGGCATCACAGTTTGCGGCCTGTCGGTACGTCTCGACAGCGAGCGACCGAAGTTCCTCGACAGTCTGGGTTCGGGCCGCTTCGCGCTGGCTTCGGTCGGTCGCACCGTAGTCGGTCGCTGTGTTAAACTGTGAATCAAAACTCCCACCGAGTTGGCCGCGTGTGGCTCCGGCTCCCACAAACAACGACTGTGTACTTTCGGTTCGCTGAGAGGTCGTCTCGACCGTCCGGCCTGTACCAAACAGTTTCGTCCGTAGTGCCAACGCGACCGCAGTCACTGCAAGTATGGCGATGGCCCCAAGCAGGAAGACGACAGGATCGAGTTCTGCAAACAGGACGTTCAGTTCCGGAACTGCTGACAGCAGCCACTCCGGACGCCGGTACAACACCACAATCGACCCAAGCGCGAAACTCGCAAACACGACCGGTACGGCTCGACGAATCCGTTTCATGGGCTTTCCTCCGCTGCATCTGTCGGCGTGTCACTAGTCGAGGTGGGCTCGCTGGCGCTGTCGTCAGGATCTGTCAGCCCACTGAGTTCGTTGGCTGCCGAAACGGCGTGGTCTGCACGGTTCGTCGGATCTTTGGCTCCGTACTCGACATCGCGAAACAGCGTAACCAGCGTCGAGACAGGTGGCTCTGGGAGTCCGCTGTCGAGTGCGCGTTGTCGGATTTCACCAGCCGTCCGGCGGTTGTACTGGTGGCCACCGACAGCATCGACAACGGCTCGCCACGCTGCACGGATCTGTTCGCGCTCAGTTGATAGGTCCTCGGCATCGACAGCAGCAACCGTTGGCTGGCCACGGTCGAACACTGACCGAAGCGTCGCAGCCAACTCACGACCGAACTGGACAACACCGATAACGAACAGTCGAGGCAGTGCGAACACCGAGGATGCTGCACGGACTGCTCGGTTGATGCGCTCAATAACGGCAGTGAGACCAAAGACGAACCGTGTGACTGCTCCGAGCAGTAGCGTTGGAATAGACAGAACAATCGATAGTATTCCTCGACCAGTTCGGTAGGCGAACCACCCAACCCCGATAGCGACAAGCCCGCCAATGAGTAGCCCAATCGTCATCGGATCAACTCGGTCAGTAAGCGATTCCGATTCCTCGCCAGCACCGTCCGACTCACCGCCTGTCGCCTCCTCATCGGTTGATGAATCATCTGACGGCTCCGTAGCGTCGCTTTCGGCACCCGAAAAGTCGTCATCGTGTTCATCTTCGCCGGCTTCCTGCTCATCACCTTCTCCGTTCTCGCCGGCTTCTTCGTCATCACCTTCTCCGTTCTCGCCGGCTTCTTGATCATCACCCTGTTCGTCCTCGCTGGCTTCTTCGTCATCGCCTTCTCCGTTTTCGGCTGTGGTGTCTGCGTCGTCATCGCCTTCGCCGTCCGTCTCCGTCTCTTCGTCACGCTGGTGATCCTCTCGCTCAGAGTCCGTCGTCTGATCGTTCGGATCGCCTTGCTCAGGAGGCTCACCAACGGCACCATCTACATGATCTCCACCGAACAACACGGCAAGCACTCCCGCGAGGCCGGTCATTGTTTCGGCAATCTCATCATCATCAGCCAGCGTCGCAAAGTCCTCATGGATCACTCCATCACCAGCCGCAGAATCGTCAATCGAGTCGAGATCTTGTGGGCTGTCAGCTTCATCGAACTCCTCAGCATCAACGTCGGAGCCATCGATGGCAGGAGCACTGTCTGGGCCTGCTGTCTCCAGCGGCGAGTGGTCCACTAACATCGGCATCGCCGCTGCTGCAAGCACAACTGCGATCACAATCAACAGTGCTGTAACGCCATTTAATCGAACCCCACCAACCATTGATATCTCTCAATTAAGTCACATTCAGCATAGGATATATATCCTGTGGGTGGAAGCTTGCGTGGTGTGCGATCCCCAAGCGGTTATGCGGGTTGCAACAGCCGACTCTCACGGGTTGGCTGGCCAGCAGCTCAGATTCGAC
>LKMJ01006509.1_pt1 | contig 11016 bp, 8 predicted proteins | sample 643391 | NCBI WGS metagenome assembly LKMJ01 (sample SAMN04112250, study PRJNA286221) | soda lake metagenome | biome: soda lake; feature: Kulunda Steppe; material: water; isolation source: sample PL-Br10 brine of Picturesque Lake | place: Russia: Kulunda steppe | collected 2010-07
ACCCGCCGCTGGCGGGCTCGCCCGCATGCTTTCCCAACGCTTGTTTAGCCAGCCGACGACACTGCTCAACGAAGTCGAGGATATCGATTTCCATAGGCAGAGTCGAATTCCTCGGCTCCACCTTTCTAACCCGTGATATCAGCCGAATAGATCGCTATTCAACAGAGCACCTGAAAGGAGTCTTGCACTGCTTCTACCACGACATCTACGGACTGCGGCCAATGGCGCGGGAACTCAGGAATGAAGATGTTTGGCGACAGTGTGGCTTCAACCGCCCACCGTCCCGGTGGACGCTCTCGCGGTTCATCACCGACTTCGCTATTGTCGCAGAGAATGTCTTCATCACGTTAGTCCATAGGCTTGCTGAGCAGGTACCGCTCGGCAAGCTCTTTCGCATCGACGGGACAGACATCCCCGTCGATCAGCGTGACGACGACGCAGAATGGAACTACGATCACACTGAGGATGATTACTACTACGGCTACGGCTGTTGTGTCGTGACTGCTGCGAATAATATTCCTGTCGCAGCAGCGTTCACGCGGAAAAAAGTCGATGAGGAGACGGCGAGCGTGTCACGCGTGACGCGCTCACCGTCAAAACTCCACGCTGGATGGTCGGGGACTCGGAGTTTGATATGCTCGATTGGCACGACCACCTGCTTGCTGCAAGGGTCGTGCCAGTTGCTCCATACAACCCACGAAACACAGCTGATCCGCTGGATATAGACTATCGTGTCGAACAGCGAATCAAAGAGTACAGTGACACTGTTCGTCTGTAGCGGCAACAACTCGAAGAAACGTATTCGTGCTGCTCACAAGTTGAAACAGCGACTAGAGTCTGTAATGATCTCGGCCTCGGAACCCCTAGGGTTTGGGGCCGAGTGAGGATCGAAACAAACGTATTCATCGTCCTGTGTCTCCGCTTGGCCGTTGCACTCGCTAATTACCATCGAGGAAACGATATCGCTGGCCCAACAATCACACTATGAGATCAGTTCTGCACCACCGCCTAGTAGATTGTAAAAACTAAAAACTCTGCTCTACGTGGCGTCTTACTAGAAATTCCGAATGATAATATTACCAATATGGAGAAACCGATTGATCAAAATTTGAAGGCGCACGGGTGTCGAAATCATGTGCAACTCCCTCCTGTTCTTGATCGATAATTTCAAGCGCTGCCGCCGTACCCTGTCCCGTTGATACTGACGCACCTATTTTGTGTATCCGCGTTGCAACGCCAGCAGCGTAGACGCCGTCGACGTTGGTTCGACTATGATCATCGATTTGTACCCGGTCAGCATTATCAGTTTCGACACCAATTTGATTCGGAAGTTCACGTGAGAAATGTCCGGTCGCTAAGACAACATAGTCTCCTGTATGAGTCACACCGTCTGCTGTCGTTGCTGAAAAATTTTCACCTTTCTTGTCATGCTTGAGTGCAGTCACTTTGGCGTCATGAAGTTTCGCACCGAAGTATTCGCACTGCTTACGGGCGGTTTCAATAAAGTCACGCCCGTCAAGTTGGCGCACGCCAGGATAATTATAAAGGAAGGCACCATTCATTTTCGTCGTGTTTTTACCAAAAACGTGAGCTTCTTCACCTTTTTTTGCTAAGAGGATGCCAGCGCTTAGTCCTGCAGGCCCATCACCTATAATCAAGGTCTTGCTCATGCACAAATCCTTTCCTGTCCGTTGGCAAAGTAATTACGGAGATAAATTGTATCCATATGACGCTCTTGCAGTTGGAAAAATTTATCGACGACGAATAAATCAGATTTGGTATGGCATCGTGCTTACGAGAATCTCGTTTAACCGACATTAAGGCATTCAGCTTTACCACATATCATCATAAACACCGAAGAGAAAGGGATTACTGATGAACAAAGAGTCGTCTCCTGACACATCGGTTGACGATATGAACTATATGGATCTCATTGGACTGATCGGCGAAACCAACCGACCCCCCGGTGGCCTCGATTCCGTAATTCGCCTCGTACAGCAAACGTTGCTAGCGCCAACCGATCACGTTCTTGAGGTCGGCACTAGTACTGGATTTACCGCAATCGAACTCGCTCGACTGGTTGGGTGTGAGGTTACCGGGATTGATCTCAATGAGGAAAGTTTGTCAAAAGCTCGCGACCGGGCGGCGGAACTCGGTGTTACTGAAATGATTGATTTTGAGAGGGCTGATGTGACTGATCTGCCATACTCAGACGAGACATTCGATATGGTCTGTATCGGCAACGTAACGTCGTACGTCTCCGACCGAAAGGCAGCGGTCGCAGAAGCAGCGCGTACATTGAAAAAGGGGGGATTTCTCGCTGCACTACCGATGTATTACTACCGGTCACCGAGCTCCGACTTACTCGATGAGGTCAGTAAAGCAGTCGGCAATCGGATCGAACAGACGGACAAAGAATATTGGGTCGACCTCTTCGAGACTGAGACCCTTCGACAACACCACGTCTCTGAATTCAAGTTCGAGTTCGTCTCAGAAGCCGAGATTGAACGCTATATAAAGAAAGTCATTAGTCAGCGCGATCTCTCGCAGTTCACTGCCGAGCAGCGGGATCAAATCAAGCAGATGTACCGCTCGTACCTGCTGCTGTTCCGGGAAAACCTCCAACATCTCCGTCACGCGCTCATGATCTATCGGAAAGAGACGACGATGGAACACGAGCTGTTTAGTTCGACTCCAATATAAGCGACCCACAACTGAACTAGAAGCGTCTACTTTGAACATACAAGCCCGCAATTAACCGAACATCCGAAAAGTCGGAACCGTCTCTACGGTTTGAGCGATGTGTGGACACGAGGGAAGTGAGAAACAGAAACAATGCTCGGCATTTTCAGAATCCCCTGTACGAGTCGCTCCCAACCGATGCCAAATCCAGAGGTTCGCTCGTAGGAGTCGGAGGACCGAGCACGGATATACGGCTCGTAATCATCCCTTGGCAAATTGAAAAGGTCTGCCTTCTCATTCATTGCTTCGACCGTCGCGATCCGTTCGCCGGTCCCGACTGTTTCTCGGTAATGTGGCCAGATGAAATCAGAGTTCTTAGCAACCCGTGGCTCACCCTTGTTGTCCGCCTCTGCATGATAGAATGGAACCTCAAGAAGGGGGAAATTCTCGACCTTGACAATCTTTTCGTCGAGGATTTCGGTTAAGCGAACTTCCTCCCAGTCGCCGAAATGCGCCTCTGTGAACTCTTCATACCGCTCGTCACCAGTGTCCTCCCGAAGGAGTTCCAGCGCGTGAGCGAAACTCACCTCGCGAATCGGGTCGTCTCTGAGATCGGCAAGGTGTGTGATCGAATCATGATCGAGGAAATATTCAAGCTCGTCGCGTCCTTGTGTGAGTAGTCGATCAAGTATGGACACCAACAGTTCCTCGACGATCTCTTCATTTCTCGTCTTATCGACCTGTCCCTCGTATTCTATATGGTGAAACTCTGAGAGATGTGTATTATCAGCTTCCTCCTTGCGGAACGAGTTATAGATTGAGTGGACCTGGTCGACGCCATCCTGCATCAGAGCGAGTTCAAGATAGATCTGAGACGATTCCGAGAGGAAGGCGGTTTCATCGATGTCGAACCACTCAAGCTTGATGGGATTTGTGTCTTCCGTATAATCAACCGTCTCAGATCCGAAGACTGCACCGGGAGACGAGATTAAACGGGTCGTGAGTGGAAGTAGCGTGTAGTGCGAGCCTAACTGATCGAAGTATTCAACAACTGCTTGGTACACATGGTGGTTTATTTTCGACAGCGGGGTCCAGAAATCCTGTGTTTTGAGATCATGTGTTCTATTAGTCACCTGTTCGATGAACCAGGAGTCAGATTTAATATCATTTATGGGATCAAAAATCTTGTTTCCGACATACCTAATCTCTCCAGAGTCTTGTGTTGAGTAAGGCATTATATCTACTAAATCGCTATCAGATTTATATTTTGATATAGACACAACCTATACTTACTAGTTCATGTTAAGAATTGCTCCCCACTTTCAGTACCCCCTGTTGCTTCTCCATTCGTTTTTCGGTCTGAGCCGAGTTTCTCGGCGGTGTTCAGATAAGGATTGAAGAATGAGGCGTCACGTTTTCTGAGTGTCTATGCCAGAATCCGGACGCCTCAGCGGTAGTATTGACCAAATCGAGTTAGGTTTTGTGGAACGAGAAGCGACACCGGAGTTTCTGATGAAGCTCAGTATTCAGTTGCATCTGTCTGGTCTCTCACTTTCGAATACTGTTTGTATTCTTGAGGTGTTCGGTGTCCAACGCGCACGATCCACCGTACATAATTGGGTTCACAAGGCCGATCTACAGCCGGAATCTGGGAAGAATCCGGATCACGTCGCGGTTGATGAGACGGTGATCCAGCTCAACGATGAACAGTACTGGCTGTATGCTGCAGTCGATGCAGGGACGAACGAATTGCTCCATACAACGCTTGAACCAACCAGAAACACGATGATCGCTCAGCAGTTTCTCACAGAGATCAGTGAGAAACATGACGTTTCTGAGGCAGTGTTTCTCACAGATGGAGCACAGTCGTTGCAAGCTGCGTGTCACCGAGTTGGCTACGATTTCCGATATGAAAAACATGGAAATCGGAATGCTGTCGAACGTGTCTTCAGAGAAATAAAACGCCGAACCCTCTGTTTCTCGAACTGTTTCAGCAACGCTTCAGCAGAGACTGCCGACAACTGGATCAAATCGCTCAGCTTCGCATGGAATCAGCTTATCTGAACACTATCAGTTTCTCACCACAAAGTAATAAGAGGATGAGAAATCCGCAGGTTCAGATCGGAAGAGACGGATTATTCGTGAGTTGAGCGGAGAATCACACTGTGGATGCAAGCGCGCCAGAGAGCCCTTGCTCTCTGGCTGCGCTCATTCTTCCGATTCAACGCCGTAGATGGTGATGTCCAAGTCCAGAAGGTCCAATACGCGTTCAGGGACCGTGACGTTGTCTGGCATCTCGCGTGTTCCACCGACTTCCATCACCAGCATGTTCTCGAACCGTTCGAGCACCCGCCGGCCGGTGGGCCGAAAACTCGTCGGCCCACCGGCCAGTTCCATTGGATCGTCTTCGTCTTGGAGTGCTAGTCGTGCCCGCCGTTCGATCAACGAGTACACCAACAGCACCATCAACAGTACGTATCCTAGCGCCTCGACACGGTCGGGCCGGTCCAAGAAGACCGGCCCGACGCGTTTAGGATCTTTTAGAACTGGGAACCGTCGCTCGACGGCTTGCTGGTTCTTGTATTCGTCGAGGACACGCTCTGCTGGCCACTCCTCGCCGTCAGTCAGCGTCGTGACGACCACGAAGCAGCTGTCTTTCTTTTTGCGTTCGGTGATCGCCGCCGCGTCCCGCTGGACGTCGGCGGCGATCTTGTAGACCGTTTTGTAGGGTTCCCAGTCTTTGGGCGGTCGTCCTGGTCCGTCACGACTCTTCTTTTGCTCGGTTTCGTACACTTCGGCCTCAATGTCGAAGCATTGCTCGTCGTGATCGTCGAGGAACTCGTCGAGAGCAGCCTCTGCGTCGGGTTCACAGGAGAAGACGCGGTCGACCAACTGGACGACCGCGTCTTCGAGATCGTCTTCGGTGTCCTCGAAGTCATCATCGATTCGCTGTCTAGCTCGGTCAGCAAGAGACGAGGAGTGAACGACGAGACACCGAAGTTCGTGGTCGTGGATCGGACGCTGGAACGTCTGGAGCTTGTATTCTGTGGCGTCACCGTCGTCGGAGAACGTGCCGAGGTTAGTCCAGTCATTGTCCTTGCACGCGCGGTCGATGCGCTCATCGACCGCGCTGTAGATGGCGGGAAGCCGACTGATGAGGTCGAGCTCGTGGTCAACTGCCTTGTCGAGAGTCGCTTCGGTCACAGCGGCACTATCGGCAACATAGACGGGGAGTTCGTCAGTGTCGAGCCACTGACGAAGCTCCCCAATGAGTTCAGTGTTCCAGGTTTTGTCAGAGGCATTCCCGTCGAGGATCTGTCCGAAGACGGGAACGCCGGTTCGGTTGACGCCGAGGCCGATGTTGAACTGCTTTAGGTCAGGGCGGTTGTCTTTGCTGAAGCCGTGAGTGATCGAAAGGACGTCGTCAGTTGAGTCGTCTTCCTCGGGGTCGTAGTGGCCGTGGACAGAGAAGGAGGTTGTGTCGGCGTGGACAACCTCTGCCGAGAGGTCTTCTCGTGAGGCGGCTTCGAGCAGCACGGTCCCAAGGACCGTGCTTGGCTCGGCCGCCGAGAGGGAATCGAGGGCCCGTCCGAGCCGATGATCGTTGAGGTGGTCAGCATCGATGTCTTCGCCGAAGAGGTTCTCTGTGTCGGTTTCTTGGAAGAATTCGGGCAGCCGATACATCGGCTGCCCTTCGGTCAAGTAGTTCATGATGAGCGCCTTGATCGCGTCGCCGGGCGAGAGCAGGCACTGGGTTTCGTCCCAGGAAAGTTGCTGGTTAAGAACCTCAACGAGGCCACTCTCTTCGCAGACCGCGTTGATAACGGGAAGTGGCCCGGGCTTGTAGACGTTGATCGCCGAACTCACGACTGCCCGTGAATTCGGCTCTCCCATGCAAAAACTTCGCTCTCGAAAAAGGTTTCACCAACTACCGGAGGGTGCTGAAAGTGGGTTGCTCAATTTAATCTCCGATAAAGGACAAAATATGCAGCTTATCTGTACATTAGTTAGTTCAGCTGTTTCCTATTTTTTCCCAACGACCCACATCGTGACTAATTTTGGTACCTGCCGGAAGATTTGCAGGAATGCGTGTCGGAGACCACGATTCAAAGATATTGTATGTTGAAACCAGTGTTGGCATGATTGGTGCGAGTAATGAGAGACCATTAGCGACCGCACCGAGCAGGAACAAAATATCCGAGTCGGACGGATCGCGGTACAACTCCTGTTCGCTGATAATTCCGTGGGCATGGTCAAAGTACGACTGAACGTTATTGACTGCAGCGTTGGTACGTATATCCAACACGGCACTCTCAACCTGTTGGATGTATTCTCTTAAACCACGGAGATCGGTAGGTGATGACGGGACCTGTTGCACATCCTGTTTTGCCAAGATTGAACAGACGCGAGAAAAGAACCCGCCAATCTTGTCACAGACGACATTATTCGTGACGTCGATGAATTCTTCGCGAGTAAGGTCGAAGTCGTTCATCGTATCGGTAACCCTTACCATAACATAGTATCGTAGATAATCAATGTGTTGCGGAGAAATACCCTCAATTGATAACGAAGAGTCGTCTTCAGTCATAAACCCACGTGGTGAAAGTTGTGACTCTAAATTTTCAAATCCCAATCCTGCTTCAGCAATAACTGGAAACACGATTCCGTGATAATAAGTGAGATTTTTCCCCATGAAGTGATGGAACTCGGGTCCGGAACCGTGTTGAAGTTGATCCACCGTCTCCGGGCGGAGCAACGTCGGAAGGCCGGCTAGAGAACCGAACCAAAGGTAGAAGCTTAGGTTATTATCGCCGGGATGTGGAACACCGAAGTAGTCATCTCTGGTGATATCCCACTTCGTGATCCCTTCAGCCTCAGATCGAAGTTTGTTTCGAACGTCACCACGGTGCTGGTTTTGTATCACAGGAGCATATGCCTCCGACGAAGGGAGGGTGAGAAAATAGTGTGGAATAGACTCTTTTTTAATCTGTCGCTCTCCACAAAACCCACAAGCCATCTGCTCCACCGACTTTTCGTCGTCGAAGCCTTCGGTTGTCTCGTTTCCTTCGTCGCCAATCGACTGCCGAAACAGCCGTGGAAGATAGTATCCGCACCCTGTACAGCGGTAGACGGTAGTCTCACGTTCAGAGATTAGCCCCTGAGATTTGCAGGAACGATACGCACGTTGAATCCTGTCGTTGAATGAGGGGCCGAACAGCATCTCATATTCGTCAAAATCGACTTGGAATGACTTGATCTGTTTGGCGTACGTCTCGTGATATTCACGGAGCACAGTCTCGGGGGAGACGTCCTGTTGTTCGATTTGCCGTTTCGCACGGATACCGTGTACGTCTGTCCCAGAGACGAACTCCACGTCGTAACCATATGCCCGAAGGAACCGGGTGTGTATATCTGCAGGGATATAAGTGCTGGCGAGATGATATATTTTGAGTTCGGCTGGTACAAACGGATACGCCGCCGTAACTATGACATCAGTCATTATTATCGACCAATAATTTCTCGAGAAGAGGTCGACAGGGAGATACCGTTTTGTTAATTGTATTTGACCGTGTTGCCATAGGTAAAGAACATTTAGCGGAAGACATTAATTTTTCTCTGTAATATATATCTCATGGCATCTTCGCGGGTTCGATTGGCTTGCTCGGTCTCTCCCCGTAACGATACCATCGCTACTCGCTTCAGGAAACCAACAAATTAGCTACGACTCCATGCACGATAGACAGAAACCTCCACGGCTTGCCGACGGGGCGACAGTTGCGATTGTTTCCCTGTCTTCAACAGCGACCACACCGTTTGAACATCGGCTAGACGCGGCGATCGACTTCCTGAGAGACCGTGGGTACCAAATAAAAGAATTTCCAGAAACTCGCCACGACGGATCGTGGACATTAGAAGAGAGCACAAGACGTGCTGAGATTCTCAACAGTGCGTTTGCCGACCCGTCTGTCGATCTTATAATGCCCGCGATCGGCGGCTTTACAGCGAATACGCTCCTTTCAGACCTTTCATTTGATGATCTACGCGCTAACCCGAAGGCGGTATGTGGATACTCAGACATCACGTCTATCCACTACGGAATCCTCTCACAGAGTGACTTGGTCACGTTCTACGGCCCTTGTGCGATCACCGAGTTTGGCGAATATCCCGCCCCATTCAAATACACAATTGAACGTTTTGCAGCAGTGTTCCGAGGGGAGGGACTTTGCCGGGTTGAACCGGCACCGAAGTGGACCGACGAGGTGCTAGATTGGACACATCAACTTGATACGGAACGTAGGCGTGAACGGTTCGACAACTCAGGATATGAGTGGCTCAGGGAAGGGGTTGCAGAAGGACCATTGCTCGGGGGATGTCTCCCGACACTCAGTCGTCTTGTCGGGACCGACTTCTGGCCAGACCACGAAGGAGCAATACTCCTACTGGACATTCCAGAGGGAGGGTCAGTCGGAGAACATATCTCTGTTTCTGAGGCACACTCGGCACTGGCTCATCTTAAAACAGCAGGAGTATTCAGTGCAGTCTCCGGAGTTATAATTTCGAGACCCCCACACATACCCGCATCGGTGCAGACAGATCTCAAACGTTTGTTCTCGAGTGTGACGACGACACCCGTAGTCTACGGGGTCGACTGTGGTCATACAGATCCACAAGCAACATTTCCGCTAGGTACACGGTTCAGGCTTGATAGTAAGTCTGGGTTGATTAAATCACTTGAGCCGGGGGTGTGTTAAGGCATTCATCGGAGAATTGATCGAGGTTAGCCTATCCGACCGGGAGAATCGAAGCACAAAGGCACTGCTAGGAAGACCCTACTTAGAGTATTTCAAGATCGAACTCGAGTCCTAGCGACTGCTCTGGTAACTCATCGTTTCGGGTTGGGTTCCCCCCGAATATTTTGGGAGGCGATTAAAGAGTGGCCATCGATCGTTGGAGCGCTGGTAGATCGACGTCGATCACTTCGTCGTCACGCGACTCAACCGCGGCGACTGGGCCAACCTCCGACAGTGTCTGGCAGAGCCGTCGCTGGTCGTAGGCGGCCAAGAGGAAATCTTCGATCCGGGTGATCTGTGGCGTGACCAGCGGCTGCTGAGCCCTCTTCTAATTGGTGGGGCCCTCGTCGGATCACTGTGGGTGGTCGACAGATATTGGGCCGTCGGCATGGCGGTGACAGTGTACACACACCTCGTGGCAGATCTATATTCGGATGCCCGCACCCGAGAGGCCTATCTCGCAGGTATAATCTAACCTACGGCTCAGACCGCGGGCGTCGGCTCAAAGCCACCTACGAGGCGACCGACGAGTACCCACTGTATGTCTTCTCGGATTGTCCGTTGAGCCACGAGAAATGTGGTGGAGAGGCAGGATCGAGAGCCGCAGGCTGTAAACTATGCGTTCGGGGTGCTGGGCTGTGACCTACGCTGTGTGGCCAGCAGCGGGCTGAGAACAACTTTGTTAAAACTCTCTATCATCCGTCTTTAGTTAGTCACAGAACCGCGGTACAGCGGTAGCTTATCGAGGCTTCTTTTCGAGAGGAATGAGGAGTGACTCGTGTGCACCAAGAAACCTCCTCAACCCGTATTATGCGTCGCCTCACTAGCTTTTTCCATCTGAGTTTCTCGAAGAGCACGCCGAGGAACTCGGCGTGGTCGAACGTGATCGGAAGCTCCAGAGTCCCGCCTTCGTCTGGGCATTCGTGTTCGGCTTCGCCGCAGGCGAAGGCCGAACACTTGCAGATTTTCGACGCTGTTACAACTCAACGGCCGACAGGACGCTCTCACCAGGTGGTTTCTATCAGCGGTTGACGCCGACTCTTGCAAAGTACTCCAGCGATCTCGTCGAGACCGCTCTCGACGAGGTCGCTGTTCCCGACACGGCTGGCGTTTGTGTTGATCGATTTAGAGACGTGATGATCGCTGATGGAACCATTCTACGCCTTCACGAGCTACTATCTGAGGAGTACAAAGCCCGACACGAGGAGCAGGCTGGAGCGAAGCTCCACTTGCTCCACAATGCCATCGAGAAGACGATTGAACGCTTCGACATCACCCACGAGAAAACCCACGACAGTAGCTTGTTCAAAACCGGGTCGTGGCTGCAAGGACGGCTCATGCTCTTTGATTTGGCGTATTTCAAGTACCGCCGGTTTGCGTTAATCGACGAGAATGACGGCTACTTTGTTAGCCGACGAAACAGAACGCTAACCCGGTGATAACGAAGGAACTCCGCGAATGGCGTGGCGACGCCATTCGCTTGGAGGGAAAGCAGATTCATGACGTTGTAGATGACCTCTACCGCACGTACATCGACGTAGAA
>LKMJ01006510.1_pt1 | contig 11016 bp, 13 predicted proteins | sample 643391 | NCBI WGS metagenome assembly LKMJ01 (sample SAMN04112250, study PRJNA286221) | soda lake metagenome | biome: soda lake; feature: Kulunda Steppe; material: water; isolation source: sample PL-Br10 brine of Picturesque Lake | place: Russia: Kulunda steppe | collected 2010-07
TATCACTGGATTAAGCCATGGTAGCACGCAAAACTCACCCACCACCCAGACCCCGACGTAAGGTGTTGGTGGCTGGCGTCGTCGCCTTTGTCGCCGCACCGGGGACACTGACGCTCACCGGATCGGCACTAGCCGCCGGCTACCAACACGGCAGCGGCGTCTGGACTGATTTACAAACAATCGCGGTTACTGCTGGCGGCGTTGTTGCCGCCCTCGCAGTCGCACTCCTACTGCTCGCAGTCGCAGGGTTGCTCACTGCGAGATACATTTCAAAATCACCATGACACGACACACAACACTCTCAACGCGAACACTCGCGCTGGCATTGGTCGCACTGACGGTCCTGATCGCTGCACTCGCGGTTCCAGCCAGTGCCGCCCCATCCGATTCCGTTGGGCCAATCCAATCCGACTCGGATGCAGATAGCGCGGATGATGGACTCACGTTCGACGAGATTCGGTACTCAATCGAACACTGGTTAGAGTCGACACAATCGGCTGGCTCTGGGATGATTGACCGCATAGAGTACGAAGCAAACGCGGCGAATCCGTGGGGCGACGGCCACGACGTTGCCGCTGAAGCGAACGAAAGCATCGTCGCAGTCAACGACAACAACGACGAGATCGCCACGTATCTCGACAATCACACGCTCGCCTCGAATGCAGAGACCGACGCTGACCAGATCCACGAAATCAAGCTCGTCGACGACCGATCAGGCGACACTGAATCGTTCTACATCGAACTCGAGTACGACGAAACCAACAGTGAGATCGCCTCGATAGAGGCCACACAGTCTATCACTGGTTCGTATGCGGTCGACGAACAACACCGTGCATCGGGCTTGTTGGCACAGAATTTCGCCAGCGAGATCGAGATATTCGTCGAGGAGTTCGCCATCACTGAGCGAGAGATCGTCGACGATCCACGCTATATCCCACGGCTGGCCTCACAGTACGGCGGCCTCTCGGAACACTATTTCCAGTCGACGTTAATGGACGACGACTTTGATGGCTTCGAGGACAGCAACAACGACACCGGCAGCGGAGGTGACTGACTGTGCTGGCTCGACTTAGAACAGTCGTAACCTATCCATTCCGGTCGACATGGCAGTTCTTCGGAAACATCCGGTCGGCACTCGGCGAGTTCCAGCTCGAACAGTTCGTCCCGCCGTGGATCTGGGAGCGATTCTGGTCGACACTCGGCTGGTTTCGGTCACAAGTCCCACGAGCGATTGGTTATCAGTCGACGCCGACCGAGCAAATGACGGCCAGCATCGTAATCGGCGTGGCGATGATCGTCGTCTCTATCGGCGTACTGACGCCGCTGTCGGCGATTATGCTCATTCCACTCGCAATCGGCTTTGCACGACTCCATCCGGCTGTCGAACGACTCTGGCCGCTCACCAACACAGGAGGAACGTACTGACCATGCTTGATTTCATCCCGCGACCAGACATCCGTGGCTGGATCAGGTCTGGCGGCAAAATCACATTCCGAGGTGCGTCAATCGCGCTGTTCGTTGTCGTGTTCGGCGTTCTAGCTGTAGCAACGGCGACATCGGGTTCGGTGTTGGTCGTTGTCTTCGGGACGTTCATCCTGTTCTACATGCTGCGTGGCGCGCTGCCCGCAGACAAGATCGACCAGTGGACGAACGACCTCATGACCGGCGAGGCGGGCGAGCGAGCGTGGGAGTGGCTCCTCGCAGTGAGCCGTCGACTGCGCTGGAGGCGATAACAATGGCCGAAATAAACAGACGCCTGTTGGTGGCTGCGACCATCACCATCCTGCTGGTGGGTCTCGCTACGGCGGCTGTGTTCGCGGCCACTCAACCCGCAACGGCAGAGAGCGCAGATCAGTGTTCCGTAGAATCAACCGTCACACACGACGAGTTCCGCACTGATAGCGACACCATCGATGAAACCAACGATAGCGACGACGGCGCGGAGACGATCAATCAGAACACCCGCACGACTGTCGAAGAAGGCGACGCATTCGCTCGCGTCGGTGTCGAGAACCCGAATAGCTACTGTGTCGAATTCGAGATCGAACTCTCTGAGGAGGTAGTGAACCCGGCGACACTCGGACAGGTCGAAGCCGTCGAGGAAGATATCGAAGCGACGTGGCAAGCCAACCACGACTTTGATGCCGACGAGACGTACACGCTGATTACCGTCGAGGTACCGGCTGAAACGGACGCACAGTTCGCTCCGTCGCAATTGCGTGTCGAAACACTGGCGTGGACTGGTGATGCCGAGCGCGAAGCCGAGTCACTACGCGAACAACTCTCCGAACGGTTCGGTCTCGACGAGGATCTCGAACAGCGGAGTTACGAATTGGACGGCGACGAGGGGGAGATTCTGACGCTCGATCTCGAACACCCAGAGACGGGCGAGGCGATTGACAACTGGCACGCGATCTACCAGCTCCAGGGCGAACATGCAAAACCGCTCGATGAAGGCTCTGGCGAACCTGTGTTCTACCGCGAACTCGAAGACGAAGCCGGCGACACAACCGGCATTCAGGTGACGTTCAACGAACCGGGCGTCGTCGAGTTTACCGCTGAACCAACAACCCGCGACCGGCTCGAATATGAAACAACCTCCTACAGAGCCAGCCTTCGGGATACGGTTAGCTGGGGGCCATTGAGGTAACGACTATGCTACACGCACAACACCAACACTATCACAGACCAACAGTCGACGGCGGCGGAGGAGGACAGATGAATGAATAGCAAAGCCGACGCGATAGTCTGGTTTCTGGCTATCGCTGCCGTGATGGTATCGCTGCTCAATCCCGGCGGGCTACTGATCGCCGGCCTAATCGCGTTCGTCTTGCTCGGCGGTCGCTACGGACTCCCGTTCGTCGGCGATCTGGTAAAACAGCGACAGAGTGGCGTCGGACGCGCGAAAGTCGGCCAGTCGACACGCGATATGCTCCGGCGAGACGGCAATCGAGGTGACGACAAGTGAGCGTGCTTAACTCAACGCTGACAATCCTGATTGCCCTCGGTGTGGCTGTCGCAATGGGGCAACTCCTATTCCAGCAAGCAGGAACTGGAGCACCGACGCTCTATTCGGCAATCGGAACCATAACCGGGACGTTCTGGTTTCTGGCCGGCTTTTTCCTGTTGCTCGGTGGGTTCATCAGTGGCGGCATGATCGCTATCGCTATCGGGTTTTATCTCGCCAGAGGAAACTACGCCCGCTACAAGCAAGAGCGCGGTCAATCACTCCGGTCTCGAATTGCCAATGGCGGTAACTAGCCGCCTTCAGTTTTTGTTTGGACCGATTTTGTAACTATCTTACAAACGCCGTAGACGGACTGTACAATGCAAATTCAGACGATACACAGACACAGCGAGTCGCAACGCCCACCAACCACTCGGAGGGTCGACTGATGGTCGACTCTCAACAGCACAGACAACAACACCAACAGCAGCACAACCAACAAGAATACCAGCCATACCAGGGCATCGGCAAGGCTCACCCGAACAACGGCTCACTCCAGTTCTATTTTCGGAAGGTCGACGCAAACGACTCACAGTTCCCGATCAACCCGAACGACGAGCTGGTATTCCGGGCGGTCGACGGCGCGGTGGTTCTGACGCCGCCCGACTCCGATCTCGAACAGATAGACCTCCCACCAATCGAAGACGACGTTCTCCGAGAAATCAATGAGTAGCACGAATCACACCACGACTACGACTACGAATACGACCAAAGAACAGGCGTTCAAACAGAATGAAGGCCACCTCGCCCACCTTCGAGACCAACTCTCGATGGTGGTGATGTACATCGAGGACCACCAACTCAGACATGAGGTGATTGACTGGATCGAATCATCACACGACGATCTCGAAGCCGGCGATGTAGAGGAGTTTATCGAGACACAGTTCTCGAAGCTCAAAGCCGAGTACAAGATGCACGACCACGACGGCGTCGACAATCCCGAAGACGCCTTCCCAGACGCCTGCCAAGGCTGTCAATACTACGGCGGCGGCTGTGCGGTCGTAACCCAGCAACCGGCACAGGACGCGCTCAAGCGGATCGCCGACGAATCTGACAGCGAAGCCGAGTTCAAGCGTGGCGTGCGGAACCTCGCCGACACCTACGGCTGCCACCGAATCCCAGAGTGGCTCCAGCATTGGGAGGGTGGCTACAGCGACAAGATCCAGCGAGGCTGGCAGTTGTACCGACAGGTCGACGTCGAGATACACGAAATGGACACTGACGAGGTAGTGCCTGTTGAGTCAGTGCTGGCCGGCCAACAGGACGAGGAGGACCAGTAGCATGGTAGATATCAGTACCGTACTCGTCGCTGTCGCGGCTGTATTCCTCATTATCCTGGTTGTGTGGTTCCTACTACGAAACAACCGCGAGGAAATCCCTGATTCACTCTCATATATCGATCCACAGGGCCAAACACAGGCCGATACCGATGGTCGACAAATAAAGGGCGGCTCATCAATCCCGATAAGCGAACGAGCGCGCGGGTTGAGCATGACCGCCAAAATCATGTTCACGTCTATCGGTCTGCTATTCGTTATTCTGGCGTTCTTTGCATACCAGACGATCCGCACTGGATCGCCAGCGGAGGTGATGTTTGCCGACCAACTCCAAACAATCGGTGTCGCGCTGATCGGCGTCGTCGGCGGTATTATCGCGGTGAATATGGTGCAGAAAAGAGAGGGGACGATCTACAACGTCTACGAGACTGACAGTGGCGAGACGCGATGCGAGGAGATCCCCGTCGACGTCTCAGATGTCGAAGCCGACTCAGAGGGTCAGACAGTCGTAAAGGAATACAAGAAACGCCGTGTAGCGGGGCTGTTCCGGCGGTACAAGATGGTTGCCGAAGATCCAGAGCTTGAAGATACCTTTCGGGCACCCGGCAAACCCGTCACCCACCAGATCAGCGACCACGCCGTCGAGGTCGAACCAAACGTGTGGGTCCAACGAACCGAGCGCAAGCAGTCGACGGCTGATCCGTCTATCCGACCGGATTACGTCTACGGTGCTCCACACGAGCTCTCCTTTGATCAGTATCTACAAATGCGAGAAAGTAAGCGACGAATCGAGCAAAAACTCAAATCCGTACAGGCAACGAACTCGGTGCTCTCACAGGAACTCCAGAAACTCACCACGCGACTCAAATCTGGAGAACACAAAGCCGAGCAGGAACTCATTGACAAATTCGACGAGATTGTCAACGTCGTTCTTTCGGCTCCGAACGAACAGACCGGACAGGCCGGTCGACCACAGTCGCATATCACCGTGAACGAATCGGCGAAAAACGGCCACTCCCAGGGCCACACCCAACCACAGAGACAGGCCACAAACGGAGAGGGTAGATCATGAAACGCAAACTGCTTGTCGTCGGTTTGATCGTCGCACTACTCTGTGTGGCTGCCGCTCCGATGGGGGCTGGCGTCGCTCTCGCTGACACACCGGACAACGAGTCGACCGGATCGAACGGCGAGCCGAACGGTGCCGAAGACGAAAACCCGGATTTCGACGAGACAGCGGATACTGACGACGACACACCCGGCATCGCAGATAGAGTGCGAGTCGACCCCATACCGATAGACGAGGACTGGATGGGCGTCGAAACACAGTCGACAGGCGAGGAGTTCGAGACTGAAGGCCCGTTCGCGCTGTTCTCGATCTCGGAACCCGCAGATAACGTCCGTGTGCAACAGTCAGGCGCGGACGCACGCCTGCATGATGGCGACCAGACTATCCACGTCGACTTTGACGAGGATGCCGCCCCAGCGGACAATTCGACGTTCTTCGAGGTCGAGGTGTTCTTCGAGGATGGTTCGACTCACCAGATGGAACTCTACGCCACACAGACGGGCGTGAGCGTTGCCGCAGCGGAGCTGACCACCTACGAGGGGCTTATCTCGCAGATGGAAGAAGACGCTGCTGACCGTGGCTTCGGGACCGATGCAGCCGGCCTCGAAGAATACCACCAGTGGCAGATGGATCGCGTCGAACTGGTTGAGTCCTTCTTAGTCGAGCGCGCCGAGCAGTTGTTCGCCACACTGATCCTCACCGCAGAGAACCCGCTGGCATGGGTTATCGCACTGCTCTCGATTGCAGTGATTACCTACAAGCGTGAGCGAGACCAGGGCTTCATCCTGCGGCGGATCGAGAACGACAGCGGCAAGACCGCACGCAAGCAGGAACGGCATCAAGCGGCCTACAACCGCTCGAAAGACACAGCCAACGAGGAGCCAATCTCCGATCTCGATAAGATCAACGTCCAACAGGCACAATACTGGAGCGACACGTTCGACATATTCAGCGTTCGGCAGCTCGCCGAGTTAGCACGCAAAGGCCCGGTCGACAAGCAAGACGAACTCATGGCTGACGGCGGCGAGCCACGGACGGCTATCGGTCAGATTGACGCCGAGAATATCGAAGACTCGTGGCTGGCTCCGGTGTTCTCGACTAACCGACTCGCCGACTCACAGGAAGCTCTGTCGAATATCAGAGCCGCGCTGATTCGCATGGAGAACAAATACGGAATGAGACACATCTACCGCGATGCCCGCTCAGACGTTGAAGCCGCCCTAGAGATTGTACGGAAAGAACAGCAGGGAGCCAATCGATGACAGACGAGAATCCAGACGACCCGGAACGTGGCGATGATGAATCCGATGGCTACGTCGACGATATCCTTTCAAGATTGCGTGAGTCGGTTGAGTCTACACCGAACAGAGAGGACGACTCACCAGCCGAGCAGGATGTAGTCGACGCGGAGGGTTTGGAAGCAGATACAGACGAAGGCAGTGACGGCGGCGAGGAGGAAACCGAATACGATAACGACCTCTCAATGTTTCGTCCTTCCTCGTTGAGTGAGGAAGATTCAAGCGACGACGATCTCGACGAATCAGAGCTGTTGACAGAGGTGACGCCCGACGACCAACCGCATCTCGACAGCGAGGAACCAGCGGGCTCGAAAGACGACCAACACGCTGGCCCACTGGCGTTCCTTCGCGGCTTGATACGGCTGCCGTCTCAGTTCCGATCAGACGGCGATCAGGACGTCGACGACGAAATAGACGAACCCACAGACATAGCAGCGGCGGCGGAGCCACCCGGCGCGTTCGATCCATACGCTACGGACGACGACGCCGTCGACGAGAGGCGATTCAGCCGCTTCCGAGGGCTGTTGACCTCGCTTGTCCCCAGCCGTCGTACACGCCCAGACAAGCCACTCAGAGAACGACTCCGAGAGCTACCTAGTAGCGTAGTCGACCGACTCAAACTACTGGTTCTCGGCCCGTCTGACACACCGGGAACGAGAATCGGTGTGTTGGTGTCGGTGCTGGCTGCGATGGTGGCTGCCGCCGGGGCGTTTACGCTGTTGGGCAGCGGAGCCGAGACGACCAGCGACTCGGCATGGTTTATCAGCAACTTCATCGGCGTACTCACGTCGGTCTGGACCTACGCACTGATCGCGCTGGTGTTCACAGTCGCATTGCGCCTGTTCTGGCGTCGACGGGCGGCCCAAAAGGCAGCCTCAGAGACAGGATTCAGCGTAAAGACCTGTATGCGGCTGGCCGCCGAAGCACGCACCGCCGATGGGACGTCGACGATCATTGTCTCACCGTCAGATAGTGTTGATTCGGCCAGCGCGCGGATTCTCGAAGCCTTCGAGACCCACAAGTCGGCTCTGGATTATACGGGCCAGCACGGACTCGACGACAACATCGTAGAGGCTGCCGAGGACAGCGCGGCGGCTGCCGACGAGACCGATCTGGTAATCCACGACCGCGCGAACGCCAGCCCGAGCGAACAGGCGCGATGGAGTCGACTTGAGTTGGCTTCGACGCTCAGTTTCTCGGATGTATTCTGGTCGTTCGGCATTCCCGCGCTCGTTACGTTCGTGGGGCTATTGATTCTGGTACAGTTCTGGGTTGCATGGTGGGTGTACGCGCTGCTGGCGTTCGCTTCGATTATGGTTGGCGCGCTGTGGTATGTCGCCAGCCACTACCGCCGTCGACGGCACGTCAAAGCAGTGCGACAACCCGATACCAAACCCAGCTATAGCGATATCGCGGTACTGGTCAAAAAAGCCGACATGCCGGAAGTGACGGCCTACTACGGCTGGGTTGGCGGGACGGTCTATGCCGACTACAACGAGATCCGCCTCGCACGGACGCTCTCGGAGGTCGCCCACGCCCATATTGAAGGCGAGACAATCCCGCCGACAATTCAGCAGAAATTCGCCCGGAATCTCAAACAGTATCTCCCGAATCTCGAAGGCTACGAGGACGCCGAGGAGAAACCGGAGATCATGGACCGGATGGTTCAAGAGATCGCCCAGACCGAGCGGGGAATGCTCCCGAAGAACCGGCTGGCCGACCGTATCATCCGACTCGATCAACAAGAGGTCGGCGGCATTGGGTACGACCCACGACTCGTCGCCGAGTGTTACGACCGACTGACGCCGATCTCGCTCATTGAAGAAGACGTGCGGGTCAAAACTACCAGCGACGGCGAAAAAGACATGACAGTCGTATTCCTGCGGACGCAGCCTGTCTCGACCGAAGACGCTGAATCAGAGGCACAGTTCTCGACCGACTACCAGCCAGACTACGAACCCGACTTCCGATTGCCGGAGGTCGACATGTTCGTCGAAGGTGAGCAGATGGTGTAACAATGGATGGAATCAAACTCATTTTTTGGGCCGTGGTGTACGAACTCTGGAATGCAGTATTCCACCGAAACAAACGGTATCGAATCGACTGTGGCTATTGCGACCACTCGGCTGAGGCTCGTTCTGAAAACATGGCGATTCTCAAAAACAGCCTGCATACATGGTTCGGTGGCGATCATCTCTCGAAAGAAGAACAGGAAAGTGCCGATTGGGAGCAAGATCCTGATTTGAAGCTGATCCAAGAGTAGAGACTAAATCAACAATTCCGCAACTCGACAGTCGACTCGATTTCTGAGTATCCTTTCACATTCATACTCCATTCCAACCCAACCATGAGTAGCAACACCGACCGCACCCGGTACGAATCGCCGAGCGTCCAGCCGACCGACACGGTAGACATAGACGAGGCAATCGAGAGCAAGGTCGCAAAGCAGGTTATCGAGCGGATTGAGGACAACAACGAGCAGATCGAAGCGACCGTCCGCGAGCTGCTTTCCGAGGCGGACGACGCCCTCGCTGGCGAGAGTATCTACGACCCCAGCACCGTCCTACAAACGATACACTACTTTCTGCGGCACGATGACCGGATCTCGGAGATACTCAACCCAGCCAGTGACGCGCTCGATCAGTCGACCAAACTGGCGTTCCGTAGTCACATGCAGACGCGAGACGCTGGTCGACACCCGCCGGCCAAACAAGAGTACCAGGTCGCTGTTCGAGTCGCAAAAGCTCTCGAATACATCTACTCGTATCGGGATAAGACTCGGTACGTCCCTGTCCGCATGGAGAAACTCGATGTTGAAGGCGCGAAATCCAGCGTTCGAGGCGATCCGACGCCAATCGGACGCAAACGAATCGGTAAAAACCAGACGATAGACGTCGACAACACCGAGGTACTGATCAATCACGACGACTGTGAGCATATCCTCGTGGTCGCACTCCCGCGTAAGGGCAAAGACTCGACGATAGTGAATCTCTGTGGGAATCTCAAAGACGAACACGGGTACAAGTGGTTCTCGTGCCTCGACGACGGGCGCAACGAGACGCCGATGATCTCGATTCCAAACGACGAGGAACCGATACAGCGGAACCTCGACCAGTTCAATCAGGGGCCGAAGGGCTACAAGTCGACTGTGTATGTCCCCGACACCGAGGGCGTCCCCGAAATCCTGCCGTCGAATTTCGAGCGGTTCACAATCGGGATCGACACGCTGACGCCGAAGCTAATCTTGCGGCTGGCCGGAATCGCTACATCTGACACCAACGTCATGCGGCGGATCGGACAGGCTCTCAAAGAGACTCAGAATATGGGCAAAGGCGTCGAAAAACTCGTCGAACTCCTCCAAGAGTACAGCGAGGAGATCGAAGCGACGATCACCGTTCGTGAGCTGAAGCAGGACGAGTTTACCGAGACTGAGGAGGGCGTCGAGGTCGTCGAGGACGCCGAAGACGTTGAGGTCGACGAGTCGGTGCGTGAGTTCCGCTACGAAATGGAAGCCGAAAAGGCACTCGCGGAGGTCGCCGAGTCGTTGCTGATGTTATCGGGCGAGGGCTTCATCGCCGATCCTGGCGCGGAGACGAACCTCGATATGGAACAGGTTTTCCGAGACCAGGATACGGCGGCGATCCTCAACTGCAACTTTCTGCAACCACGGAATGAGGGCCTTAAATTCATCATTCTGAACCTGTGGCTGCGTCTGATATTCCGAGTGCGAGACGAGAAACCCCGACTCCCGCGGGCTGCCCTAGAGATCCGCGAACTGAAGGATATCGCACCCTCGGTTCTGGGCAACACCAACTACAAGAAAGAGGTCAAAGCACTCCAGTCTACGATCTACGAGATCGCCACACGCGGCGGCTCACGACGTATTTTGATGTTGGGGTCCACACAGAAGCTCAACGACGTGTACAAGCCAGTACGGACGAATATGCCTGTCAAAATCCTGCTCAAGTTGGGTGAGGAGGAGATTATGAGTCTCGACCGATCCTACGACTTTGACTACGAGCAGATCGAGCAGCTCAAAGACTTTGATGTCGGCCAGGGGATGCTCATGGAGGAGGAACCGCACTGGCCGATTCAGTGGCGCGGCGCGCGGTGTGGACTCGGGTTAGGCGACGGTAAGTGGCGCGACCGCTACGGCGAAGCGTGGGGTGCGAGAGTGATAGATAGTTTCGACGCTCAACAGGCGTGGGCCGACGAGCACGGCGACCGCGATCTGTATATCAACACTCGAACGGGTCGAATCAAACCAGTCGACCCGGACAACGGCGATCTTCCCGACATGGGCGAGTGGTACGTCTTCCCCGAGGATATATTCGAGCACGTTCCGGTGACGTTCTGCCGCGAGGA
>LKMJ01006511.1_pt1 | contig 11015 bp, 6 predicted proteins | sample 643391 | NCBI WGS metagenome assembly LKMJ01 (sample SAMN04112250, study PRJNA286221) | soda lake metagenome | biome: soda lake; feature: Kulunda Steppe; material: water; isolation source: sample PL-Br10 brine of Picturesque Lake | place: Russia: Kulunda steppe | collected 2010-07
CACACACACACACACACACACACACACACACACACACACACAAGTACACACACATACACACAAAAGTGTGCACCACCCTTGCCTGGCCATGGGCAGGCTGCCCGGATGAAGACCTGCGGCCGCGCACGGCGCTACTGCCCAATGGCTTGCGTGCGCGTGTGGAGCTGGCCCTAGAGGCTGAGGCAGCCCTGGAGTATGCAGTTGTGGCGGCACGGCTGCGCCGGCAGAGCGGGCGGCTAAGGGGCCGCGGCTGGGCCATTCCTGATGAACTTGCGATGGACCTGCTGTGCTGGAAGGGCCGGCGTGCACGCAGCGTGCTTGACAGCCAGGGCGCCCAGCCGCGCAGCGCACCAGTGCGCAGCCTCCCGGGTAGTGTGCACGCGGGCAAGGTGTGTGTTTGAAGAGTGCGCAACAGGCGTGTGCTTTTATCACAGCCTACAGGTGTTTGCTTGTGTGATGCCTCACGGGTGTGTGTTTGTGTTATGGCCTTTACAGGGGCTTCAAAGGTCATAGGATTTGACCTGGCAAAAGTGTAACTAATACTTGAGCCTGGTAGGAAGAGCTTTTAGCGCAGATTCTGGGCTGAAGGCACAAAGATTGAAATTGAGTTTTGAAGTGTTGAGCAGGTATTGAACAAAAGCTAGCCAGACTGCCAGCTCCTCTGTGATCCTTACCTTGCCAGGCTGCCGGCTTCTCTGTTATCTAGACTAGTTCTGTGTCCTTTTTGCTGACTGTGTAGACGTGTGTGTGCAAAATTGGGCGGCCACTCATGAGTTCCCACCTGCCATGCATTATGCATGCACACCAAGGCATGAGCAACCACCCTGGGAAGAAACTGCACCATCCGCATGCCGCTCCTTCACTCTACACTGTGGGGCACAAGGAGGCCCAGTGCAGATGATGCTTTTGCCTCGTCTCATGCACGCCTCCTCCAAGGTGCACCTGCCACAGGCCGCACAGCATTTGGTCTGGGATGGCTAATGATGGGGGAGGGGCCTCTGCTCCGCTGCTTCTCATGGACCTCCCCTCCCCTCTCACCCACCCACCTTCTACCCCCTACCCCCATGTGCCCATGGCCAGAGGCATTTTGAAGTGTGGACCAGCAAGCCACTTGTGCTCTATTATTGTTTCTTGCTTTGTCACAACCAAAAGTCTAAGTGCGCGTGCAAGGTCACTCGGTCCCTAGCTGACCCCGCAACCCCTCTTTCTACCTCCCTGCAGGCCGGCCTCCCAACCTGGGGCTCAAGGCGCAATCGGACCTGCTATGGCGCATGCTGCCATGGCGTCCCTGTACCCCACCACCCATGCTCGGTGCTGCATGACCAGCAGCCTCACTCCCCCCAGCAGCAGCAGCAGCAGCAGCAGCAGCAGTGTGCGCCGCTATGCAGCGCTCGCCCCAAGGAGCTGCGAGGAGCAGGCCATGCAGCGTGGGGAGAGGAGGTAGACCTGGAGCTTCTGCTGGCTTTTGGGGCGCGTCGCCACCGCGGGAGCAACTTGGGGGCCTGCAGTTGCCCCGCGAGTTTGGGTGCTGGAGTGACTGCAGCGTTAGGAGCAGATACAATGCCGGCAGCACCTGCGGGAGAGAGGCACGCGTTTGAGCCAGGCACAGCAGCGCTTGCCTGGGTAGAGGGCAGAGCCGCAGCAATGGAGGCTGCAGAGCAGGGGGCAGCAGGGGCGATGGGGACTCAAGCAGCAGGGGCAGCCAGGGGGGGTGAGCAGGGGCAGCGGATGGGGGGGGGTTATGGGCTGGGGCTGCAGCTGGGGGAGGTGGTTGCGGCGACGGGAGGGCGTGGCGGCAGTGCTGGCAAGGAGGGAGAGGAGGTGGGGGCCGCAGAGGCGAGCAGCAGGCTTGTCACGCCTAACTGGCTGGAGCGGAGCAGGGGTGGTGAAGCAGGGGATGGGCTGGGTTGGGAGGTGGAGGGGCCTGATTGTGGTACCGTGGTAGCTAGCGAGCCTCGAGCGGCACAGCTTGTAGAGGCAGAACAGATAGGCGCACGCTGCGAGGGGGCAAGAGTAACACGTGCTGCGGCGTGGCTGGCAGTGGCGGAGCAGCTGCTGAGAGGGACCGGGCCCGTGGATACTCCAGAGCCGTTTGCTAGGTCTGCGGTGGGGGGGGCCGTGTCCATTGGCTACCCATTGCCCCCCCGGATGGAGGAAGGGCAGTGGCAAGTGGAGCAGCAGCAAGCTAAGTGGCTGAGGGAGCAGCAGCAATATGAGGAGGGCAAGGAGCAGGAGGAGACGGATCACCATCGCCAGCATCATCAGCATCATCATCCCTATCATCATCATCAGCAGCAGCAGCAGCAGCAGCAGCAGCAGCAAGAGAAGCAACCCTGCTGTCCACAAGCACCTCTGTCTGCATGCGCCACACACAGTGAGCAGCAAGCGCGCACGCCCGCCAAGCGCCACGTGCGCCACCTCTCAGCAGCTGCACCTGACATGAGCATGTCACAGGGTGCTGCAGCAACAGCGCCCTGGAAGCATGGGCAGCCCTGCACACCTCACCAACCTCTGCAGCTGGTCGAGCAGCAGCAGCCGCCTCCCCGTACCGCCAGAGCACTTCCCTACCATGCCATGAATTCAGGGGCGGCAGGGACGCTTGGTGAGACGCAGGCAGCAGCAGAGGCAGCAGCAGGGCAGAAGGGGCAGCAGGGAGGCTGCGGAGGTGGCAGGGGAGCAGCAGGTGGACCAGGAGGCCCGAGGACTGCAGCATTGTCAGGAGGCCCAAAACGCCGCCTGGACTTCGGAGATGATTGGTGCAGCGAGCCGCCGCCAGTGGGCGTGGCCAAGGGCGCTGCAGTGGTAGCGACTGCCCACCCTGCCGGGGACATTGCGGCAGCTGGTGGCGCGGCGGCGGGAGCAAAGTCCAAGGGTGCTGCTGCACCAGCAGCAGCAGCGGCAGCGGCAGAGGGTTCAGCGGGAGCGGACGCGAGCAGGCTGAGGGCGCAAACCGAGAGCTCCTGTATGCGCAAGCAAGAGCCAGAGCCTGGGATGCCAGAGGCGAGGGCAAAGAAGGGCAAGCTGGCACAGGCGGCCCAGGGGCGCAGTGCACAAGAGACGGCTGGCCCACCCGTAAGGCTGCAGGCGCAGGTTGCAGGCACAGGCGGGGATGCAGGAGAGGGGGCGCGCAGAGGGGCTGCGCAGAAACGGAAGCAGGTGCCGGGGGAGGTGCGGGCGGGGGTGAGGGCAGCTCTTGGTGGGGCCGCTGCTGAGGCCAATGCACTTGGTGCGCAGAGGGCAGGGGAGCGCGCATGGCAGGGGGGCTTGCATGATGAGACCAGCGCACCTGCCACAAAAAGATGCAAGCAGGGATTAGCCCACGCGCCGCAGGGCGTGAGGGCAGCGACAGCGCTGGTGGGTGCAGGGGAGGGAGCGTCAGTGGCAGCAGCTGCACCAGCAGAGGCAGCAGCACCAGCAGCGCAACCACCAACACAGACACCTGCGCAGGACAGGTGGGCCACTCAAGGGGCCCGTGATGCGGCAGTTGCTGCCAAAGAGATGGATGGGAATCATGATGTGGAGCAGGGTAGTGGCAAGGGCGCAGCACCGGGTGCGTTGAAGAGTGTGGGTGTGCGGGAAGGTGATGAGGGGCAGGCAGACGACAGCGTGGAAGCAGACAAGGGGCAGGGGGTCAAGCATATTGTAGCCGAAAACAAGCAGGCGGATGACAGCTTGGCGGCAGAGAAGGGGCAGGCTGTTGACCATGTGGGACGGATCATGGCTGTCATGGCCGCAGCCCAGGAGCGCGCGGAAACAGAGGCGATGGCTGAAGCAGGGGGGGTGGGTGCAGGGGTCAGGGGGGGCGCGGCTGGGGGCGGGGTAGGGCCTCCTGCGCCGGCTCGTGGGAAAGGCAAGAAAGGGAAAAACAGCCATGACACGGGCCTGCCTCCATCTCTGCCTTCCCAGGCGTCAGCAGCAGCAGCAGAGGCAGCTGCAGACGCAAATGCCAAAGGCAGCAGCGCCGCCTCTGCAGCTGCAGCAGCTGCAGCTGCGGCTGCAGGGTTGGCAAGCGCAGCTGTGCTGCCTGTGGGGTGTGCCTTTGACATCCTGGGCCTGCCTGCAGCCACAGATGAGGAGAGCAATAGCAAGCTCAGCCCGGGTGAGTGCCTTCATAGCACATCCCGCACTTCCTCATGGCCGCAGCATGTGCACCCTGAACTTCCACTTGGCCGGTACACCATGCACATGCTCACGCCCAGTACACCCTGCACTCGCTCACAGCCGCCGCATGTGTACCCTGTGGGTGGGTGCTTTTTCTGCACCCGAGACTCCATCAGCCTGGATTAGCGCCTCTGCAGCATCCCCAGCACCTGCCCACACATGCCCAGACATGCTGTACACTTGGGGCATGTGTGTGCACACAAGCGCGTGCTCGCAAGAAAGGAGCATAGGCTCTTAGTGGAGGGTCGGGCTTCTTAGACACTTGGGCGTTCCCATGAAGTCACGTGGTCTTAAGAACCTGGGGAAGCCTGCGTTTGTTGGCCTATACATACAAGAGGGGATGGCCCGGTGCCTCTAAATATCTGCAAATTTGACGTGTGGCTGTCACCCCAGCTTCCACCCTGTGTGTATGCTGCAGGTGCTGTCAAGTCAAGGTTTCGTGAGCTGTGCATGTCTGTCCATCCTGACAAAAACGCACACCCAGATGCATCAGCTGCATTCGACCTGCTGACCAAGGTGTGTTTATGGCGCATGTGGATGCCAATTGATGCTGGCCTTCTGGTCAAGCCATATCAGGCAACGGGAGACAGGGGTTGCATTATTGCTGAGCACTTCATCGCTCAACATGCTGATTGCTGATCAGCAGCAGGTCTCTGCAGGCCAAAACCATAGCCCATGCTAAGACAGACTTATACAGGCTATGACCGCAGCCCCACATTCAAACCAACACAAACACACGCACACACACGCACACACACACGCACACACACACACACTCCTACAGGCCATGAACGCAGCCCTGCGTGCTGCCCATGCGGGGTCCTCAGCCCAAGGGGCCCCTGCAAACGGCAGCTGCATGGCAGACGGTGGTGGCAGCAGTGACGAGTTCTTCTGGTTGGACCCAGAGACGGGCATCATCAAGGTACCTGCCTACGCAAAGCAGCAACCCCCTCCAGCGCCCTCGCCGGCTCACCCACCTGCCCCACACCAAGCAGCCCCTGCAACTCCAGCCCCTGCTGCTGCTACTGCTTCTGGCATGCCAAGCGCAGCAGATCCACCTCTGTGGCGCCCCAGCCCTCCGCCCCACAGCACCCCCCCACCTCCAATTGTCATCCCACCCACAAAGGGCTGGGAGCACCTGGGAGGCTGCATGCAAGTTTCACTTAGCAGCAGCCAGCCTGGCACTTCCCCTCCGCTTGGGCGGCCCTCGCCTGCATTTGCATCGGGCGTACCAGCAAATGGTGTGTGCCCCCAAACCCACCCTCATTCCCCAACCACGCCTGCCTCCTCCATTCCCTGTCGTGACCTTCCAGACAGCCAAGCATCCAGACAGCCGTCTGACATACAGTGGCCAAGCACTGCCAGGCCCTACAGCCTGGATGGCGCAGCCGAGCCGGTGGTGGAAGGCAGTGGTGAGGAGGAGGAGGCCGCTGCAGCCAGCATGAGTCGCGCGCTGGTAGCGGTGGGCTGCCGCGCGCTGGCGGAGTTCAAGGCAGCCGGCCAGCAGCCGCAGCACCAGGAGCAGCACGCCAGGCACAGGACCACGTTTGAGGCACTGGTGCTGCGCCCGGATGTCCTGCAGGTAAGGAGGCGCTGGTGGTCAGATGCTGGTGGGCAGATGTTGGCCCTGCAAGCGATGAGGCGGCAAAGCAAGTTGTGTGTCGAGATCAGAGTGTGTCTAGCCTCAGAGACCGGGAAGGCCGGGCTTTGTTGGGTTTAAGAATGGTGTGTGCCATGCAACCAACCACATCCGCCTCTGGAGGGCGCCATTGATGCCGACTTCAACCACCCTACCCAAATAAGAATGATAGCATGTCCTCGAGCAACGATTCCATTTACTATGTGGAGAACAAAGACTGGCTGGCCTGCCTCCTGGCTCTGGTGTGGTGGCCAAGCTAAGGGGTCACAACCTCAGCAGCATCCCTCCCTTTGCTCTCAGCTTTGCCAATGCTTGCATCCCTCGCCCCCTTCAATCTCATGTGTTTACACCCTATGCAGCATCCCTCCCTCTGCTCCCAGCTTTGCCTATGCTCATATCCCTCGCCCCCTTAAATCTCATATGTGCACACAATTTTGTGCAGGCCATTACAGATGCACACATTAAGAAGCGGCAGCAGCAGCAGCAGCAGCAGCCAGATGCAGAGCATGATGGGGTGCCTTATCAAAGAGGGGGCACATGCAAGCCGCCAGTGGGATGCAAGTGCAAGCACTGTGCCAGAGAGCGACCTGCGTGGCCAAAGTGAGTGCTCAGCTGCCTGTGTGCCATGACAGGTGGGTTGCCTGTGTGCCATATGACAGGTGGGTTGCAGCTGCCAGTGCGCACGCACACCACACCTGGCAACGGCAATGCCTGTCAAGAAAAACTGCCACGAACTGCAGCAAAGACATGCTGCAGGATTTGCCGCATATGTGAACACCCCCCTGGCATGGCTCAACTGCATGCCACTTCACCGCCATGGTGTGGCTGCACCCCCCTTGGTATGGCCGCACCTCCCTTGGCGTGGCAACACCTCCCTTGGCAGCTTCAATTGCATCTCACTAGATGAGCAAGAAATGGAGACAACTGCACTATTGTAAGCGCAACCAGAGAAGCAGGGGGATTTGGTGGTGTATTGTGTGTAGCACATTGTCCACTGCGGACTAGGACTGGTAATTATTGCACTTGGTTGGCACCTGCAGCTCTCGCCTTGGTCAGCCCCCTGTCCCTGTCATCTTGGTAGGCCCCCTGTCATTGTCGTCTTGGTTTAAACCCTGGCAGTGTTGTAAAGGTTGGCAACTGCTCACTGCTGCCCCGCAGGCTGGCCACAGACCCGGTGCCCTACCTGCTGCTGTGTGTGAAGCCAAGCAAAAATGCGCCGCCCACGGATGGAGGAGACCCAAGCACAGGCGGGTCTGCAGCAGCCACTCCTCCTCCTGCTTATGCAGCAGGTGCAACAGGTGTAGGAGCAATAGCTGCAGCTGGGCTGCCAGCAGGAGCAGTGGCAGGGGGTGATGCGGCAAGTCCTGCAAGCGTAGCCTCAGCTACCACAGCTCCAGGCTCAGCAGCGGGTGCGGGCGCAGGACTGGCAGCTGAGGCCGGCAGTGCAGCAGATGCCGCAAGCGTGCAAGCAGGCGGCGGAGCAACACCGCCTCTGGCCCCTGCGCAAATCGCGCCCCCGGCAGTGGAGGAGCAGCAGCAGGCGGCGGCCGCACATGCGGAAGCCCTGGCTTGCGCGATGGCGGCGGCCAGCTGGCGGGTGCACAGCGCGCTTGACGTGGTCCAAGCATGTCAGGCAGAGGCTGGCCGCGCACTGCTGGCATCCGCTGCAGTGCAGCCGAGTGTGGCAGCAGGCAGGCCCGGTGTGGCTGGCCCACCCACCCACACGCGCCCTGCACATCTCAAGCACGAAGACGGGCTGAGAGACGTCTTAGGAAGCAATGGCGCAGGGAGGCAGTGGTGCGGAGGCCCACAGGCGAGTCTGATGGGAGCCAAATCTGAAGCTAGCCAGGAGGGAGGCGGTGGCAATGGGGCTGGCCTGGAAGGAGGTCAGAACAAAGCCGACCCAGTGGGGAGCGGGAGCGGGCAGCAGGCAAGACGCCAAGGTGTTCCGCTGTCTAGCAGCAGCAGCGGCGGCGGCAACTGCCGTGACCACAAATACAATGCCTGGAACATCGCCAGGGAAGAGCCCGCCGTGCACGGCGTGCTGCTCCTACCTGTGCAAAGCATGATCATGGGGGCCTTCCCTCTGAACGGGACGTACTTCCAGGTGGGGCGCGCACTGGACTTCAACACTGCATAGGGCACCCCAAGCTGTGTACAATGCATGCCTGCCTTTCACAGCATGCAAAGCAGTCCTGTAGGCACCGCCCCAGAACCTTGTGCTGTGTCCATCTTTTGACCTCCAATGTAAAGTCATATTTTGTGCGGCAAGGCTGCCGCGCTTGGGAAGCCATGGTCTGTCTCTCCTCAGTGCTGGGTACCCACTCCTCCTGATGCATGCAGCTGCTCACTGAACGTGCAGCTGCTCACTAAATGCCTTTTTGTCTATTGCGCAGACGTGTGAGGTATTTGTGGATGCGAGCACGGCCGCAGTGCCTCTGGAAGTGCCCCTTGCGCTGCTCGGAAACCCCCTGGAGCAGGAATGGCGGACTGTGCACTTTGGACAGAGCACTGCATCCATCTGCAGGTGCTGCAAGCTGTATGCAGCTCAGGAGGCTATCCCCACACAGCGCACTTGCAAAGCTCACAAATGAGCATGCCCGCGTTTGCCCAACCAGCTGCAGCTGCAGCTATGCCCATGCCATCAGGTCAAAGCATTCACCTCACATCATGCACACCTTGTTTTCTGCTTAAACCTGCTCTGGGTATGGTGTGTTAAGCAGATTGGTGCCCACCTTGCACCACGGATATTCTACGTCATAAGCACCTTGCAACATGCAGCACCTTGCAAGGATGGATTTAACACCGAATCTTGCTTGCACCACGAGCACCTTGCCACGTGAGCACATTGCAACCAACCAGGCACCTTGCATCTTGCATGCCCCCGCGCAGGACAATGTGCCTTGAGCAGATCACGCACACATTCCATTGCTCCTACCTCTCCGTCAGGAGCTTTGACAGGCGCACAGGTGTGCCAGGGACCCGTGTGCCACGCTTTTTTTGGTTTATACAGCATAGGTGCTGTGAGCCTGCTGTCCAGAGAGGGCCTGTGCTGTTGGCCTGCTGTTCAGAAAGGGCACTTGCTGTAAGCCTGCTTTACTGAGAGGGCATCTAATATTGTGAGCTTGCAAATGTTCAGCATGGTCATAACTTTGAGTCTGTTTTTGCAAGAAATTGTGTCCATTTGTCACCTCCCGGCAGCCACACTCCCTCTAACACTCAGCGTCCTGTACATGGCACGGTGTGTCTCAAGGTCAAAATGGAGCCCAAAAGGCATCGTCCCATTAATTGCTTAATTAAGTCTGTCTTTAGTGGTTGGGAATGGTACATACTATACAATGTGGCTTTGCTTCGTGTATGCAGCTGTTTATCTGGCCGATTAGTTCAACACCAAACTGTATCACAGGTGCACCACAGCCGCTGCCTACCCCTCTGCTGCCCGTTGGTGCACCACCTCCTGCCTCCGCTGCAAAGCTGGGAAAGAAGCAAAAGCAGCAGCAGCAGCAGCAGCAGCAGCAGCAGTAGCCACTGGTGCACACAAGCAGCTTACGTGGCATCTCCCAAGAGGATAGTTGAGCACAGCAACAGCATTGCTTAGGCTGTCAATGTTCAGCAGGTTGGCACTACAGGACGCTTGGTGGGATCTTGCTGCTGTTACAACAGCTGTGTTTGAAAGATGGCTCGCAAATTACTAACAGTAATTTAGCAACAAACCTTGCACGAAGGAAACACAGCTGAGAGGAGTATGCATTTCACACATGAGGTCCAGAGCACGAAGCTCACTGCTCTTACAGTGTAGTGCATTGAGACTGCAAGTGCACTGACATGAGTGCATGGACCTCACTGCTTTGACCTCAATGGACAATGTTCAGGGCACAAACCTCACTGCGCTAACCTCAGTGCACGAACCCAATGCATTTGCATCAGTGCATGAGCCCCACATATGAAGCTCAGTGCATGTGGCGCATTCAATGATCAAGTCTTTGCCTAACATTTTTGTTTACAAGCCGTGATTCGGTCCTGCTTCATTTGCTTCTGCACAATTGCAAACTTCACAAAAAGCAAATGGCTTTGCTAGCAGAATGTTGGTGACTGTGATTAATTTTTGATGCGGGTGTATGATGTGAGAATTTAGGAGATTTTTGGAAGCCTCTTTAAGAGATGAAGCATAGATCCTTGAAAAGTTTTGGTATTCATGCACACTGTGCAATATCAATTGAGAGGTTGAGCAATTGAGCTGATTAAAGATGAGGGTGCATATTTATCAGCCTTGTTTCTCTGCACAATATCCTGCACAATTTCCTGCAGTTTTCAAGAGGGATGTAGCTGATTATTGAATGATATTTTCATCGTTATCTGTGCAAGAAAAGATTTGAGATGTTTTCCTTTATACCCGGGACGCAACAAATGAAGCGTTCTAAGACATGGCCCCATCTTGCCAAGTAATTTGATGTGACGTCTGGCCTTGATTTTCTTTTCTGGAACTCGGGACGTATTATTGAACCTAAGAGGTGCTAGGCAACGGGCCAACAGCTGGCAGTTGCCATTATCAACCCTCACTTTGCCATCAGCAGCATGCAAGTGCCGATTCAAGCATGTGTAATGGTGAGCTTGGTGGAGGCTCACAATCACCCAAGGGCTTGCAGGTATCTTACAACTCCTGGCTGGCTACCTTGACTAGCTCATGTGCACACTAATTGCTTGCATGGCTGCACCTGCCAAATAAGGGCAGAATAGCTGAAGCCTATCAGACCGTCTGGCGACCTGTAAGCAGGACTTAAGATTGGTACACACTCAGTACAATATCAGGCAAAGTTTAATGTGGAAAATAAAAACCTTAGGCCGCGGTCACACACATTTTTTTCACTTTTTTTCACTTTTTTTTCACTCGACCCCAAAAAAAAGTGAAAAAAATTGCGGTCACACACGAAAAATTTTCCAACCCCAAAAATTTTCACTTTTTAATTCAAACCCCCAAAGTGCACTTTTCACTTTTTTTCCACTTTTGGCGAATGGGGGGTGGTCTCAGGAGGCCCCCAGCGAGGGTCCCAATCGTGCAAGACCCCTAGAAACCCCTTGTTTGGGGTCTTGTATGTTGGAAAGAACATGTACCTTGGGAGAATGTCTGAGGAGACAAGGTTTCCATACATGGTTTACACACGTTATTTATGCAGCTGCAGCACTAGCTGGTGATGATTCTCCAGGCCGATAATGC
>LKMJ01006512.1_pt1 | contig 11013 bp, 11 predicted proteins | sample 643391 | NCBI WGS metagenome assembly LKMJ01 (sample SAMN04112250, study PRJNA286221) | soda lake metagenome | biome: soda lake; feature: Kulunda Steppe; material: water; isolation source: sample PL-Br10 brine of Picturesque Lake | place: Russia: Kulunda steppe | collected 2010-07
ACTGGTTTCGAGTGGTATCCGAGCATCGAATCGAGCGTGTTCACAGCTTTGACCCAGACGGCAGCACCCACCGCAACAGAAAGCGAAAGCTGTGCGCCGACAGCGAAAGCCAACAGCGGTGCAACGAGACCATCGGTGAGGTTTTCGGCAGCGCTTTCGACCGCAGCGCTACGCAGTGTCGCCGGTGAGAGAGCAGCCGTCTCCCGGCCGACCAGCGCACTCACCGCCTCTCTGGCGGCTTCCGGATCCATCTCTGTCGCGTCGATCACCTCGGTAGCGACCGAAACGAGCATGCGAAGACTGACCGTCGCGAACAAAACGAGTGCGGCAACCACGGTACCAAAAAGAGGACTCACGGCGAGTGACGCTGCGGTGAGCAAGGCGGCAAGCCCACCGGCGAGAAGTGGCAACAGAAGGGCGGCTGCGATGCCGACAATCGTCGGGTGTGACCACGAGCGGTCGACCCAGCCCACGGCCCGGCCAAAGAGAGCAACTGGGTGAACAGGCTCAGGGTATTCCTCGAAAAGGATATCCCCGGCAAACGCGAGCGCGATTGCGCCCGCTGCTGTCACCATTTTTTCCCCTCCGCAACCGCAGCCAGTGTGTCGTCTTCGACGAGCAGACTGGTTGCACCGGCAGCATCAGCCCCGCCGTCGGTCGCTGGATCATCGCCGATATGAAGCAAGCCCGAGATGTCGACGCCAAGGTCGCACGCGACGGCCTCGAACGCACGGGAGTCGGGTTTTCGCCAGCCACAGCCGACACTCGTGACGACCGCATCGAACGCTGCTTCGTCGACATCGGAGTCAGCAAGTGTCTGCTCGGCAAGCCCCGGAACGCTACAGTTCGAGAGCAAGCCGACCGGTACCTCGTCGGCACACCGTTCGACAGCCTGGGCGGCACCCGGTCTCGTCCGCACGCCGCCTTCGAAGGCATCGAAAACAGCCGTCTCGACCGCCTCACGGATCGCGTCTTGATCGAGTGACGAACCGCTTGCCAGTGCAGCCGTGACGTGTGCTGGAAGGGAGAGTTCCTGTCCGTCGAGAACCTCGATATGGGGTTGGCGATACAGGCGGCTCCAGTCTTCGGGCACTGGAATGTCATGAGCATGGAGTTCGCTGGCGACGGCCTGTGCAGGATCACTGGGCCGGTCGACATCCACGAGTGTTCCGAACAGGTCGAACGAGATGGCCTGCACGTCGATGCTATCAACTCTCATAGCTGATCGCTGGCCTGCTGGGCAGCTTTGTCGGTCGAAAGTCTGTCGTACACCGCGAGGGTCTGCTCGTGAATTGCGGCCATCGGGAGCGTCTCACGACCGAGCGCAAGCGCGCCACCCATGCCCACACCTTCTTTGGCCTCACCTGCCACGTAGCCGTCCATCGCTGGATGGTCGCACTCGTCGAAGGCCGGATCGGTAACGGTGCAGTCCAGATCCAGATCAGCAGCCAGGGAACGTATCTCGGCAGTCTCGTCAGCAGCTACAAACGAGGTCGTTGCAAGCGAGAGGGGGGAATCGACGCCAGCGTGGCGGACCAGCGCCCCGGCGGCAGCCATCTGGGTACCACCCGCGAGTGTCACTGTCTTTCCGGAGTCAAGCGCCCCGACAGTCACGCCAGCAGCGGCAGCGAGCATCGGATCACCCATCGATGCGACCGCTTCAACGGGATTTCCTGCGGCGCCACCGGGCGAAAGGCCGCTCGCATCGAGTCCCTCCTCGACGACACGCTGTTTGAGTGTCAGCGGGTTCTCCGGCAGCGACGAGGAGACTGTTGCTCGCTCGCCGAGGGCAGTCAGCACGCCAAGAGCAGTCGTCGTCCCGCCGGGGATCGTCTCCCCGATCAGGAGATGATCATCCGGCAGGGACTCACCGAGCTGCCGAGCACTATCGAAGATGTCGGCCGCCGATTCGACGGGTCTCGACTGGCGAATGTCGCCACCGGCCTCCCCGCCGAGTGAGACAGTCGGTGCGGCTGTCTCACAGGCGAGTCCTGCATCGAGAGCGAGGACATCGAAGCCGCGACGTTCACGAACCGCACGGGTAACGACAGCAGGGGTCGGACAGCCAGTCGGACTCAGCGGAACGACCGGCGACTGGACTGGCTGTCCATACGCGACAATTTCGAGGTCCACACTGGGAGTATGTGCCATCGCCTCGGGGTTCGTGCCAGCGGCACTGATCCCGTCGATGCGGGCAGTCGCCGTACTCGCGCCGATCAGAACGAAACGCGTCACCAGTGAGTGTATTCAGCGGACAGCAAATAAGCGTTCAGCACCGAGGAGAAAAATCAGAAATTACCGGTTGCGATTCGGGCCACCAAGAATCGCAGACTTCAGTCGCGTTCCAACGCCAGAGCGCTTGTACGCAAGTTCTTCGTCGATGAAGACCGACGAATCATCTTCTTTTTCTTCGAACATTAGTTTCCGACCAGCCTCCGGCCGGGGGTCAACAGTTTGTTCTTTGTTGACATTACTCTTTGACTGCTCTTCGTGGATGAGTTCCTGGTAGTCCATTTGCAGTTCCCAGAGTTTCTCTTCGAGTTCTTCGACGCGGGCAGATTTCTGTTTCAGTTTCTCGCGTTGTTCGCGGAGCATGTTGACTTCCGCTTCGAGACAGGCGACCTGATTTGCGAGGTCTTCGACGCGGTCGTGAGATTCGATACACTCCCGGACGACTTCGCCTTTGGATTTGTACGCGCCCGCAACATCTGATTTTTCCTCAAGTATTCGTTCGTGTTCCTCGCTTATGGTGACCGTCAGGCGTGGCATGGTTCTGTCTCAAACTGTGCGGTTCACTTACCTAAAACTATGTCAGACACGCGGCAGACAACTACCCGATTTCGACGACTAACACTGGTTCGTCGGCATTTTTGACGACCCGCTCGGTCGTACTCCCAAGACTTGCGAGTCGTTCGGGACCGGTTTTCCCGTGGGTTCCCATCACGATCAGGTCCACGCCGTTTTCGGTGGCGAAGTCGGTGATCGTCTTGTGTGGAATTCCTTCGAGGATGTTTGTGTGACAGTCGATACCCTCCTCTTCGAGACGGACCTGTGCGTCATCGATTGCTCGTTCTGCTTCCTCTTCGAGCGAGCGGCGAATCTCCTCGGTCGAGTCCTCGCTTGCTGCCATGTAGTGGCGTTTGTCCAGTACGTACAGGACGTGGACCGTTGCCTCCTGATCGGTTGCGATCGTCAAGGCGTGTTCGAGCGCATCGGTCGTCGACGAACTCCCATCCGTTGGCAGCAGAATATCGTCGTACATGGTCGTAGGTGAACACCACCAGCTAATTGTAGGTTTCCCTACCTGCCCGTAGAGTTACAAAAGATAAGAGAAAATATAATCCACCACGGTCACAGCGATTTATCAACAGAGCCCATACCGACAGCAAAGAGAGGAACGTCGCAATCAGCTACTTGACACCACACCACATAGGGACCCCCTACAGACAATGGTAAACGATAACACCCGTTATGATACAACGGCAGTTCGTACTGAACCGATCGAGAGGGTTTCGCGTAGAACAGTTCTGAAAGCAAGTGCGGTTGGAGCAGGCGCACTCGCAACGAGTGGGACTGCAACCGCTCAAAACGAAAGCGACGAAGACGACGAAGACGACGAGAATGGCGGAAACGTTGTCGATGAACCCGACGGCTTCGAGGTCGAAGTCGTCGCAGAACACGCGACGTTTCCCGACGAGGTAGGGACAACATTTGCACTCATGTTCACAGAGGAAAACGACAACAACGGTGGGACCATGGGATCTCACCATACCCTAGACGAGGAGTCAACACTTGTCGTCGCAGACGTGACCTGGGAACCAGACGGAACATCAGGCTGGCACCGCCACCCAGGATCGGCGCTGGTCAACATCGTCGAGGGGGAACTGGAAGTTACCTGGGAGCGTGACTGTCTGACCCGGACTTACGGAGCAGGCGAGGGATTTTTCGATCCCGGAGAGGTCCACATCGCAGATAACGTGAGTGCCGATGAGGAGACACGGGCGTACGTGATCTTCCTCGGAATCCCTGACGGAGAGCCAGCGACAGAGTGGGTTGAGCCTGTAGATTGCTAAGTTTCTAGCTCTGATTTTTTCAGACAGAACAGTCGCCAACCACTGCCCGAGTTACTCCCTAGAAACGGTCTGGCTGAACGGCTGTTGATCGCTGACGGATCTGGGCAGTTGAGTGGCCGTGGTTGGCATCCCCCCATTTTCAGTGCTGATGCGTTCCTGTAACTGATCGGGTGTGAATTCTCGCTCGAACCCCTCGCATCGAACCAGTACGCCGAGTGTATCACTCGTCAACTCGTCATCACCGATGACGGCCTCGTAGGGCACTGACGCGCCGTTCCCAGCCGAGAGTCGTTCCTGTACCGAAACGTCCCGGTCGTCAATATCGACGCGAATCCCACTTTTTTCGAGGTTGCTTGCGAGTTGTTCACAATACACTCGGTGTGTTGCTGGCTCGATTGGGATGAGTCGAAGCTGCGTGGGTGCAAGCCAGACCGGCAGTCGAAGTCCATCAGTTCCATCAGCAACCATCGCGGTGATGAAGGCCTCGATTGTCCCGGCGGGCGCAGCACGGACAAGCCACGGATTTCGGTCACCATCTGCTAGCTCGATGTCTAGACGGGTCGCTGACCGGTCATCTACGACGACGGTCGGTGTCACCACCGGTGTGTTCCCTGGCCCGAGCACAACGAAATCGACCCGGAGGTGCTCGTCGGCTTGCTCTCGTTGCTCGACCAGCACGGGCTGATTGAACAGCCCGGTGAGAGCAGTCAGCCAGTCATCGTACGCTGTGAACGCCCCAGCCACACGGACCACCGGGACATAATCGAGACCGAGAGCCGTCAACAACCGGTGAACCAGCGCCGCTTGCTGACAGGCTTCGTCCAGTGCATCGGATTTATCAGCAACCAGAGTAGCCAGTTCAGGAACGGTCGACTGTGAGAACCACGCGTGGTCAGCGGCCAGCGTGCTCTCCCCCTTGTGCACATTGAAGACACGCAGTGGAAGCTGTCCACGCGAAACCGACCGGTCACGAAACACAGAATGGAGACCAATCGGTTCGTCAGCGTCGGCAACAAGCGGAACGGAACCAACCGCACGAAGGTGCTGTGTGACATATTCGATGAGCAAGTCACGGACGACAACACCGCGGGGAAGAAGTGTTGTGGGACCGTCTATATCGAATAGTCCCAGAGACTCTGCTGTCGAGAGGAGTTCGGGATTTTCGCTTTTCGAACCGTCGCGTTCACTGTCGAGAACAGCGCGCACTGGTTCGTCGAGCACAGTGGAACCGGCGTCGTTAGCGGCACCCTCCGGTGTGTAAACGAACCAATCGCTGTCGTGGTCCTCGCATGGGTCGATGCGGTGTTGCTGGATCGAAAACGGGTGTGCTTTCGTCTGTATATCGAAGGCAACGTCCCAGCCAATCGGTACTCGGTGAGTGTCTTCGAGCGCGTCTTCAAGGGCATTGAGGACCGTTGCCGCAAACTCGGTTTCGGCAGGTCTGTCGCTCAACTGCGGACAGGGAACGAGCGCGACTGTCGTCGCCTTCAGTTGCTCGCAGGTATCGGTGATGATTGTTGTGGCTTCGCTTGCGAGGGCGTCGGGTATTGTATCAGTTGATTCGACAGCAACGAAGACAACAACACAGCTCCCGACAGCAGCCTCGGCCTGGACGCCCGTCGTGTCGACATCCGGACGAGGATTACGCGCCTCGAAGGCGAAATGTTCGGCGTGGACGGTACAAAGTTGCATTACCAGCTTTCACTGGCGGTTCGACAAAAAGGATGCCGTCCGGCTGTGGGGTGGTGTATCGAGAGAATCGAAGTGAGTACAGTGTTATTGATCGGCTGGCTGCTCGCCGGAAGAACTAGCGGCCGATTCCTCGACCGAATCGGAGTTATCCGGTGTCTCGGTCGCTTCCTCGTCAGCCTCCTCTTTCGTGTCTTCACTGTCAGCTGACGTCTCTTCCTTGGAGGCGTCCTCGGCTACCGTGTCATCTTCCGCTGCTTTTTCGGTCTCGTCTTCGTCTGCTTTCGCTGTGTCGCCTGCATCCGATTTGTCGGTCTCGGCGTCGGTAGTTTCCTCAACGGACCCGGTAGTGCCCGAGACACCTCCATTCGTCGCAGCTGTCATCGCCCCGTCGAGGTCGGCTTCGATTTCGTTGTATCGCTCCGTCTGTTCTTCTAGGTGCTCGGAGAGTCGATCGATCTGTGCTTCTATCTCCGCTGCCAGTTCGTCACCGCTGGTCGCTTTCGTCTCGATGTGTTCGACTGCCGAGACGAGATGGCTCTCTACCGTCTGGTTCAACTCGAGCAAAAGGTCGATTTCTTGAATCGCATACAAGAGAATCTCTCTGTCAGCGCGTTCGTACATTTCGTCAGCGGCCTCGAACGCCTCGGCCTGCTGTTTTTCGAGTGCATCGAACACCTCATCGACGAGGTCGCGGAGTTCGCCAACACCGCTTTCACGGACCTGGACTGTCTCGGCAACGTCGAGTGACTGATGGATCGATTTCCGAGTGAGATCGAGCGTGTACTGGCGAAGTTGTTCGCCAGCAGCAGTACCCTCGCTGTAGAGTTCCATCCGTATCTCACGAGGAAGTTGCATCATCTCGACACTTCGTTTGATTGTTTCACGTTGCAGTTCGAAAATAGGTCCGATGGGAGTCGTATACTCACTCATGGTTCATTTTGGTAATTGGTAACACAGAACATCACAGTACTGTATTCACCAATCGGTTTTCCTTATGTATGGGAAGGATAACAGCACTTGAAATACTGTCGATATCCCTCGGTGAGATGCGACAAGATATTATCAGAAAGGACCGGTTTCGCGTCGTAGATCGAGCGCAGCGGTGAAATCAGCACGCGAAATAAGCCCAATCGGTCTCTCTTCCCACTCGACGATTGCAACGTTCGACCGGCCACGAAGGAGTTCGTAGAGCCCATCCGCAGCACTGAGTTTGCCATCGATTCGTGGCATATCTGCCGTGACGATCTCCCCGACCGCCGTTGTCCGAAACTCACTAGGCGGAACCTCGCGCAGCGCAGAAGCCGTGACAACACCGATGATCTCACCGCTTTCGTCGACGACAGCGACATCAGTTCGACGGCTCCGCAACAGTCTTTCGAAGACCTCTTCGACTGACGCGTGTTCGGGGACTGGATCGCTTTCGTTTATCAGGTCGGCGACGGACAACCCAGAGAGAAGTTCCGCGATGACGACCGACCGGGATTCACTCGTCGCCGCCACATAAATAAAGAGTGCCAGCAAGACCATAAGCGGGCTAAAGACCACGATAATCCCGAAAAAGGCAAAGAAAATGGCAAAGCCAACACCGATCTTTGCGGCAGTCTGTGTTGCACTGACATATGGACGATTGCGCGCGAGCAGTGCTCGCAGGATCCGACCACCATCCATCGGAAATGCGGGTAGCATGTTGAAGACCGCGAGGACGATGTTCATCACGGCGAGAAAGCCGAGAATGTAGACGAGTAATACTGCCGATTCGGGGACAACAAACAGTGCAGCGAGACAGCCACCAGCGAGAACAACACTGGAGATGGGACCAGCAATCGCAATCCAGAACTCCTGATCCCACTCGTCAGGCATATTCGAGAGGGCTGCCAGCCCACCCAGAAGCCAGAGGGTAATCGACTCGACTTCGATGTCATAGCGCATCGCTGCCCACGAATGGCCGAGTTCGTGGAAGGTGACACTCGCAAACAACCCGACTGCAGCGGCAATACCGATAATCCAGCGGTCGTTCGGGCCGTCGAGTGCCGCGGGATCGACCGTAGCAGGAGTGAGGCTGGTTATCAGCGTCGAGTAGGCAGCAATCTGTTCGCCACTGCCGATGAGCCACGCCAGAATTGGGAGAAAGACGATCAGCGAGATGTTGATCCTGATCGGTATCCCCCAAATGTGGAAGATGGTGTAGTTGTAGCTGCTCATATGCACTGGCAGTTCGGAACAATGTTATTGGTTCTGATCTCTGGGACCCGAAAGCACTGCCCTGTGTGTACACGATAAGACAACATATACACCCAGGAATTATATCGAGTGCAGGAAAAACCGACGACAATGCGCGTCAGTGTGCTTGGGTCAGGCGGAAACACACCGATTCCAACACCGACCTGTCAGTGTGCAGTCTGCGAACAAGCCCGCACCGAGGGAATCCCGTATGCCCGCGGTGGCAACTCCCTGTATCTTCCCGAACTCTCGGCAGTCGTCGACACGCCGGAGTTTGTCTTCCGGGCGCTCAACCGCGAGAAAATTACTGATATCGAGTACATCTTTCTGACTCACTGGCATCCCGACCACATCAACGGTCTGCGAGTCGTTCAGTCACGCGATATGACTGCCCACGATGGATTACTCGATGGCGTGGCTGCTGGTGGGCCGACGCTCGTCACGACCGAGACAGCCTATGACCGAGTTGCGGATGTGTTTGGACAACTCGATCACTTCCGCAAGCAGGGGTTTGTGGACGTACAGTTCATCGACGAATCACCGCTTGCAGTCGATGACACGACGGTCAGATCGATTCCGTACCCCCTCGAAGACGACGAACTCGATGCGACCGCATTCGTCATCGAAGACGACGAGACGACGACTGTCATCGCATCCGACGACGCGCGCTATCTCGATGAGGACAAGCTCCCCGACAACATCGATCTGGCGGTCTTCGAGTGTGGCCTATTCGAAACAGATCCCGATGGAGAACCACTGTTTACCGACGCTGACTGGGCGTTTCTTGCAGACGAACTCAGACACGACGAAGTACTCAACCGGATCGACCGGCTAAACCCAGAACAGACGTTGCTAACCGAAATCGAACACCTCACTGCCCGGAGTCACGACCACTTCCAGAAACTCGAACAGAAGAATACTCACGAAGGAATTATGTTCGCGTACGACGGATTGACCGTCTCCGCTGGAAATAGATAAGATTGGTCACGATCAGGCTTCGCGCTCGATGACAAAGCGGGTGAACTCCCGGAGGTGCGCTTCGGGTTCGGGGTCGAGATCGAGGTCGTCGAGGTGTTTTTCGGCGCTATCAGACAGTTCTTCTGCCCGCTTGCGGGCGTACTCGATTGCATCCACCTCCTGCATGATCTCGATTGCTTCCATGATTTCTTCGTCGGTGTTCTCGTCTGCCCAGAGGATTTCTTCGAGGCGAGCAACAGCTTCTGGATCGGCGTTTTTCGCCGTGTAAATAACCATCAGCGTCTTCTTTCCTTCCCGGATGTCGTTACCAAACTCCTTGCCGAAATCGCCGGCTTGATCGAGTGTGTGTTTGATATCGAGGATATCGTCACCGATCTGGAATGCAATCGAGAGTTCTTCGGCATACTGTGCGAGTTGTTGTTCGACCACCTCGGACTGGTCTGTAACAATCGCCGCAAGCCGGGCGACAATTCGAGCAAGGCAGCCGGTTTTGCAGGCACACATCTCGTAGTACCGGTCCTCGTCGACGGTCACTTCCTTCTCGTTGTGCCAGCAGATATCCATTCCCTGACCGAGATGTGTGCGGTTGAGTTCGTGTGTGAGCATCTCGTAGGCTGCGAGGCGCTGGCTGTCGTCGAGGGCAGCGGAATCGCGGTCGATGACTTTCAGCGGAATGAAATACATCGCGTTGCCGGCATTGAGTGCAATATCGGTTCCGTGGGAATGATGGAGTGCCTCGCCGCCGCGGCGCATTCGTGCTTCATCCTCGACGTCGTCGACGATGATCGTCCCGTTGTGTAAAATTTCTGGAATACACGCATATTCGAGGTACTCTTTGGGGTCTTCGCCAAGTGCGTCGACGACAATCAAAAAGAGGACTGCACGCCAGCGTTTGCCACCCCGGTCGAGTAGCGCCCAGATCGGATCTGCAAGCGCCTGCTGTATCGCCTCGGGCTGGTACCGGTACGTTGGCTCGCCAAAGAAATCGATCATATAATCCTCGTCAATATGCCGTGGCAGTAGCTCTTCAATCGTCTCGTCGATGAGTGGCCGCCACTCGGCGAGTACATCCCGCATGTCCGAGTGGTCGGTACCGTCCACCAAAAAACCACCTTTTGTCTCCGGATTGGTGGACACAAACAGCACAGAGATCCCCCACAGGGCAAAATTGTACTGTGACCTCCATCCACAGCACACGCGTGCGCATGTCTACTTTCGAACGTCGTCTACTTCACCCCAGATTCCCTCATAGGTATTTTTGAGTGGTCAGGCAATTTGTGGTTCAACTATCCCCCTTCATAAAACCAATAGATGGTATCAGATGGTATTACATGGTAAATGACGTAAACCTTATATGGTATCAGGTCCTACGTGGAAGTAGAGGTCGAAAAAGCATGGCGAACTACACAAGTCCACTCGAAACGACGTTCGAACTACAGCGAAAATCCCTCGAACAGGGACAGCAAGTAATTGAGCAAAGCCTCGACATCCAGAAGCGACTGAGTGAGTCGGTGCTCGACGGACTGGAGAGTCAAGAGGAACTCCAGCGACGGATTGTCGAACTCCACCGCGACACTGTCCACACGACGCTGGATGCAATCGAGGGGGTTCCAGGAGCTGACGATGCACTCGATGATCTCCGCGAGTCAATCGACGACAGCTACGAGGAAGTCCTCGATGGCCACGAAGAGGTCTTCGACTCGCTCGCTGGCGAGATCGAAAACGGCGTCGAGTCCTACGACGAACTAGCAGAAGAGCTACTCAAGACAGTCGACGACCAGCTCGACCTGCTGGTAAAAGCACACGAAGAAATCGAAGAGCAATCCGTCGTCGCAACCGAGGAGATTGCTGGACAGGTCGAAGAACTGCAGGGCCAGGTCGATGGCGTGCAAGACCAGATCCAGAAGGTCTCCGAAGAAGCTGCCGAGGCTGCCGAAGCAGTCGAGGCATAAGTCGGTTCCCCCCACCCACCCCACACGCTCCATCCCTGTCATCCCCACTCTCCCCCGTCCCCGCTCCCCTCCACACGTTCCCCTCCACGCACCCACCA
>LKMJ01006513.1_pt1 | contig 11012 bp, 20 predicted proteins | sample 643391 | NCBI WGS metagenome assembly LKMJ01 (sample SAMN04112250, study PRJNA286221) | soda lake metagenome | biome: soda lake; feature: Kulunda Steppe; material: water; isolation source: sample PL-Br10 brine of Picturesque Lake | place: Russia: Kulunda steppe | collected 2010-07
CGGGGGGGGGGGGCACGCCAGCGTCTGCTGCGGGCCGGGTGGTGTGCACCCCAATCGCCCGAGGGCGTGCACGTGTGCTGAATGCAATGAGGGGCGCTGGGGGAGAGCGGGTCGAGCGCCGCTGCATTTTGCGCAGCTCATGGCGCGCATGCGCAAGGGCCCTGCGGGAGGGGCTGGCACGCAGCGCGGCCTGCAGCAGCACAGCGCGGTGGCGTTATGTGTGTATGTGTATGTGTGCGTGTGTGTTGTGGCACATATTTTGTGAGTGCATGCGCATATTGTGATTCGCAAGGGCGAATGCGCTTGTTTGGGTATGAGTGCGTGTGTGTATCTGTCCGCGCAAGCATTAGCAACTGCATGTGCACATGTTTTGCATTGATGCCTTGCTGGGACCAATCAGCTCTGACACAGTGTTAGTACAAAACAAATGCATGCGCGTGCGAAAGGGAGTGCGTGTTTGTGTGCATGCGCGCACATATGTGCGTGGATGCGTGTATGTGTGTGTGAATGCGTGCATGCGTGTGCACATGCGCGTGCACATGTGTGTGTGTACGCATGCGCGCCACCCCAACGCACAACATCCGCCCCAGACGCACCTGCTCCAGCAGCGCGCAGCCTTCCTTGTACTGGTCAGCATCATTATGGCAACTGATATACTGCCAGCCAAGCTCCTGGCCACAGCAGCGGCAGCCCAATGTGTGAAGGGTGTACAGGCCTGAGTGCAGCCTGCAGTCACACACACGCGCGCAAGCAAATGCTCACCCACAAGCCCGCACACACTTATGTCTGGTGCGTCTATCTGACATGCTGGGCAAGCATTTGGGCACACACACGGAGTGCATGAGGCAAGCATGTGCGCGCGCAAAGGTACGCATTTTTAAAACAAATGCACTGGGTGCATGTGCGATGCAATGTGGGGTGCCGCGGAGGTGCCGCGCGCTGGCATGGCATGCAGAATGGGGTGTGTCCGCGTGCTCATGCAGAATGGGGTGTCTGCGTGCTCGCTTTGCACGCAGTTGATGGCTGGCAGCTCATTGTGCCAGGCGGCTAGGCCAAAGGTCGTTGGCTTTTGACTCGACAAGCCTCCTCAACTTGCTAATCTGGGGGACCTGAGGCTGTGCTGCGCAGGCTGACAGCGCACAGTAACAGTTGTGACGCTTGACACGTAGCAGCCCAAGGCAGATGAGCTCGATTCATTGGCCATTATTGCTTGTCCTATCAATCAATATTGCTATCAATCACTATTGCTTTGTCCTACCACACGGGTACGGCTCAAGGTCAGTGGCGTGCGCATGCTTGTGTGCCCCAGCGCAAAGCGTCCCCCTCTGGCACAACACCACTCCCACTGCACACTTGCCGCTCGGTTCGGGGCTTGGAGATGGGCACCACGTTGCCGGTTGTGCCGCGCAGCAGGAAAGCAGGCTTGTTGAAGCCCATGTGGCCGGACCAGATGACCGCAGAGTTGTTGGCGATGTCCACCCCGCAGTTCAGGCACGTGTACCGACTTGCGTCATCATCCTCACAGTACTGCGTGCACAAGTGAGCCAAGGGAGGTGAGGTGAGGTGAGATATCATGCAAGCTGCCATGGCAGGCTTGGGCACATGATGTGCCGCATCTGCAACCCTGCCGGCAAAGCTGGCAGAGGAGCTGGCAGGCTTGCACAGGCAACAGGGGAAGGGACCGTCAGGGTGGAAGGCACAGGGTGCCATGGAGAAAAAGAAGACGTTGCCCTGAGTTTGCTGGGTGCGCAGGGAATTTGCTGGTGTGCTCGTCATTGGGAACAAGGGTTTCTGCTTGAGGAACGGGATGGCCTGTGGGGGTGCCCAAACGCAGCCCATGGGGTGAGGTTTCAACGTTCATACCTGGATGAACAGGCGTCCCATGGCAGGTCCTCCTGTCCCCCGTGGGTGGGAACCCAGGGATGTGCTTGGATCGTTCTCTTTGCTTGTACACTTCTCAGCTAATTATATGAATAAAATTAAACAAATACAAGCGTGGCAGCTCCAATTCGTTGCCAACAGGACAACTTACGCGCCAACTTTTTAGGGAAAGTTACATTTTAAAATGGTTGCGGAGAAAATGGAGACAGATGGTAAGAAGCAAGAAATGGAGACCCGTAGTGGTCCCGATGTAGCCAAGGCAGTGATCACGCCCTTGGCGAGTCTCTACATCATTTCTGGGATGCTCGAGACTGGCGTGAAGCAGAAGGAGACCCGGATGGGCCGGGTGATGCGCCTGTGTGCTTCTGTGCGAAAGCAGCTGGAACCAGCGATGCTGCGTACTTTCATCAGCACCGTTTTGACGGAGGACGTTGAGAGCAAGCAATTCTTGGCAGCCCACGCGGAGCAAGTGAGAAAAGGGGGAGTTTTGGCTTCTGCTCGAGTGACGCAACATAGTGTGCCTTGCTTGTTTGAGGGCATGGGCTGGATCAGTGAACAGGTAGGCTGTCCTGCACTGCACTGCACCGCACTGCGGGGAGTCCTCAAAAGAACATGCCTCTTTGTATTTGGGTTGAAGTGTGACGGTGGCTACTTTTATTGCGCAGGCCTCTGCAGGAGGAGATGTGGCGATGGACAGAGCTGAGGCCAGCACAAGCGGGGAAGCTGAAGCCCAGGGCCCTGCCTTCAAGCCTTCCAACACGCCTGAAGTGGAGATGCTCTGCTTCATGCTGCTGCTCATGAACCTAATGGACATGAAGAAGGCGCAGCAGGCAGGTCAAAGGATGGCCAGTGCATGCCCAGCGAGGCAGCATCACGCACATGGGGTCGCGTGTTGCTCAGGAACCATGCGCTGAGCTTCAAAACACACGACAACGAAGGCTCAACTCCTTTGCTTGTACCTTGAGTGCATGCCAGTCTCCTTGAACAGTCGTGCGTGAGCAAGCAATAGGTGAAGAGCTTCGATCAGCGCTTGACGCTGCGAGCCTGTGTTCCATGCATGCCTGTGTATTTGTATCCTTGTTGCTTTCCCTGGTGGCAGAACCCAAGGACGATGGAACAAGCATGCATGTGTACCATAGTGCACACTTTTCCGTGTGCCATCAACATGTGTGTGTGTGTGTGTGTGTGTGTGTGTGTGTGTGTGTGTTTGATCCGCCAGTGTATGTGATTGTGTGTGAGTATGTGTACGTGTGTGTACGTGTATGTGTGTGTACGTGTGCACGTGCAGGCGCGCACGCCTCGCCTGAGTCTAAACAGACATGTGTGGATTGCAGGCTAAGGAGGTATCCATCAAGGCCCTGGAGAGATTGAGTACGCTCAACAGGAGGACCTTGGACGTTATCGCTGCCCGCATCTACTTCTACTATGCATGGTCACATGAGCAGATGGGCCAGCTGGCTGATGTGCGCAGGTGTGCTGCCTGCCCGCGCTTGCCAGTGTTTATTGCAAGGTTTTGGAGGGTGCTCCTTAAAAAAACAGAGTAGCAAGGCCTTCAATTCTTTGCCTCAATTTGGCTGCGCAAGTATCTTGATTACATTATTCACATCAATGTCTGATTTTCAATAGTGGCCCCAACTGAGTTCAAAAAGTCAACACCGTGTAACAGACTGCCAAACCATGCCCACCTACACCTATGCTAACCTCTTATTAGTCCTGCCTTGCCTGTCTGGTTGCCACGCAAATGAAACAGTTTCATGCTTTATAATTTTTTTTGTAGCTTTTCATTGCTGTCAGATGGCGAAGGGCCTTTGCTGCTGCTGCTGCTGCTGCTGCTTGCCCTATGGCGCTGGAGGCTACCTCTTCTAGATTCTCCAAGTTTACAACCGACTACTTGGCCACTGCCTCCGTTATTCCTCTGTTGCTCCTGCTGCCCCTGTTGCTGCTGCTGCTGCTGCTGCTGCTGCTGCTATTGCTTGGAGGTTCTGCATGCTGTGGTGCTCATGCTACTTTCTTTTACGCCAGAACCAGCAGATCTGCTTTTCTACCCATGAGTATGGCTCGCACTTGCACAGCACATGCCCCTATTCCACCATGTACTGCCTCTCCAACTCAGGAACTTAGTTAAGATCACCCAGCTTGTGCTCTCCCCATGACACCTTGGCTCCCAATCTTGCCCCTCACGCTTCCTAGGCCCAGGAACCTGCCCCTCATGCCGTTCATCAGTCTGTCCTTCAACTGCAGTCTCTTGCTTTGCCTTACAGGCATGTTTGCATGCTACTGTGCATGAGTAGCTAGAGCTGCGGCTGCGGCTGCAGCTGCAGCTGCGGGTACTGCTGCTGGTAGAGAGGAGGGACCAGCCACCCCTGCCTCTCCGTGTTGCCACCCTCGCGAGGTGCCTTCACGCAGCCAGCTCCGCGCTGCCGCTCTTCTACAGCCGGTCAAAACACTGCTCCACACACCCCTGGCCCTTGCTGCAGCACGCTGCTGGCTTTGCACCGGACCACCACCCTCCGCCATGACAGCATTGGGCAGGAGACCCTGCTCAACCTGCTGCTGCGCAACTACCTGCACTACGGGTTGTATGACCAGGTGTGCCTGCCGAGGAAGAGCCTGCACGCCGTTTGACTCTGTGCAGCCTCGTCTGTGCCCCTCCTTGCCCGGGCCTATTGTCGCACTCGTCGCCGTCTGGACTGCAGCACTGCGCAACTGCCGCCACAACTTTCCAGCCACTTCTCAGGGTTGGGAGCTTATTGCCAGCAATGTTGAAGGTGCCATTGTCATTCCAGGGGCTACTCCCTGCTTTGTCTTGCGACGGTGGCCTGCCGTGCTCAGTGCAATGGAAGCATGCGGCGAGCTCCGCAGCGCAGGGCAGGAAGCTCAGCACTTGCGCCCACGTCCGCGTGCCTTCTTGCGCAAACCTGTGTGCCCATGCCCGTAAACCAGCGTGCACCCTTCCCCCACTTGCAGGCAGAGAAGTTCCGCAGCAAGGCACAGAAGGAGGATGTGTTCCGCTCGCACCAGCAGTACTGCCGCTACTTGTTCTACTTAGGCCGCATCCGTGCCATTCAGCTGGAGTACTCGGAGGCGCGCGACTGCCTGCAGCAGGTGCGCAGAAATAGGCGCATGCCAGAGCCAGCTGGCCGTGCGTCGCGCCCTTGCTCTGCTCAGAGCCCACAAGCGAGCCTCCCTGCATGCATGCCCTTGTTGCAGCCAGCCGCATGCACACGCACGCGCTTAGCATCCATATGTTTTGTACTGACGCCCTTTCAGCCAATTGGCATAAGTATCTATGCGCAGCATATCAGTGGGAAATCTGGCAGGCTGGCTGGCGCAGCAGTGGCCTCTCGGCCCCTTCCCCTTCCTGCTCCACGCTCAGCACCAGCAGCACTGCATTTTCTTTTGCCTTTTGAAACAGCCCCATTTTGCATGCATGACCTGAGCGCCTTGCGTCCCTCAGCTTGCCACCACCTGGCTTGACCTCTCAGATGCTGCCTCACTCTGCGCGCGTCGCCCTGTTCCTCTACTGCAGGCCTCGCGCAAGGCCCCCAACTCTGCTCTTGGTTTCCGTGTCATGGCTGACAAGTGGTTGACATTGGTGAGTGCATTCCTCGTGGAGCTGGCGGTGCCCTTGCGCATCCAGCCCTGCGCCGCAGCTTCCTCTGCTAGCAGGAGGCTCACCCGCATCAGCCATACCAGCTCTCAGAATCAGAGTCACGTCACGGGGTGCAGGTCCTGGGCTGTGGGCATGGCCGCTCAGGCCTTGCCCAAGGTTCCTTTCTTTAGCGCAGCATGCCTCCAGCACATCAATCCAGGGCAGACACTTCGTGCGAAGTGCTGGTGTTGCCTGCCCGCATGCAGGTGCGGTTGCTCATGGGTGAGGTGCCTGAGCGCGCTGAGTTTGCTGTGCCAGGCTTGGCACAGCCGCTGCAGCCCTACTTTGAGGTCACCCAGGCGGTGCGGCGTGGCAACCTGGATGCCTTCGCACAGGTGTGTGTGTGTGCATGTACTTGCGTGTGCAGCTAATAAATTAAAGCCAAGTGCAACAGCCAGCGCCAGCAAGCCTGCATGCGCAGCCTCCACGGTACTGTTGGAAAAGATGCGCTTGCCACAGCCTAGGCAAGCGCTTGAAGCCAAAGCTTTCATGGGCTCCTGGTGTGAGTGCGCGTGTGCGCGCTCATGTGTGTATGTTGTATATATGTGCGTGTGTGCGCGCGCCTGCACCCTGAGGTGTGCATTTGAATTGGAAATCAAATTGAATTGCATGTATCTCCTTCTTTGCCACGTGCGTCGGGTATGTCAACAAAAAGGCATGCGTTGCCCCTCACAAATGCTCTGGTGGCTTGGGCCCTGGTGTTGTTTGTAGCCAGGGCTCAGCCCTGAACGCCTCCTGCTCGCATCCCTGTAGGTGGCGGCAAAACATGATGCCATCTTCCGCGCCGATGCGACGCGCAACCTGGTCACCCGCCTGCACCAAAATGTGCTGCGCACAGGCCTGCGACGCATCAGGTGTGCAGCTGCGCTTGTCGTTGTGTTCACACACTGCAGGAGCAGAGCCCTGCAGCTTTTGGGGGCATCTTTGGCATGCTTTACGCCCTTGTCGGCTGTTTCATGTTTTCGTATGGAGTCAGGCATAGACAGCCTAACAGCCTACAATCCGTTGCTGTAAGGACTGCCTACTATGCTCAATTCTTAAGCGCTGCGGACGCATCCCACCTGCCCTCTAGCAGGCGTAGTAGCGATGTGGCACGTGTGGAGCGTTGTCAGTTAGCGCTCATGCCTCTCCAGTGCTTCAGCTGCTCCTCCTCCTTCTCCTGTACGTGAGCTTTGCGGGACATTGCATGGGCCCTGTGGTCGCCTTCAAGCAGGAGGTCTGCGCCCTCTAATGCCAACTAGTGCGTTCTTCCCCTCACTGCCGCACCTGGGCCGTCGCCGTCCTGCCCATCCCTGCAGTATGGCCTACTCACGCATCAGCCTGGCGGATGTGGCTGCCAAGCTGGCGCTGCCAAGTGTAGAGGACACGGAGTGCATTGTAGCCAAGGCCATCCGCGACGGCGGCGTGGATGCTGTGCTGGACCATGAAGCAGGGGCCATGGTGTCCAAGGAGACGCAGGTGGGCGGCAGGTCCCCCCCCACTCCCCGTATCCCTGCCTGGGGTTTTCGGTGGACCACCCTGGGCAGTACTTGCTGCCGCACCATGCGTTGTGGGCGCCTTCACCTGCCTGCAAGCTGGAGGTGATGCTCCTGAGTTTGGCAGCAGGCGTGTACACACCTGGGGGGCGCGCATCTTGGGTTACAGACCATCCTGTGTCCTCAGCACGGTTGCCTTGATGTGCGCTGCAGGATGTGTACGTAAGCTCAGAGCCTGCGGAGGCCTTCCATGCGCGTGTGGCGTTCTGCCTGGATCTGCACAATGAGGCTGTAAAGGCAATGCGATACGAGGTGAGCGCGCTTGAAAGGGCTGCACGTCCCTCTGTCGAGAGGAGCCACTTACTGAAGACCATGGAATTTACGAGACAGAGACGTCAAGCATGTCATATACCTGTGCAATGCTATGAATGCACTGACCCATAGGGACCAGCCCAGTGCCGGTGGGAGGAGTTGATGTGCGCACCTTCCTACTAGCTCCATTTGTTGGGAGAGGACTTACACCTCACCCCCATGTCGTCATCATGAGGAGTGTCATGAGGAAACATTTCTTTTTAAGAAGCAAGGAGGCCAAATGTATCCACAACTGGCGCATAGGCACGATGTCCCGCTGCCTCCTTACACTGCTCGGGGTGGATCTGCCTGGTCCAGCCAATCTTTCGCTGGCTGGCATGAGAGTCGATGGCCAACTTGATTCACATTTGCCTTTTCTTTTTCCCCTCATACAGCCGGATGCTCACAAGAAGAAGCTGGAAAGCGCAACTGCACGCGCTGAGCGCCTGGCAGCAGAAGCAGAGCTTGCCAAGGCGTTAGAAGAGGAGGGAGACGATGGCGACATCGATGGTTACGATGGATTCTGATCAGGGTCACTTGTGCTGCAGATACTTGTGGTTGGGGCAGCATCCTTGTGTGCTGAGAAGGACGTGCCTCGAGAAAGTGCCATCACATTTGACTCACAAAACTGTTATTTTATCGTTAATATTTCAAGTATAAGTCAATTCGCTTCATTATCAGCTAGCTGAGTCCCCCGCTCCCCATCAAATCTTGGGCTAGCACCTCCTCGTGCCTTTTTTAGAATCCTCAAAAACATTGAGGAAGTGCTTGAGTAAGCCCGATGCTGGTTAACAGCCAGTTTTGGGCCACCTCCAGGCCGGTGGCAGCGGGCCGGGGGGTTAGGCACCTACCACAGCGACCTACTCTGTTGCTTGGCAGACAGTTGTTGCAGCCAATCAGGCCGCAGCAGCCCCAAAAGTGTCAGGCAGCGGAGCCAGAGCAGGCAGCCCAACCGCAGCAGCAAAAGGAGGAGGAGGATGTGCTGGCCACCAGCAGCTTCGAGGATCCGATGCCCAGGGGCAACAAGGCGTTTCCCTACCCCATGCAAAAGGACCCGCAGCAAGCAGCGCTGTCCTCTATCCCCTGGCCTCTGTTCTACCCGGCAATGATGGCCTGCGTCAGCGCAGCCGGTGGCGTCGGCTTCGGGGCAGGCAAAGCGCTGCCAGGTGTGCGATGGAACGCTGAAAAGCAGGGCAGGGCGTGTGTTTTTTATGGGAGGAGGGCTTCTGACGGCTCCAATTCCCCCTTTCTCTCTTTGACAAGCTGTGCCTTGGCAGAATACTCTCTGCACATGGATCATGCTAGGTGCCATGGTCTCTGATCACGTCTGGATAAAGGCTTGGGTCAACCCTTACGTGCCCTCTCCTTAAGGCATGCTTGCAGACCAGGGTTTTGCGTTTGTACCTCTTTGCCCTCTGTCACTCGCTTCGCATTCATGAGCGTTTTTGCACAGGCCCTCACAATGCACGCCCCAGGGCGCATGTGTGCACAGGATTAAATAAGTAAAGTGTCTGCTCACGCGAGATCGAATGCACAGCTCTTACAACTTCACTCAAGCGCACCTCCGTGTTTTATCTTGACCTGCCACAGCACCTTGCGGCGTTGCACTTCCACCTGGCATGACCCACAATGCAGATAGATGAAAGGATGATAAGTAGCAGAAGTAGTAGTCTCTCATGCCCAATACATGAGGCTTTTGGCATGGGCTGGTGCGTTGCATCTGGGAGAGTTGAGTCACAAGCAAACGAGGAAGAAATGAGCATGAGGCTCTTTGCAGCCGCGTTCTTTTTTGCCTGGCTGGTACGCATATACCCACACTGCTATCCGCATTTGTCCTCTGCACCGTGGCTGATTCCCAACCCGGGCATGGGCACCTATTGGCCCCTGCACCTATTGGCCCCTGCACCAGGGGGCCAGAATCTTACGGAGCACACTGCATACAACCTGTTTGCCTTATCGAGGATCAAGGCAGGCAGAATTTTCCTCATTGATTGTGCCATACCTTGCGAAAGCTTGTAAGGGCCAAACGATGGATGGACCTGCAATGTGTGCTAGGAGGGCAATGAGGCCTGGCATACCCGTCTATGGGGTTCAGGGGCCTCTTGAACATCGTAAGACCCCCTTTTGGTTTGCTCTCTGCAGTCACATCCCTTTGGCGCAACATCCCTTGCAGTCTTTCCATTGAACCAGTGAGCCAGTCGCTGGTTCACGCTTGTGCACCCAAGCCTCTGGCGGTTTCCACTGCGACCGTCTGCCTTGCCCCTTGGCCCCCTGTAAGCTGCGTGTGAGTTTGCATTGCCGCTTGCATCTACGCGCCTGTAGTTGAGCCGGAGAACAAGAACATTGCATCCATTGCAACAGCCGCCGTGGGCGCTGCAGCGGCTGCGGCGGTTTGCGTTCAAGCCAAGCAGAAGCGCGACACTGCAGCCGTTGTGGACTTGTACAATGCAATTGTGGAGCTGCCAGATCCCAGTGACCTCACCACTCAGACAGTGGACGAAGTTGGCAGCAAGTATGGGATGAGGATGCAGGTGCGCGCGGCAGGGTGTGTTTGAAGGGGCGGCCTTGTGCAGTTGTTGCGGTGCATGTCCGCCTGTTTCGCATGCCTGGGTGAGCGTGTGCATGTGTGTGCGGTTTTTTTTGTGCAAATATCTGACTGTTCAGTGGTGTCCGATTTCGTTTGCAGCTGCAAGGTGTGTCGTACTCATTAGCACAAAGGCTGGGGTGGAAACTGCACGAGCACTTTGCTGTGTCACCTGCTGCTTGCTTGCGAATGTCCCACCCTCGTGGCCCTTCCTACAGCGCGTCTGGAAATTAAGATGCACAGAGGCATGCGCTTGTGAAGCATTTAAAGCACAGCGCTAGAAGGGGCAGCAAAGGAGCGGACTCCCCCAACAACACATGGACACACCTCCGCACGTGCACATGTGCACTAGCAGCCTCCTTGCCCGACGCTCCTGGTTCCCACTCTTTGCCTGTTGCAGAAGGATGATTTGGAGGGCTTGCGCAAGATCTATGGGCAGTACTTAGAAACCCTGATCCCGTCCGGAGACCGTCAGCTGAAGTGGGTCGCGAGATGCGCAAACATGCGTGCATGCTTGCATGCATTAGTGCTGATGTGCAGGAGCAGTGCAAGGCGGCTGCACTGCCACACGTCCGCGCATTTGACAGCTGGAGGGAGTGCTTAGCAAGCGCCTCCAGCAGAGCGACACATGCGCGCCTTCACCCGGGGTGGGAGCCTGCATGCGTCCTTGAGGTCTGATCATGTCCATGCAGATGTCGGTTCATGTCCATGCACATGCCGCGGGATGCTTTGCTGACAAGCGTGCCACGCCTCGCATCTGCCACATAGCCCCCACGGCCTTCACTGCGCCGCACCGCTCGCCCTGCGGTTGCGCCCGGACCCATGATGCCCTATGCCGGACCCATGATGCCCTATGCCATGATGCCCTATGCCATGATGCCCTATGCCGGACCCATGATGCCCTATGCCATGATGCCTATGCCATGATGCCCTATGCCATGATGCCCTATGCCATGATGCCCTATGCCGGACCCATGATGCCCTATGCCGGACCCATGATGCCCTATGCCATGATGCCTATGCCATGATGCCCTATGCCATGATGCCCTATGCCGGACCCATGATGCCC
>LKMJ01006514.1_pt1 | contig 11011 bp, 5 predicted proteins | sample 643391 | NCBI WGS metagenome assembly LKMJ01 (sample SAMN04112250, study PRJNA286221) | soda lake metagenome | biome: soda lake; feature: Kulunda Steppe; material: water; isolation source: sample PL-Br10 brine of Picturesque Lake | place: Russia: Kulunda steppe | collected 2010-07
GAGAACTGGCTTATCCCGACCACGAGCATCGGCCAGACGCCCGCCTTCGTCGAGAGCGCCGACCGCCTCATCGTCGAGGTCAACACGACCGTTCCGGAGGCGGTACGGACGTTCCACGATATCTATCGGCCCGAAAAACCACCGCACAGAGAGCCAATTCCTCTAACCGACCCGGGTGGTCGAATCGGGACCGACCGCATCGAGTTCGCTCCGGAGAAACTGACTGCGGTCGTCGAGACGACACGCCGCGACCAGCCGTACGAGTTCCGTGACCCGACTTCGGCGGACCGTGCGATTGCGGCCAACCTGCGTCGCTTCCTCGAAGCTGAAGTCGAACGGTCACCGCTGTTCGAGGACTCGCTCCGCATCCAGTTCGGGGTCGGCAGCCTGGGGAACGCGCTGATGAGCGCGCTCGGGGACGCTGACTTGCAGGGGCGTGACCTCATCTACTTCGGTGAGGTCGTCCAGGACGGGCTGCTCGACCTGCTCGACAGCGGCGAGCTCGAAACGGTGAGCGCGACTTCGCTCGCACTCTCCAGCGAGGGACAGGACCGACTGTACGAGAACGTCGACCGGTACGCGGAGGATATCGTGCTCCGGCCGGGAGACCTCTCGAACAACGGGGCGCTCATCGAGCGCTTCGGCGTGGTCGCGGTGAATAGCGCACTGGAGCTGGACCTGTTCGGTCACGTCAACTCGACGCATCTCAATGGGACACGAATGATGAACGGCGTCGGTGGCAGCGGTGATTTCAACCGACATTCCCCACTGACAGTGGTCGCCCTGCCGTCGACCGCTGCCGGTGGTGAGCTTTCCCGAATCGTCCCGATGGTACCGCACGTAGACCATACCGAGCACGACATCGACGTCGTTGTCACGGAACAGGGAGTCGCCGACCTGCGTGGAAACGCGCCCGTCGAGACCGCTCGCGCGCTCATCGAGCAGTGTGCCCACCCCGACTACCGGGACGACCTTCGCGTGTACCTCGAGCGAGGCCAGGCCCGTGGTGGCCACATCCCACACGATATCGAGACCGCGCTCGACTGGTACGCCGAGCGACGGTGATGGCTCGCGACGCGGTTCGTGTTCTGGCGGTGAGCACTGGGCAGCGACGGTGGTCTACCGCGGCCCAGGCGACGGCACAGGCCGTTCACAATCGCACGATGACGTGGGGTCGACCTCCCCTTCGAGAGCGAATATTTATCTGATGACGGTCCTCACGTCGTGGCATGGATGGACATGACGCAGTTATCGAGCTCCTCAGTGCCGAGAACATCGAGACTCTCTTTACGCTCATGTCGGAGGATACGATGGCGCTCATGTCGGAGCTGGAGACCGAATGGCAGGACGCTATCCGGATGGTCAAAACCCGTCACGAGCAGGGGGCGGTGGCGATGGCCGATGGCTACGCACGCGCTCACGACGGCATCGGGGTCTGTCTTGTCGGCAGAGGGCCGGCGGTCTCACAGACCGGTGCGGCACTGGTCACCGCCCGGAAGAAAGGCTCGGACGTCCTCCTCGTCGTCCCCGAGTCGCCACAGTCGGATACGTACGACATCAAGGCGTTCGAGCAGGAGCAGTATCTCCGCTCGACTGTCGGAAACGTCTCCACGGTGCGGAGCGCCGAGACGCTGGTTCCCGAGTTCAAAGAAGCAATTCGGCGGGTGAAAGTCGGGGACGGCCCCCTCGCTATCCAGATTCCGTGGGACATTCTCGACGGCGAGCTAAAGTCTACCGAGGAGCTCTCTCCGGTCAACCTTCCCCGACGGGATGCCCACACCCAACCCGACCAGAACAGCATCGAAGAAGCGATCGAAGTATACGTCGAATCCGACGCGTTCCAGCCGCCGGTCGTACTCGCTGGGCAGGGAGCGGTCGACTCCGGTGCCAAAGCAGCGCTCGAAGAGTTCGCTGAACGGACCAGCGCAGTGCTCACCACCTCGCTCCAGGCCCGGAACTACTTCGAGGACCACCCTTACTACCTGGGGTTCAACGGCGCCTGGGGGACCGACCTGGCCAACACGTACACCACGGAGGCAGACCTGGTCTTCGCGTTCGGTGCCAGCCTGAACCCATACACGACCGACGAGGGCCACGTCTTCGGCGAGGAGACGAAAGTCATCCACGTCGATCTAGACCCGGTCAAGATTGGACAGCACACCGGCGTCGAACTCGGCATCCAGGGCGACGTCCGCGCGACCGTCGAAGCATTGAACGCCGAACTCGAACGACGAGATATCGATCGTGAAGGGACGCTCTGGGACGACTCGCTCGAGCGTCGCGCTGCCGAGGCACGGGTCCGACCGATGAACGACCGGGAGTTCCCCGACACGCCCGGCACGGTCGACCCACGGGAGCTGGTCACGACGCTGAACGAACTGCTTCCCGACGAGAAGAAAGTGGTCACCGACGCGGGCCACCTCACCCGCTGGGTGATGGACGGGATTCACACGCCGCCGGAGGATTTCACGTTCACGCTCGATTTCGCGTCCATCGGGCTCGGCCTCCCGATGGGCGTGGGAACTGCCCTCGCGGCAGACAAACCCTGTTTCACGTTCTGTGGCGACGCCGGGCTCATGATGTCGATTCAGGAGCTGGAAACCGCAGTCAGGAACGACGTGCCGATAACGATATTCGTCATGAACGATAGCTCGCTGAACTCCGAGTACCACAGCCTGGAGGTGGGCGGCGAGGACCCGCAGGTCGCACTCATTCAGGCGCCCGATTTTGCCGACGTCGCACACGCACTGGGTGCCACGGGGTACACGGTCCGAAGCCTCGACGAGCTCGAGGAGCTTTCAGCGGAACTCGCGTCCGAACCAGACAGACCGCTCGTCGTCGACTGCAAAGTAAACCACGAGGTCAGGCACAGGAGTAAAACGTAACCCAGGAGTTCTGAAACAGGAACGCTCACTCGTTCCCGGTCAGCCTCAGGAGAGGTCGACCTGGATGTTCCCGTCTGGAGATACCGTTGCGACCGAATCCGGGGGGAGGAGGCTCGTACAGCCAGACTCCTCGATAATCGCCGGTCCCTGTAGCTCGTCCCCGACACCGATGGTCTCCCGGCTCACGATCGGCGTCTCGACGAAGCCAGCGTCACCGAAGTACACGTCACGCTCTCGGGTGGTTGCCGACTCGTCGGCTGCGGATATTTCGTCGGCGACCGGCGGCGTTTCGACCGTGCCTGCCACCCGGAGCGTCACGAGTTCCAGCGGCTCGTCGGGCATGGCGTATCCGTAGAGCTGTTCGTGTTGCTCGTGGAAGCGGTCCACCCCGGAATTGAAGCTCGCAGACGAGAACTCGTCGCCCGGAACGGTGACCGTCAGCTCGTAGGCCTGCCCTTCGTACCGGAGGTCGAGCTGGCGCGTGATGGACACGTCCTCGGGGTCGATTCCCTGGCTGACGAACCGCGTGGTGAGGCTCTCGACCAGCGTCTCGAACTCGTGTCCGACCTGGTCTGCGTCGAGTGTGTCGCCCGTGTACGCCCTGGACTCGTCCATTCGGATATCTGCGAGCAGGAGTCCGCGGGCAGAAAACACGCCCGGGCTCCGCGGGATAACGAGGGTGTCCATGTCCATGTTTCGAGCGACTTCGGCGGCTTGCAGTGGCCCGGCTCCGCCGAAGGCGACGAGAGCGAACTCCCCTGGGTCACGTCCTCGTTCTACAGTGACCCGGCGAAGCTCCCGTGCCATCTTCGCGTTCGCTACCCGCAGAACGTTCATCGCTGCCTCCTCGACGCTCACGCCGAGCGGCTCCGCGATGGTCTCCGCGAACACGTCTCGGGCCTCCTCGATTGCCGGCTGCATGTCCCCGTCGAGGAACGCTGCCGGATCGATTCGCCCCAGTACGAGATTGGCGTCGGTCACCGTCGGCTGTGTTCCACCCCGTCCGTAGCAGATGGGACCGGGGTCGGCGCCTGCGGACTTCGGTCCGACGCGGAGGCCACCACCAGCGTCGATCCACGCGATGCTCCCTCCGCCCGCCCCGACGGTACTGATGTCGACGAGCGGGGTGTTTATCGGCAGGTCGTTGATTTCGCCTTCGGTCGACCGCACGAGGTCGCCTCCTTCGACGATACTGACATCAGCACTCGTCCCACCCATGTCGAGCCCGATCGCATGCCCCAGCTCCTCTGTCCGCGTCACGTCACGACACGCTACTGCACCGGCTGCTGGGCCGGAGAGCACTGTCCGGAGCGCGAAGTCGGTCGCCTGTTCGGTCCCGAAGATGCCGCCACCGGAGTGCATCACGTTCAGGGGGACGTCCACGCCACGGTTGGTGATGCCGCTGTCCAGCCGACCGAGGTAATCCTGGATAGTCATCTTCACCGCCTCGTTCAGCACGGTGGTGACGCTCCGGTCGTACTCTCTGGTCTCCGGGTAGACGGCCGACGAGAGCGCGTAGTCGAGTTCGGTTTCGGCCTCGATTATCTCTCCGACGCGCTGTTCGTGACTGTCGTTGAGATAGGAGAACAGCATCGAGACGACGATAGAGTCCACGTCTGCAGCCGCGAGCTCGCGAACTGCGTCCCGAACCGCTGTTTCGTCCAGTTCGTCGACCTCGTCGCCGGCCGCGTCGATACGACCGGGGACGCCGAGGCGGTGTTGACGGTCGACGAGGGCCGGTGGCTTGTCCGTTTGCAGGTTGTACAGTTCGGGACGCGTCTGGTCGCCGATTTCGAGTACGTCACGGAGTCCTTCGTTGGTTATCAGTCCGAGGTCGGGAATCTCGTTTTCGAGGACGGCGTTCGTGCCGACAGTTGTTCCGTGCGTGAGATACGAGACTCGCTCCGGGTCCGTCCCGGTTTCGGAAAAGATCTTGTCAATACCGTTCAGTACGCCGTCGTCGAAGTTCGGCGGCGTTGATGGTGTCTTCGTCGTGTAGACCTCGTTCGCCTCGGCGTCGTAGAGAACCACGTCGGTGAACGTTCCGCCGGTATCGACACCGATCCGGACGGTCATCGGGAATCACCCTTGGATTCCGAAGCGGTTGAGCGCAGCTCTCGTCGGCGTGCTTCCGTCGCAGCAGTGTCGACTCCGTCATCGAGGACGACGCCGTACTCTTCGTCAGCCTTCTCGGCGGAGACTTTCCCGTTGCGGACGTCGGCGAGGACGGCATCCGGGTCACGCTCCAGTGGGTCGCCGTACCCACCGCCACCCGGCGTCTGTACGCTCACCACGTCGTTGGGGTCGAGTTTGGTCGTCGATTTCGACGGAAGCGCTTCCTCCTCGTCCGTGCCCGGATTCCGGTAGAACCGTGACGGTCTGGCCGAGTGTCCACCGAACAGTCCCCATGGCCTCGAGCGGGTTCGGTCGGTGAGCAGCGAGAACGATGCGCTGTGGCCGTAAAACTCCAGGTCACGGCGAACGCCCAGCCCGCCTCGCTGGCGGCCCGCTCCTTCCGAGTCCTGGATGAGCTCGTAGCGACGCACGTAGACGGGCAGCTCGTCCTCGAGCTCCTCTATCGGGCTGTTGGCGGTGTTCTGGAAGTGTGTCTGAACCGCGTCCATCCCGTCTTTCTCCGCGCGGCCGCCGTAGCCGCCGGCGACGGTCTCGTAGTAGACGTACTTGCTGTCGTCACGTGGGTCCTCACCGCCGTAGGCGACGTTACAGACAATTCCCTTCGTCGCGCCGATAGTCTTCTCCGGCACGGCATCAGCGAACGCCCTGGTCACGAGATCGCCAGCACGCATCGGTATCTCCCAGCCGCCAGCCACCGGCCTGTTGTACGTGGGGTTCACCATTGTCCCTTCCGGCGTGATGGTTTCGATGGGCCGATAGAAGCCATCGTTCTTGGGGAGGTCTTCACCGATGAACGCCATGATGACAGACATCGTCCCGGCAAACGCCATCGCCGGCGTGCAGTTCAGCGGCCCCTCGTTCTCCTCGGCGGTGCCGGTGAAATCGATGGTCATCTCGTCACCGTCGACGACGAGCGTCAACACGAGCTCCACCGGTTCGTCGACGACGCCGTCACCATCCATCTCATCCCGTGCCTGGTACTCACCGTCGGGTAGCGCGCCGATAGCCGCACGAACCCGACGCTCGGTGTAGTCGAGCAGCTCGTCGAGATACGATTCGACGGTCTCCCGGCCGTGGGTATCATGTAGTTCCGCGAACCGCTGTTCACCGATTCGGTTCGCCCCCATCTGTGCCTGATAGTCGCCACGCCGCATCTTCGGCTCGCGGACGTTCCTGAGAATGAACTCAAGGACGTTCTCGTCGTACTCCCAGTCCTCGACGGCGTGTACGCCGGGGATGATCAGCCCTTCCGCGTACAGCTCCGTGCTGTCGTTCGGAATTCCTCCCGGTGTACCGCCGCCGATATCGACGTGATGCGCGGAGTTGGCCGCGTAGCCGATGATGTCGTTGTCGTGGAACAGCGGCGAGATGAGCATGACGTCCGGCAGGTGTACGGCGCCCTTGTACGGGTCGTTGATCAGAATGCCGTCCCCTGGCTCGAGTTCGTCTTCCCAGTCGGGAACGTTACGCGGTACGACGGAGACGAGTGACCCGATGTGTTGTGGGGCGATATCGTGCTGGGCGATGTGACGCAGGTCGGCGTCGAACAGCGCACAGGTGTGGTCACGTCTGATCTTGATGTTCGTCGAGTAGGCGGTCCGCTGGAGCGTTACCCCCATCTCCTCGACGACGCTCTTGAGCTCGTGGCGAAAAATCTCGAGATCGCCTGTGTCAACCATACTCAGTCGTGCCAGTCGGGGCGATAAAAGCGTATCCCTTACAGCGGTGGCACCCCGGGACCCTCCGAAGTCATTCAGGAGGGCCGTCCCATTCGGCACCGTTATCCACCGGTTCGTAGCCGAGCACCTCTCTCGTGTGTGAGAGGTCGACCCAGGTGCCGTCGTTGTCGCTGACGCCCCAGAAGACGTCGTAATCGACCGTCTCGTCCTGCAGACAGCGGTCGACGAGCTGGCCCAGGTCGCGGTGGGACAGCCACGTACACTTCAGCCGGTCAGCCATGTATTCGTAGTCATCGCTCCCGCGCTCCCACCAGCCTTCGTCGACGCCCATCTCGGCGAGTCCGTAGGGGTGGTCGTACGCTTCTCTCAGGACGGTCTTGATCCGCAAGGAGTAGAAACTCTGTGGGTACTCGCGGGTGTTCGTGACGTATACCGGATGACGTTCCCCGAGGGGATTCTCCCGGCTTTCGACGAACAGCCGCCCGGCGGCTTCGCCGAACACCTTCGAGAGTCCGTAGAAGGAATCGGGTCGAACAGGGTCCTCGTGGGTCACCGTGAGGTCGTACTCGGGGTCGTATATCTCCGGTGCGAGTTCACTCTCGTACATCCCGACCGTATGTATCGACGAGGCGAACACGAACGTCTCGACGTTGGCCGCTGCTGCCGCCTGAAGCACGTTGAACGTTCCTTCGATGTTCGCTTCGAGAATGTCCGTCCAGGAAGCGCTGAGGTCGACGGACGCCGCCAGGTGGATGACCGCATCGTGTCCCTCGAAGTGACCACGAAGAGAGTCGATGTCTGTGACGTCTGCGACGATGGTGTCTCGGTCCGGATGGTCCTCCACATCCAGACAGGTAAACTCGTACTCGTCACGGTCGCCCAGCTGCTCGATGATAGCGCTCCCGACTGTCCCATTCGCTCCTGTGATAAGGATGCGCATACTGTGTCTGAATCTGATACCAGCGACAAATACGTTTGGGTAACGGTCGGACAGGCGTGACTTCGGCGACTTTCAGTCAGGTGTCTCCGCGATGTCGGGCACACCGCGGGCGGTGAGCGTTTCGCCGACGATGTACGACGACGCGGGGCTGGCGAGAAACAGCGTGATGTCTGCGATTTCCTCGCTGAGTCCCATCCGGCGTTCGACCACGTTTCGGTCGACGTCCTCGGCGGTGATGCCTATCTGGGATTCGACGCCGGGAGTGGCAACGAATCCAGGTGCGATACAGTTTACTCGGACGCCGTCGCTCGCCCACTCGAAGGCGAGCGTGCTCGTGAGGTTGATGACCGCCGCCTTCGCCGCGCCGTAGTGGCTCATATATGGAGCACCCTGCTGCCCGGCGACGCTGGCGAGGTTGACGACGGTCCCCCCACCCTCGGCGAGGTACTCCCCCGCCGCCTGCGTGCAGTGGTAGGTGCCGTGGAGGTTGATGTCGACGATAGTCTTCCAGCCGTTCTCGGTGATGTCCTCGAAGCTCGCCATGAAGCTCGCTCCCGCGTTGTTGACCAGACAGTCCACGCTCCCGAAGGTGTCGACGGTGGTCTCGACCAGCGCCTCGACGGCTCTTCGGTCGGTTACGTCGCACTCGATTGCCACTGCCTCACCGCCGTCGCCATCGTTGATCTCCTCGGCGACCGGGTCGACGTTCTCCTGTTCACGCGAGCAGATGACGACGTTCGCGCCATCACGAGCGAACGCTTCGGCTGTTGCCTTTCCGATACCGCTGGAGGCTCCGGTGACGATTACCGACTTCCCCGCCACGCTGAATCTACCATGTGCTGTCATACCACGACAGTTGGCCCGCTGACACATAAGCCTCCACGCTCGATTACGCCCCCCGCCCTTACACTCTGGTATCCACAGGAGGTATCTAAACCTTGTGAAGTTGACATGACAATCACCTAAATACTTATACTTCCGTGGTTTCTGTTTCAGCTATGTATGAGCGCGACGGCTGACACGGTTCGTGTTCTTCACGTCGAGGACGACCCGGACTTCGCTGAACTGACCGCCACAGTGCTCGAACAGCAGTCCGACCAGATCACCGTTCAGTCGGCGTCCAGTCCCGACGAGGGGCTGGCGCTGTTAGCGGAACAACCAGTCGACTGTATCGTCTCAGATTACGACATGCCCGGACAGAACGGCATCGAATTCCTCGAAGCCGTCCGCGAAGCGTATCCGGATCTCCCGTTCATTCTTTACACGGGGAAGGGGTCGGAGGAGATTGCAAGCGATGCGATTTCGGCCGGAGTGACGGACTACCTCCAGAAAGAAGGTGGTCTCGACCACTATACGGTGCTCGCAAACCGGATTGCGAACGCCGTCGAGTCCCACCGGTCACGGCAGGCCCTCGCCGAACAGAACCGTGAGCTACGGAGCTACGAGCGGATGATCAACTCGATGCAAGAGGCGGCCTGTGTCTACGACGAGGAGGGCCGTTTCGAACTTGCCAACGAGTATCTCGTCGACTGGTACGGAACGACACGCGAGGCTCTCGAAGGGCAACCGAGCAGACTCTTAGAACACATCAGAGCCCAGAGTGACGGGGACCTGTATCAGGAACTCCTTGACGGGGAACGGGACCGTATCTGTGGCGAAATTTCGGCGGAGTTTCCCGGCCACGGGAACGCTGTACTGGACTATCGATTGACACCGCTGATAGTTGAGGGCGCTATCGAGGGTGCTGTGGGGGTTGCTCGTGATATCACTCACCGCAAAGAGCGCGAACGGAAGCTGGAGCAGTTGAGAGAACGGACGATGGAGCTGATGTACACGGAGACGACGTCCGAAACGACCCGCCGTGCTGTTGCCGCTGCAGATGATATCATCGGCGCACCGCTGAGCGGCGTTCATCTCCTGAACGACGACGGGACCGTCCTCGAACCGAGTGCAGTGGCAGACTCCGTCTCCGGCGTCTTTGGTGAGATTCCCACGTTCGAACGGAACGCACCCGCGGGCTCGCGCGCAGCACTCGTGTGGGATGCCTACCAGCGGGACGAACCGCTCTATCTCGATGCGGTCTCTACCTCCGACCGACTTGACGAAGAGAGCCCTGCCGAGAGTGTCGTCCTCCACCCGCTTGGCGAGCACGGCGTGTTTATCATCTCTTCGCCGGACGCGCAGGCGTTTACCGAAACTGACCGCCTTCTCGTCGAGATTCTGGCGAACAACCTCGAAGCAGCCCTCGACCGCGTGACACGTGAACAGCTACTGCGAACCCGGGAAGAGCACCTCGAACTCCTCCACGAAGCCACTCGGGACCTGATGCAGACTGATTCACAACAGGAGATAGCCGAGCGAGTCGTCGATGCCGCCGACGAGATTCTCGGCTTCTCGATTACGGTTGTCCGGCTGTACGACCCAGATGCCGATGGGCTGATTCCGGTTGCCGATACTGAACAGGTTTCCAATATCTTACCGGAACGACCGGTGTTCACATCGGGAGATGGCAGCCTCAACTGGGCAACCTACCAGTCGGGGGATGGTCGGCGGTTCGACGATATCGAAGCGCTCGACTACGCAGTCGACCAGGGGTCGGGCTTGCGGAGTCTCATGGTGCTTCCGATAGGTGAGTTCGGAACCATCGCTGTCGGCGAGACCGTCCCACGAGCGTTCGACGACACTGACGAGTTTCTGGCACGCATTCTGGCGACGGCCGCTGAAACGGCATTGACTTCCCAAAAACAGAACTCACAGCTCCGGCAGCGCCACGTGGACCTCGAACGACAGAACAGTCGGCTCGACGAACTGGCAAGCGTCATCAGTCACGACCTTCGGAATCCGCTGACCGTCGCGAACTTACAGCTCGAGTTAGTGGCGGAGGAGTACGAGGGAGAGCATCTCGATGCCGTCGTGCGCGCACACGAGCGGATGAATCAGTTGCTCGACGACCTTCTGGCGTTGGCCCGCCACGGTGAGGAAATCGGCGAGATGGAGCCGGTCAACCTGGGGGCTCTCGTTCAGGGCTGCTGGCAGAACGTCGATACCGCCGAGACGACGCTCGTAACCGAGTCTGACAGACGGATACTGGCCGACAGGAGCCGTCTCCAGCAACTGGTAGAAAATCTCGTGCGAAACGCGGTGGAGCACGGCTCCACGAGCAACCCCAGTGCGGGCAGCAGCGATGCGGTAACGGTGACGGTCGGCGACCTGCCCGACGGGTTCTACGTCGAGGACAACGGCCCCGGTATCGCTGCGGAGAAACGCGAAGACGTCTTCGACGTTGGGTACTCGACTTCGGACGAAGGAACTGGGTTCGGCCTGAGCATCGTCAAACAGATTGCCGATGCACATGGCTGGGACATCGCTGC
>LKMJ01006515.1_pt1 | contig 11011 bp, 16 predicted proteins | sample 643391 | NCBI WGS metagenome assembly LKMJ01 (sample SAMN04112250, study PRJNA286221) | soda lake metagenome | biome: soda lake; feature: Kulunda Steppe; material: water; isolation source: sample PL-Br10 brine of Picturesque Lake | place: Russia: Kulunda steppe | collected 2010-07
AGAGAGAAAGGGAGGGGGGGTGGAAGGAGGGACGAGGGGAACACACTTCCAGGCTCGTCATTTGGACTTCAGCACTCGGATTAACCCCATACTAAGGCTTCTTAAATCACCATCCTGCATAAAAATGGTAAATCTTGCTGGGACAGCTGCTGCGAAACCTAAATGCATATCTATAGCTATATGCTGTGCACACTTTTCTGGGCGTGCAACTCAACTATGCTGGACATGTGGACATGTGTCTTGACTGAGCAGGAAGCTGCACTTGCCTGGAACGGGCCCGTCCCGAAACAACCAAAAGCAGACAGGTGTACCACACGCAATGGAGGCATAGAAGGGCCTGATGGTGCCCACGCCTCTCGCAAATAAGCAGCAACAGCTTCAGACACGCAGAGGATGCCGCCCAGCTGGGACCAAGCCTGCAAGCATGGGCAGAACAGCTATGACCATGCGAGCCGTGGCAAATACTTGGGAGAGGCACAGATTTGGGAGGCTGCCGGAGGCCAGGGCATGCCCTGCGGCAGGCAGTTCTGCAAGCCTGCCGGTGACCTGCCGAGGCAGCTGGGTGCTGATGATGCTGTGGCAAGTAGCGCGGTGGTTGAGACGAGCGTGTGCCCGCACATGCAAAGCACCTAGCTTGGAGGCTTGCTAAACCAGCAAGAAAGTGCAGGCTAAGAGATTTGAGGGAACCAGGCATGGCATGGACAAGCAGACCCCTACTGGGGAGCCCCAGCCCGGGTCCCATTGAAATAGCACCAGTAGAGCAACAAAACGGGTGAAATCCAGAAAAAGGTGATGAGCAAACTGGCAGCGGGTTGCTGGGGCTCCATGCTCAAATTTGCCCGTAGCTCCAAACGGGGCTCCACCCTGCCATGCACAGAGGCCCGGCCAGACACACAGCCTGCCATACACAGAGGCCCGGCCAGACACACAGCTTGCGTCTTAGGCTTGCTTATTTTAAGGCAGCCAGGTGCCCTAAGCAAAGCAACACTCCCTCCCTCACCTGCAGCAACCCTGGAGTGCGTTTTGTGGTGCCACTCCTCCCAAAAGGAAGGAAATGCACGTTCTGCAAGGCAGACGGACAGCAGGCCGGCAGACCCAGAGTGATGATCAGAAGCAGGGCATGTGGTGCTGCAAGATGCGCGCTTGCTCACTGCAATGACAACAGAAAGGATGGCAATTTTGGGTGCATGCTATCGCCCTTCGATCTGAGTTAGAGCACACACAGCTTTGAGACTTAAGCTGCAGAAAATAAAGCGAGTTTTCTGAGGGTCTCTGTAGGCCGCTCCCTTCACCGCATGTATTTCGTATTATAGCTACTTGTCTGTATGAAGCTCAGCATTGCAATGAATAGGTCAAGCCGGGGCAGTTGTCCTTTGACGACATCTGACTGCACAGCGTTTAGGTTCCAAGGGAGCATGCCTTACCTATCAAGGGTTTCAAGAATGGAAGTGAGTTGTTTTGGAAGGGTCTGAGGATTAGAGTGTGCCTTGCCCGACAAGGACACGGCGCAGCTCATTGTGCGCCTCTCCTTTCTTGTGTGCAAGGGAATGATCCTATACCTTTTGTGACAAAGAAGAGAAACAATACTGCAATGGGATGCTCTTTCGCAATCAGGTGTAAACAACATGTGCGTTGAACACGGGCTTGAACACGTGTGCGTTGAACATTCGGCATTACTTTGTAAGTTTGAAAAATCTGCAGATCGGGGCGTGTATCGGGGATCCTCTTGCAGTGCTCGCCAGCCATGAATTGATGAGTGGCATGCCTGACAATCTCTCACCCTAGCCATGCCCCTCAAAGATTGACTGTCCACTCAGAATCCTTCTCCTCCGCCGACGGTAGGAGCCTACCTGAACAAAGGCAAGGCACTGGCGCTGCCACTTGTGGACGACGGACTCAAACAAGCTTGTGGCTTGCTCTGCCGAGGGCGGACCGTGGCCACAGGTGCTGCCCTGGCAGTCATCAGCATCGATGATCATCCAAGTGCGTGCAGCTCTCAGCGGCGAGGTGGGCGCATGGTGGAACGGCTGGGGCACCAGGTGGGGAGCAGGCGCGCCAAGCCTGACGCGGTCGGCGAGCTCTGAAAGGGCTTGCAACACTTGTGCCTGCGAGGGCATGCGCACACTTATGATCTGGAGCGTGCTACACCCGCCTGCACAAGTGCGCGTTGGCAGAGTCACAGTCAACCTCGCCTAAGCGCAAATAGGCAAGCAGGGAGGCGGCTCACTTCTGCATGCGAGTCTCCTAATGCATGGCACACGCCACGTGAGCAGCTCCTTGACAAAAAGATTGCGCTGTACCTGATTGCAGTCGTCAGTGAGGACCACGTTGTAATTGATGACATGATGCTGAGAGCCGCTCTGCCCCTTGCGCTCCTGCCATTGTGCAGCAGCCGCTGCTCCTCCTAGTAGGCTACTTTGAGCTGTGATTGATTGCAAGCTGCACCCATAGCCTCCTGACACAGCGATGGCCAGCAGCTGGGCCTTGGAGGCCGAAGTCACGATGTGCACATCCAGCCCTCTGAGGGAAAGAGCAGCAGATGCACTCAGCACAGCCCACTTTCCTCCTGCCATGATAGAGCAAGCCGTAAATATCTGAGTATGTGCAAGTTGCAAGTGTACGAGCACTGGCATCTCATGCACCTGCAAAATGAGCGGGGTTGGGCGACAGGAGCTGCGGCTTTAGGAGCAGGAACCTAGACATTCAATTTAAGGCTGCATTTTATGGAGAAGAGAGCTTCGCATCGCAGAGAATGCACTGATCTGATCTGAGGAGACATCTCTGCACAAAATTGTTTGAAATAAAAACTAATTGTTCACGATTTATAATTATAAACAGCATCCAACCTGTGTGCATGTCCGCAAGGACAGGACTTCTACTACGAGGAGTATACGACAAGGAACAAGGTAGGACAGGGTAGCCTCATCTCGATTCATATAACTGTTTTCGTGCGCGAGCACATGGAGCTCGCCAGGGTGATATGCATGCGGTCTCACCCTGCACTGCGCAGTGAGGCATGCCCTCCATCTTGAAACCAGACGTGCTTTGTGTCTACCATCGTATTTATTCAGATGTGCAGCGTCTCCAACGCAATCAGCAGGGACAACATTTTGCAGCTTCCATCTCTGTGTTGGCTGGCATTCTTGTTCGCCTGTTGCCCCGTGGCGACACTCACTTTGTGGGCTTTAAGATTGGCCTCTGGAAGCTTGTCAACGAGAAAAAGACGTGATGGCTTGCCGCTGCCGGGCTCTGAGTTGCCAGCCGCCGGGCAGATCTTGCAGCCTGCATTGCACGATGCACAGCAGGATTCAGCCACGGAGGTTTCAGGGGTTGCCTTGCAAGTCCCTAAAAAAGCAGCAGCCTCCGCATCAGTGTTGTATCGCCCCTGTACTAGGGCGCGAGTGTGCAGCGCGAAGGTGAGCTTATGAGCTCGTTGCGTTGATCATGCAAGCAGATCCCATAGGTGCCTGTGCATGCGCAAGAGCTTGGCAACAGGCTTTGCAAGCATGTCGAGTCTGGCGACTGACAATGCATACCCATTCAGTCATGGATTTGAGCCATTTGAACTAGCAAATCACCGTTTGCCAGCTCAGGCCAGGGGCATGCTTGCTGCCTGCGGTGCCTCCATGCCTGTCCAAGGATGGCTCCGGACATTGCCCTGACGTGCCTTTTTGGGGGTTCTCTGAGGCACCAGTGGGTTGGGGAGTTGGTTGGCTGACCAGGAGGCGGTACGCACGCGACCGCAACGCCCAACCTGCGACGATGATGGATCCATTGCAGTCATGATCAATGCATGCGCCTCATTTTCGGACATCATTTTTATCCAACTATCGCACACCTCTTTTCTTGCCCTCACCTGCAGGTCCACTCATATGCTGGCATGAACGACGACCTCTTGAAGCACGCGCTCCTAGACGCCGCCAGCAAGAACTTGAGTGACATCGCCGGAGGCTCCCGTGCATCAGTTGCTTGCTGGGCAGCCTGTTTTCAGGGCTGCATGCAGCTGCTGCTATGGTCCGTTGAGCTGGCACATGATGCCCGTGCGCGGTTCCTGCTCTGGCAGCAGCAGCAGCAGCAGCAGCACGGCCAAGAGCAGCGGGAGCAGCAGCCACCACAGCAGCAGCAAGAACAGCAGCAGCGGCACCCAGTCCAGCAGGAGGAGCGGTATGCAGCTCAGCACGCCCTGCAGCACAATTTGCCTCTGGCAGGCGGCCTAAACAGGCCACACAGTACAAAGCACGAGCTGCTGCTGCCGCAACTTCCTGAGGTGGCAGCAGCGGTTGTGCCTTTTACGTCCCCTGGCAAGATGCCTGGCGCCGCAAGTGCAGCCGCAGCAACAGAGGAAAAGTCCGTGGTCTCCAGTGCTCGCTTCAGTGACGACAGCGCCATGCGGTGGAGCAGCGACGCAACGCGGTGCAGCAGCGACAGCAGCGCGGCGGCCAGGTGCAGCGGGGACAGCTCTTTCGAGGGCCACGGCCAGTACTTCGGCACACTGCTGCGCGCCAAAGGCGAGCCATCGTCGTTGCCTGCACCCACCTTGCAGCCAGCAGCAGCACCGGCCTCTCGGTCGCCGGCGGCAGTGCCAGCAGAATTGCCACGCCCGCGTGCTCCTACTACTGCAGCGCCCACCCCTCCGCAGCCGCAGCCCCCGCCCACCTTGCCTCCACACGCAGACGCGGCCACGCCCGAGGCGGGCCCCTCCCTGCATGCACTGCACACTGCTCTGAGGAGCGTCCTGCCCAACCCGTGCCCAACCCTATTCCTCCAAAAGGACGACGGCGCGCCGCTGGCCGTGGGGGCAGGTGTGCCCACACTGCCGCCCTGCCGACCTGGTCGCGGCGGCTGGCAGCAGCTGCTGAGCATGGTGCCCTCCCAGCCCTCGCAAGCCTTGCGCACAGCAATCAGGAGCCTGTCCAGGGACACAAGCCTGGGGCCCGGCAGCCCCGAGCCCGCCCCAGCCCCGTGTGCCCCTTGCCCCCCCCTGACCATCCGGCTGCTGTCCACATTTCCCTCCATCCTGGACAGCCAGCAGGCGCTGTCCACTGGGCAGGTGGGGCCGCGGAGCGTGCGCGCGCCGCGTGCGCTGCGCTGCCAGTCATGCGCAGCCGGTGATGCGATGCCTGGGCCAGACTTCTGTTGCTACTGTTAAAAAGTACAGGCACAGCTGCAGGGCCCGCAGCCACCGCCACGCCGTATGGCTTGGATGCTACGGAGTTGTAGCATCGTGCAGCTCCATGCCTGGTCGTTGTGTTGTGTGCGTGTACGCGCAACCCTGCATGGTCCCTGGCCTGGTGAGTCAGCGTTTCCTATTGCCCGTCACCAGTGGTTCACCAGTGTGTGGCGACGGAGGATGCGAAACAGGCCTGCATGCATCTCTGGCATTCCTTGCCTGCCAAGTCCCCAGTCCAAAGCTTGGACCCTCCTGCATGGATAAGCAAGCAGTGGACGCTGTTGCATGCTAGCATGGGTGCCCAACATTACATGGTTAAAGAGCGAGAGGGCGGCTGTAACCAGCCTCTGTTGTGTGCTGGCGGTGCATCTGCAGGATGTGCGCGTTGACCTTGCGGTGGAAACCGCGCTCTCGGCAGCGCCAGTGCGCATCATGGTCATGGCAAGCAGCGGCAGCGTCCTCATGGACATCACAGAGGAGCTGCACCCACTTTGTCACTTTGGGGCGGCGGTCCAGCGGCCCAGCGCCGGCAGCAGCGGCAAGTGTTGCAGCGGCTTCGAGTCAGTCAGGCGCACAGCACTACGGTGCCCCTGCCCATGGCCAGCCCCTCTGGACGGTGCCCCTGTACTACGGCACCTGCTGCCTCCTGGTGCTGCCCCCCGCGGTCTTAGGGGAGCTGCAGTGCTGCTTACTTCCGCGCATGGTGGCAGCTTTGGAGCAGGAGGTGGGTGACCTGGCCTGGTGACCCTGCCAAGCCCTGCGCACAAGAACAAATCTCCTGTTTGTATGAGGCTTCACTTCCCCACCCCCCTTGTGTGTGCTCACGTGACAAATCCTGTGGGATGGTGCACAGCTTTGCATCAGTCCCACCCCAACTTGCTCACACTTTAGATCACAAGCTTGGCATGGATCACATTTCCCCCACTCACAGCCCAAATCGGGGCCAGCATGCCCGGAGCCGAATTTTAAACGCATGCCCCTCGATTTTGCACTGTGCTACCAATCACTCTGCCTGCCTGCAACGCTCCTCAGGTGTCCGAGCGTGGCACTGAAGCCCCCTCACACCCGCCTACTGCCTCAGCAGCAACCCAGGTGGACCTCCCAGACCTGGGCAGCACCACCTCCCTAGCCGGCCATGCGCTGCCCGCTGGCTTCTCATCACCCCCTGCCTTCCCAGCCCACAGCCTCGCCATGCAGCAGGCATGGCAGGCGCACTTCCAGCCCCTGCTGGCAGACCTCAAGCTGCTCATGCACGCGCACAGCCATACGGCGCAGCAGACGCAGCAGCAGCACTGGAGATGGCCTTCGGCACCTGCAAGTGGCAGCAGCAGTGGAGGTGCTGCCGCCCGAGCCGGCCATGCGCCTCTTGCGGCCTGTGCAGCTGTGGGTACACTCGAGTGGGGGTCCGCCTCCCCACACCGTGCTCCCCCTACCACCACTGCCCCCAGCATCCCCGCTGGGGAAGGCCTTGCCGGGCCGTGCCGCCCACAAGCATGGTCTGAGCACGCCCCTGCCCTGCTAGGGTTTATCGCCGCCGAGCTGGGAGCCTTCTTAGCCAAGGCTGAAAGCACACCGGGTGAGCTTGGGGCCACGCAGCAGATGCTGAGGCAGCTAGCGCTGCCCTCGGGTGCCTTATGCTAGTACATGGGGCGCTTAGGCGCTCCTGCAACTGCTCAAGGCCTTGGGCCAAGGCAGCTGAGCAGCAAGCAGGACCCATGGGCAGCCCTGGCCTTGGCAGGCCAGCACCCTCAGTCTGAGCACCCTGCCTTGCTTCTCTTTTTTGAGGAGACCAATGAGCTTCTGAAGGTGCTCATGGGGCCAGCAGGTTACTCAAGGGCCTCAAAGTTGGTGCCAGTCGTTGTGGTTCACATCCACGCAAGGTGCCCCTACTAGGGGCAGTAACTAGTAGTTACTTCAAATGCTGGGAGTGAAAGCACGTGGCAGAGCAAGACTTCTGCGGTTGTTTGTTTTTATCTCAAATCCCAAATGCTATGCATTTCCCTGTAAGTGTGGATATTTGCTCAGCACATCCGTCCACTTGGGAAGTGCACTTCGTGGAAAATGAATGCGGAATGTTATGCATGGCAAATCCCGTGCCAGGTCTATCTATGATGCACTGGTCTGCGGCAGTCCTCTCTTCTAGAATTGACAATGTACAACATTGATACATGGGGACCAGTCCACAAACACATTTATGATTCACAAAGTATTGAGAAAGATCACTGCAAAAAGTTATGTGAGAGCTGCACACAAAACTCTACTGTGTCCAATATGCCACACTTGCGCTCCTACTTATCAAATTCTTCAACACTCGTACAAGACGCATCTACATGTGCGTACATACAATCCCTTTCTCATACCGGTTTTTGAGCCTGGGGTTAACTTTATTAGAGAATTTACCCCAAGCCTTGGGAAATTCAGCACCGCAGATCTGAAGTGAATCATCAACAGTTTGCTGATTAGTTACTGCATAGTCCAAGTCCAGCATGAGAAGAGCATGTTCCTTGTAATTTGCCCGCAGCCAAAGATAAAGAGGGGTATATATGGAGAGAGAGGGAGTGAATTAAACAGGGCCAAAGACTCTGTTATTTCCCTATCTGCTAGCATGCAGTGCAAGTCCGCAAACACTTGAATAAATTGAGGAAGAACCAATAAGATCGTCTTCCTCTGGTAGCAGAAGGATGTGCACTATCCACTAAAAAGAAGGCAAAGGTTAATCAGATGACAAGCAACCTGATGCATCTAAATGCTGCAACATCTAACTAATGCCATCCCTGAGGCAATTTTCAAGCCCTGCCCACATCCAGTCATTCAGAGCATGCCTGATCTAACCCAAAAACCAAGACGAGTCAAGATGGACAGAGTGATTCAGCTTTGAAAAATAGCCCCAGGTTTATCACAAGCCAGTTATTACAAAAAAAGAAACGGGCCTAAGAAAAGAAAAGAAAAACTACTTAGGCAGTGAAACCACTCCCCGCACCAATTAATTTCATGGGCCTACACTGATGGAGTTGCCAAGCTTGAAAAAGAAGTCAACCACATATTGGAGCACAAGTCTGTATACCTTTGAATAAAATGGCTGTGTATGCGGACTTTGTTGAAGTTGGATTGAGCAAAGCCATGAACCGAGGAGAATTGACTAGCAAAGCTTCTGCGCTTAGGGCAAAGTGCACTCACATAGACACTGACAATTATTGTTCCCTATCTCAGATCAGGACGCGACTCCTTTTTTCTAGTCTATTTTTGTAACAAATTGTGTCCACAATTAGCAAATCAGACACACATACATTTTTACGAAGTCAAATCCCATACTGGTATAGCTGGAAATGAGTCTGCCAATGCTATATCATAACATGTTACACTCCATAACTATGGATGTGACAAGGCGTTCCCGCCACCCTCTCCTGATGACAATCCTTTCTCCCATACGTAACGGCTTGCTAAATACCCACCCTTCCACTAGAACAAGCCTTGCCCCGCAACAAAAGATAAAGGACAAACTGAGAGCTCACCTGCGCAAGCATCGCAGACTTGGAGATGCTAAGACCAACTTTTGGTTACTACAATCATTGGACAAATTGCTTCTGTCCGTGAACCTATTTGTAGTACAAATTCGTTCTGGAACAAAACGATAATACCTGCAACACACAAGAAAAATCATTAATGTCATGAAATTTAGAACGGACACTCATTGCACTCAGAAACTGGCCCAACGCCATGGAAGAGCCACAATTTCATTCAATGTAATGGGACAAGCTGTGCTTGGAATGTTATCAGCCAGGAAGCCAAATCCATGTGCTTTGATTCAAAAGATGGTTACGGAAAGACATAACATTGCTTTTAGGCTTATCATCATAACCTTGAGCAAAGGTAACTTGGAGAAAACATCATTTTCACAATATTGGGCTCAACAAAGTCTGGTCTTGCCAGCACATGTAGCCAACAGGACTTAACCCTAATGGCTTCTACCAAACCTTTCAGATGGTGAACTTCTTCTAGACCAGACGCTGTCTGCATACTGCCAGCTGGAAAGCAGAATGGCCATCAAAGAAACATCCAGTCTTCCCACCCTTTGCGCGGGAAGTTCACCAAGGCCTTGTTGAAGTCAAAATATTGTGATGACAGATGATTTTTGAGCTCCTCTTTGGGAGCACCAGTTTTCAGACACTGCCTGTCCTTGTGTATACTATTGCCTTTCTGCACAAGTTTGAGGTGCAGGTCTGACAGGCTCTGGCTAAGCTGCCGTCATTCAGCAGGTACAGCTGTGTAACCTTGCCTTTTCCAGCTGACACTGCGCCTGAAAGGTGCTAGCTACTAAATGGTACTTGTTTACTGTCAGTGCGCAGGATGTCCGCATGAAATCCCAACGGCTCTCAGCTTACTTAGCAGCATCGTATGTTTTAGCTAAGTAACCCTGAAGCAGCTCATGTCCCCTTCTCATGGTAGGGTTGTGTACAGCAATTGCGCCAGGGCGTATCCTCCCTTCTCAAGAATCAATCTTGACCAAGGATAGTCCAGTAGAGCTATGCGACCTGACAAGCAGCCACAAACATATCAGCCAGGCTGGTGATAAACCTAACTTGCAAGTTGTCACGCTGTCTTTGTTGACTTTACACAAGCTTTTGACTCTATTCCAAGAAGCAAGCTGTGGGGCCATTTCCACAATTGACAAATTTCTTATCATCCTGTCATCCTAAAAGACGGTGCTATGTTGATGAATAAACGCTGTTGGATGGGGACAAGACAGCTCCTGTGCAGCCATCTTTTGGTGTTAAACAAGGATGTCCCCTCTCTTGATGTGTCTGCTTCTAAAATAAAGCAGCAATAAACTTCCATTTTCCTTCATGAACTTGCATTCTATGATGTCACGCTAGATTTATGCAGTGCCAGATTTATGCTGCATTATGACCCGGAGGTCGGTTGAGCCAGTCGGAGGAGTGTTTGATCCCATGGTCACTTCAGCTATAGAGCACGTCAAATACAAACTCGCAGCCATACCTTGTTTGCGCCTAGTGACCTTGTAACATGTACGCCAGGAAGTAGACCCCTCAGGCTAGAGGCTCTAGCCCTTGGAGGGACAACAGGTGTGGCAGTGCCCAGTCCAGTCCATCCACCCAGTCCAGTGTGAGTACGTCTGACAGCAGCTGCATGCAGCGATGACCTTGCCTATCCGCAGGCTGAACAGAAAGAGGGTGTAGGGAAGGATAAAGGTATCAGAGACTCCGCAGTCTCATTGCGGGCAACCTGGTGAATGCTTGGTGTACACAGGCTTTTGCCGCTTGCAGCCATACACCAAATTGTGTCTGTTATGGCCATGCTACGAGTCTAGTTTGGATGCAGCAGTCTCAGCATGACACTGGGGACCTTTTTTCTATGCGCATCCAAGAGAGCGCAACAGTAAATGCTCCACTTACCATCAATGGTGCGCCCTTCCTACAAGGAGGGCCCTGGTCATGCATTCACCATACATCCTTCCCAAGTACATGCCTGTTGATCTTCCTCGTGACACTATTTGCAGCGTGGCATGCTTCAGACTTGGTGCACACACCCTACAGGTTGAAACAGTGACCTGGAACCGTAACACCCCTCCCTTACCTCTGACCTGTGCAATGCTCAGCATTCATCAGGCTGATAATATCTTAGATGAGCAGCACGTGCTTTTTACTACACCCTGTAAATACAATATTTGTGTTTTTGTGCATCACACACCACACTGTCTAAGAGGAAAGGAGGGAAGACTTTGCACATCATGCATCACATTTGAGAAGGATACCTAGACCAGGAAAGGTCATAACTTGCTTGTACCCTCAGGATGGCATCTAGATATCATGTCTTAGAGAG
>LKMJ01006516.1_pt1 | contig 11007 bp, 16 predicted proteins | sample 643391 | NCBI WGS metagenome assembly LKMJ01 (sample SAMN04112250, study PRJNA286221) | soda lake metagenome | biome: soda lake; feature: Kulunda Steppe; material: water; isolation source: sample PL-Br10 brine of Picturesque Lake | place: Russia: Kulunda steppe | collected 2010-07
GATCATCAGTCAAGCTACCATCACATTTTACCACAACCTCTGCACGTCTTGTGAACACTTCTGGATGCCTTGCAGCAAGTCCACCCCCTCGGCCACCTGTGCCACCTCCCCCGCCCCCTTTGCCCCCTCCGCCACCGCCTCCAACTCCGCCGGTAGGAGCCCGTGCAAAATAAAAATGGAAACAAACAAAAAATTGTAAATAGGCAATGAAAACACTCCTTTCATCAATTAAGTAAATAAGGTCACCTATTAGGTGCCCACTGCCAGGAGCTCCCCCTGTCCTTCCTCCAAATAAACAGCGCAGAAGAGAGCACAAGCATGGTGTTACCCTGTTCTTAAAGCACTCCTGGAACAAGTAATTAGGAGGTCGGGCAGTGCTTGCAATGGTCCACCCTTGCCCCATTGTGGTGGCTTTGTTTGCAGCTAGGTTTCCACACAGGACAAAGACCTAGCTCCGAGCTGCCCCAAACACGATTCACAAAGGCACTGACCTAAAGCTACTGACAGTGTATTGTGGGTGCGCACTGACCTGAAGTTACTGACAATGTATTGTGGGTGTACAGTGCCTGGGGCACAATCCAGCCTTTTCTACCTACTCTGGTGGCATCTGTTGTAGCCACCCACACCAATTGAGCCTGTGGCTGCTGCAGCCACCCATGCCCATTGCCTTGGGTCTGGTGCAATCTGCTGCAGCCACCCGCGCCCATTGCCGTGGATATGATGCCATCTGCTGTAGCCACCCACACCAATTGCCATGGATCTGGTGCCATCTGCTGCAGCCACCCGCACCCATTGCCGTGGATATGTTCCATCTGCTGTAGCCTGTCACGCCACAATGTGTCTTTGCCGAATTGGTGTCTTAGACTGTGTGTTTGAGATCAGACAGTTCTTGGTTGGAGATACTTTACTGAGCCCGGAGTATTGGAGGGCCGGTTATTGAGAATTCCTAATTTCTGGCTTTGATTGTGGAACACTCGATAACCTTACAGAAGAACCAAGGTCAGTGCTGCAAGATGGCAGCGTAAGCTCGGAGGCTCTGGGGGGGGGAACGGCGTGGCAGCCGAACTGTGTGTGTGCGTGATGGAGAGCAAAAGGGTAAAGTATTGAAGACATGATACAGCGTAAGGAATGATGCAGCTCATGGTCTATGCAGTCGCGTGCCCTCTGTCGCATGGCTTTTGCGCTTTGGGCGAGCTGGGGAAGGTAAGACCCACGCTCAACCCCGCTGTGTGTATACCAAACTGGTGATCAGTCAATAACAGTGATCTGGCATGACAAGCCACCCACACATATTGCCATGGATCTGGTGCCATCTGCTGCAGCCACCCACACCCATTGAGCCCGTGGACAGTCTGAGGTATGATGCCAACCTGTATACCTTCTTTGGACTCACTGATGACGGACGGCTGGGCTACAGAGAGGTAAGGGTCTCTGACTAGGTCTCTGGGACGTATGTGTCTGATCAACAGGTAAAGGCCTGCTTGTGAGGGGTGAGACAGGGTCCCAAGGCAAGGTACCACATACATTTGATTGATTGTATACTCGGTCAAAAAAGCGGCCGTATGTGTATGACTACTTTGCCTCAACTCCCTGCAGTGCTCACTCTCAAGGTTTGTTGCACAGGAAACGAGCTTACCTTAGGTTGAGGCATTGAAGAGGAGTGAGGCCCACCAATGGTGACGTGCGCACAAAAAGGGGGCCAGGGGCCCGGTTTTTAGGCGTGGCTGTGCATGGCTTTGGCCTTTGGTGGGTCTGCACACAGGCACGGGCGGACTGCAGGAGCAGGCGCAGTGCTCTGGTGACCATTGATGTCCAAGATGAGCACCGTGAGTCCCTGCGCGCCCTTGTGGAGGACTACTTTGCGCAGAACCCGGACTGGCAAAAGCTGCAGGTGAGGGACTGAGCGTGTGCACACCTGTGATGGCGCACCCTGTGGCTCCATCTTCTGCTGGGAATGCGCTTGCATGTTGACCAAGGCGCGCTTGCACGCTGACTAAGGCACACTTGCATGTTGACCAGGACATGCTTGCATGTTGACCAAGCCACGCGCTGAGCACAGATCTCTGTTGACGGCACAGGCAAAAGAGGACTGATGAGCTCGAGTGGCCCTGGCAGAGCGCACTGGGGTGCTCCCTTTGCAGATATCTTTTGCAACAAAACTAATGCCACCCTGACTGTGCAAGCATGCTTCCAAGAGACCGGCCAGTTGTGCTGTGCTGCCTGTCCATCAGCAAGCATTGGCTTCACAATCCTGTGACCTATCCAGGCGCCTGCAGGCCTGTCCTATCACGATGCTCCAGCCCGGTTCACGCAGCGTGCACACCTGATCATGCTGAGACGCGCAGTGGGCCATCTGTGGCACACGGTTGATGAGGTGCATGTATGTTTGCTCAGTGTGCCACGTGCATGTCACCGCCCTGCAGTTTTGGGTGGGCTACACGACAGATGAGGATGGCAGCCTGGTGTCCGTAGACCGATCGGCTGTGGACTATGTGTCATCTCGGCTGCACGCCCACGACGTTGCAAACGGCTGTGTGTTTGGGGACAAGATGCGGAACGTTGTTGACCAAACACTGTCGCCTGACTTTAACACATTCAGTGCCTCCCCTGACTGTGAGGAGCCACGGCCTTACATGTGCGAGCAGTCGAGCTGCACGCTCTGCGACGCGTGCGTCTCACGCATGTACCAAAATGTGAGTGCAAGGATGACTCCTGTCATGTCTGCGCGCGCGACACACACACACACACACACACACACACACCGCCTGAAGCAAGCGAGCAATGCTGTCCTTTAATGGGGCAGCACATGGCAATGACGCTACCACTCCTGTCCTCCCAGTCGTACGTCTGCACCACCCAGGGCAGCGCACCACTCCTAACTTCCTGAGACCTCTTGCATGCCCACATGGTCCCCATGGTCCTCTTGCATGGTCCTCTTGCATGCCCACATGGTCCCCATGGTCCTCTGTCCGCCCCATCGTTTGTCTGCATGCTGCCAGGCCATGTGGCTGCCGATGGCAGCACCGCGTGGCCCAATGCTCCGGAAGAGGGCTGTCAATGCCTACATCACTGCAGACGTGAAGGGCAGGGCTGTCAATGCATACGTCACTGCAGACGTGAAGGGCAGGGCTGAGGAAGCCTTACTGCTGAGCCCCTACTCCCTGCTGTTGCCAACTCCATCAAGCTGCTTTTCTTCAGCAGTCTCTGAGGGCACTAGCCCACACGTTGGCGCAACACAAGTGGTGTTACCCAGTGGTGGAGTGAAAGACCGAAGCCCAGGCCACAGGCTCCATCGTACAGACGTAGCCGCACGTGGCCGGCCTTGGCCCAGTTGTGCACCCAGAGCCTGCCTCACGCGCCTCTTCTCACGTGGCCCGTTCTTGCTTGTGTGTGAATCCAGTTCACCTCCCTTGTCACAACATCCATGGACCTCAATGCCGTCCTCAATGGAAACGGCGACTTCCCAGGCTGGAACAAAATCTGCAGAGCACTGGGGTACAGCTCATCTGCTTGTGAGGGTGCTGCCGTCTTTATAGCATCCTCCAACACCAACCAGGTGCGCACGTGTGTGTGTGTGCGTGTGCCTGTGCGTGCCTGATGCTGCTTATGAGGCTCCTGCAACTTGCAGGCAAACAAGAGGCAAATTTGAGGCACCTGTGCTTTGAGGATTTGGCACCCCTTTGCAGTGTGATCTAAGCTGCCCCAAGTGTTGAGCCCAACACCTGTGGCTCTTTGTGCCAATGACTGTGCTGGCCTTGCGGCCTTGACCGGCCTCTGTTGCTACCGCGCAGCTGGCCCTGGCAAGGCGGCCGGCGGCACTGTGCCAGATAGTGGGTGGATGCGAGGCTGGGAGCAGCTGCAGGATCATCAGCCCGATAACAAACAACCTGGAGGAGCCAAAGACCATGGACTTTTGGTACGTGCATGGAAGAAGGAGTGCGGCGCTCTGCAGACCTTTGTGGCGGCTCACACTGCACAAGTGACTTGATAATGGTGCTCCTCTCGCTGGCATGTGCCTGTGTATGATTTTCGTGCGACTGCCAGGCGTAAGCGTAGCACCCTCCTGCAGTGGTCCCCAGGATGCCATTTGCCCTTGTGCCCGTAATCCTCTTTTACTGCCATTTGCCCTAATGCCGTTATCCTCTTTTACTGCCATTTGCCCTTGTGCCCGTAATCCTCTTTTACTGCCATTTGCCCTTGTGCCGTAATCCTCTTTTACTGCCGCACCATATGGCATTCGCAGGCCTGTTTTTGATTTCCTCATGTGGGAGGCCCTTGTGCCGCTGCTTTCCTGCGTGCGTTTTCATGATTCCACGTCTCCCTGCTTCCGTGAGCATATCCCCAACGGCGCCCACCGCCGTACCTCACAGCACACCACAGATGCATCTCATGGCACGCATCTCTTGACACTCCACAGACGAATCTCAAGGCACACCACAGACACATCTCACGGCATATCACAGACACCACCCAAGCAGTGCCCGCCGCTTCTGAGCGCAGCACCCTTGACGGCACCAACGACACGTCCACTGCCAACGAGTTCCTGGGCAGCAGGAGCTTTGAAGGCGACCTCAACCAAGAGGAGCGGGAATGTGTGTCCAATGACAACTGCGACAGCGGCGAGGTGAAGCTGTACCCACCTAAGCATGCAACTGCTCCCTGGATATGCATCTGTGGTTGCATGCACTGCTTAAGGAGGAAATATAAAAGAATCTGCCCGATTTTGGCTTCCTCAAACAACTGAAAGACCTAGGGCCACGAAGCCTGTTTGTGCTCAGTGCAACTGCTCAAGACTGGGATTATGGTTGAGCACACTTAGTTTCACATGGTGCACGCTTCTATTCATACACCAAGCATGGTAGATGCACTCAGATCATGACATCACATGGGGATGCAACACTAAAACATCCTGATCAGCCCACATGAAACAACGAGGCCTGGACACAGCGCTCTCAGATCCCCGCCCAGGCCTCACCTGCCATTCCTCTTCCTCCTTCCATGCTGCAGTTCTGCGACACTTCTGATGGCATTGGGGCCGCATTTGCCTGCAACCCTGCCACTGGCATTGATACAAGCCGCGCCAAGGTAGGGGCAGCAGGACAGAGCCAGGCCGCGTCAATTTCTTGCAGGTTGCAATGATGTGAGCCTCACGCTTAACTTTGCAAACTGACACAGTTCCAACTCCGTCAGCAATGGTCACAAGGGCTTGCAATGACGTCAGCAATGGTCACAAGGGCAGCAACTGTCACAACAGCTTGCAGTGACGGCAGCTTATGGCCCTACCACAAGCTGGTCCGCCTGCGTGCTAGTATGTGCAGACATACACACACACACAAGCTGGTCCGCCTGCGGGCATGTATCACACACACCACACACACAACACACACACACACACACAGGCTGGTGCGCCTGGCTTGCATTGACAGCAACTCTTGGTCTTGCAAGCTAACTTATGTTGGAGCATGCACACCCACAAGCCGGTCCACCAGCGCTCTGGCGTTGTAGGACTGTCTAAGCTGCCACCGCTGTGCATCTGTTGAGCAGGGCACGTGCAAGAGTCTGTGCAAGCAGCCGTCCATCTTGGAAGAGCAAGAAAGGCGGAGCCGGCTGTTTGACGGCCGCGTATGTGAGAACCCAGATGGCACCCAGGGCTCTTGTGACGAAGGTCAGTGGCCATGATGGACCCTTTAGTGGACCGACCAAAGGTTTCAAGCAAGCTATGGGACTTGCAGGGATTGAAAAAGCACTTTGCCAGGGCTCTTGTGATGAAGCTTGGTGGACCAACCAAAGGTTTCATGCAAGCTACTGGACTCGAAGGGATAAAAGAAAGGCACTTTTCCATGAGCGATGGGAGTGGAACCTGGATGAGTCTTGCTTTTGCACTTGCATCTGCACGCATGGGATGGAGCACAAGCATGGATCTAACCCTCATTACGTCCTCCCTGTGCACAAAATGCATGCAGGTTTCCTATGCCTTGAGGCCATCAGTGCCTGCCGCACGAACTTCCAATGCACTGTCATGGGTTCCCCACTCAGACCATCCGTGAGTCACTGCCGGCAGAAGCTGTGTCCCCTTGGGCTGCTTGACAACATGTGCCCACCATCCATGAAAGTTGCCAGCCTTGCAACAAATCCCATGAAAGACCTGCTGCTGCCAACTACCCTTACTAAGGCTTAGTTGTGTGCCGATGATGCCTGCGTCTGGATAAGGCCTGCTGAGTTGTGGGTAAGGACTGGTTGGAAAGCTGCGGGCAATGTCATTCGGCCTTGGTTCAGTTGCTCATTATGGCAAAAGCACATGCACAAGCACACAAATTACTTTAGAATCTCCTGGTCCCTTGTGTCAACGATGCAGGTGACAGGTGAAGCCTGTGCTGGCATGTGCTTCAGGACATCCAAGAACATGGAGAGTGCCAAGTTTGGGGACGATCTAACTAGCATCAAGGTTTGTAGCACAAGCCAATTGTCACAAAATAGATGTTGTAGAGCCCCATGTTGTACAATTGTGCAGCCCGAGAACAGCAAGAAGGCATGTATATGAGACAGCTGTCCCTTGGAGCTGCAGGTGCGCCCTTGCATGGGCACATTAATTGCATCACGCCTCCCGGTAGTTCCTCCTAACCCTGCTGGCTGCATCTTGAAGCTGTGGCCTGGCCATCTTAGTGTGTGTCAGTCCGACCCAGCTTATCCTTTGGGACATGTGCTCAAATCAGAGCAGTGCAGCAAAGATAAGCATAGCTCCTGCACGAAGATGATGCTGTGAGTACCGAGAGTGGACCAATCTGATCCAGCCCTGTGCTATGTGCGTGTGCAATTTGCGCACAGGTCAAGCTCAGCACAGAAGCAGGCACTCTCCGGGCTCCATGTGGCACAATCTTTGATGACGCGACAGCCCGTCTGCTGGGCAGCGCTGAATGCAGGGTCTCCTCATCAGTGAGTTATGTGCATGCGCACTGGTGCGTGCGCGCGCGTGTACCTGTGGTCCTTGCTTGCATCACTTAACTGGTGCTGTAGCTAGCCTACATGATAGCTCTGAACACACTGCTCAATTGGCCTTGCCAAGCTCAAGTATGCAACCTTCTGTTGCTGTCTAGGAATGTTGAGCACAATAATTGCGGTGCTGATCATAGGAGAAGAGTGCTTGCACCTGTTTTCATGTATCTTAGCCTTTTTTTTACTAGTCACTTGAGATATGCATCCCATGTCTAGAGTGTGTGTGTGTGTGTGAGCAGGCATGAGCGTGCATGAGTGCATGTGTATGACAGCGTGCATGTGTGTGCGTGTATTCATACCCGGACCAGGTAAGTGCATGATGACTTGGAATAATCTTGCAAACAAAATCCATGTTACGCCTTGGGGGTTTGCTTGCGCGCAGGAGAGGGACACTTTGCTCATCAACCTTGGGGGAGACGCCACCCTTGACCCTACCAGCTCTGACGCCAACATGAAGACTCTGAGGCTCCGTGACCAGACTGACAGCCCCCTCAGGGACTTCATCACCCCTGATCAAAAATACGACCGACAAAGTGGGTCTTCAATGCATGCCTGATCAACCCTAAGAGAATGAGGAAGTGGGTCTTCAGTGCGTGCCTGATCAAACATTTTGGACCAAGGAAGTGGGTCTTCAGAGCAAGCAGGGGGGACCGAGGTCGCAAGGGAATCAGAGGAAGCACAGCAAGCAAGGGGAGTAGTGGTAGCACAGGGAATTGAGGGGGCAGAGGGAGCAGGGGGGACAGAGGCTGCAAGGGGAGCAGAGGTAGCATGGGGAACAGAGGGAGCAGAGCTAGCAGGGGGCAACAAGGTTGCAAGGGGAGCTGAGGGAGCACAGCAAGCAAGGGGAGTAGAGGTAGCAAGGGGAATAAAGGGGGCAGAGGGAGCAGGGGGGACAGAGGCTGCAAGGGGAGCAGAGGGAGCATGGGGAACAGAGGGAGCATGGGGAACAGAGGGAGCAGAGGGAGCAGGGGGCAACAAGATTGCAAGGGGCGCAGAAGGAGGAAAGCAAGCTAGGGGACATGTTTGCAAGAGTCCTCGTACCCACACGCACGCAAGCATGCACGCAAGTGTGAGAAAGAGAATAAGGAAGGTAGGGGCATGAGTGCGCGTGGGCAAGCGTGAGGCATGTCGGTGTGCCCTCTGCGCCAATTTGTGCCAGCGTGCAGTGAAAATTGTGGCTGCCACGGCATGCAGCTATCATCGTACGCTGCCCAATGACAGCTGCCACTGCTTGTGACCGCCCTTGTGCAAGCATGCTGGCCAATCACTGCCGCACGGCTTTGTGACCGCCCCTGTGCATGCAGTCAGTGTGGAAGTGGAGGCGTGCGACAACTGCGCGGTGCCTGTGGCGAGGCTGACCGGCCCCACCACCTTCAGGTCGCCCTGCGAGGCGGATGGCCAGTATTCCACGGTATTTCTGGACAGCAGCGGCAGCAGGGACGCTTCTGGGCGGGACCTCCTCAGGCGCGAGTGGGGCATAAAAACTGGTAGCCACGCAGGAGGCGACGTGCAGTGCGCCCAGCCAACAGAGGCGCTGGCTGACTTGGTGGCCGGCAGCAACGGGTGAGCAATGCCGCAGGCATCCCAAGCAGTCCTTGCCACACATGCAGACAAGCACGCACCCACACACATGCCCTTACACACACACGCTTACTTCTTATGGCCCAAACACATTCATGGCATCTTAGTGCTCACTTTCAAGGGGTCCCCAAACGATCCCAAGTCAGCACCCAGCAAACATGTCCCGGGATGCTCTGTGGTGGGGGCATTTCCGGGCCAGCGCTCAGTGCGTACTCTGCGCATCTCTCATCTGTCCATCCCTTCCTTCAGTGTGCATTCCTCGTCCACTCAGTGTGCACTCCAAATCCACTCAGTGTGCACTCCCCATCCAGCTGTTTGCCCGCCTGTACCAGGAGCCGCCCCAACACAGGGCGTCTGCGGGGGTGCACCATTTCACCCTCGCGGTGCCCATCACAAGCCCATGCACACAACAGCCTGAAGCCCACGCGCCTGGTGCGTGCGGCTGCAGGGACACTACGCTGAGGTTGGGCCACAGCGTGCTGTCTGGACTGGACGCGGCCACATATTGCATCACCGTCAAGGCCACCAGCTTCTTGGGAGAAGAGTCGGAGGAGGCTGTGCACACGCTGACCAAGCAGGCGCGTCAGGACGCTTTTGGTTCGGTTGTAGAATGGCTGGATCGGCTGGCTTGTGGTTGAGAAGTGTGTGAAGCAATAAGCATGCAGACTACAGAGAGAGGACTGCGGTCATGCATGCGCAGGCCGAGCGGGGTGGTCGTGCGCGGTCATGCACACGCAGGCCAAGCAGGCTGGGGTGCTCAGTCATGCATGCGCTGACCAAGAAAGCAAAAGGAGGGGGCGCTGTGTGCGCGCAAAAAAGGCTTGGGCAAGCAAGGCCAGGTGGGCCTGCTTTTTCCTTGGGGGTGTGGGGTGGGTGGGGGTGGGGTTGCGCGCGTGCGATGCAGGCCAGCGCTATGCCAGGTGGCCCTCGTGGGCCTGGGGCAGCTCAGTGCATGCGCGTCCTGTAATGAGTGTGTGTGAATACCCTGTCACTGGGCAACACGCGCCTGTCCTTGGGAGCGCCTACACAGATCCTGGCTGCTCACGCTGCCCTGCCTGCAACCATGCACCCGCTGGCCCTCCCTTGACGCACTCTGCCGTTGGCCGGGTCCTCTGAGGGAAGATCTCCTTCCCACTGCCATTGGGTGCTCAGGCGCAGATGAAAGTTCTTTGTAAACATTGACGCTCCCCGCAATAGGGGTGCGAAGAGCGCCACGCCTTCCGTCGGGATCTCTACCCATAAAAACACTCCACCTTCCCTTCATGCACTTTGCCTTCCTTCAATGCATTCTGCCTCCCCCCAATGCACTCTGATGTTAACCTGGTGCCTGCTGCCACGCCTGGTGCCTGCTGCCACGCCTGGTGCCTGCTGCCACGCCTACCTGCAACAGGGTGCGGAGAGCGCCACGCCTTCAGTCAGGATCTCGGCTCCGTCAAGGACGACCATTGGTGCTGGAGTGACGCTGTCTGGCTCCGTGGACGCCACCTCTGTGTGCAGTGGCGACATTGTGAGTGTGCCCGTTGTGCCAAGTGCGGGCACAGCAGCATGTGCGTGGCTGAGCCCCCAACACACACAGCTTCCCGCCCTATGATCAAGGTCCGCCCTCTCCAGCGCTTGTGGCATGCACATCTGAGGACACTGTCTGGGGCTTTTGGCGTACACACATCTGTGGCCACCTCTGAGGGCAGTAGCCAGGTAGTCAGTACACCTGTGCTGGGTGTGCGGGCGCGCATCCTGCCCCCAGCACGCACACCCCCCACCCCATGATCTTAATTTACCAAGGCTCACTAACCCAGGTGTGTTGCATTTGCAGAGGAGGCCATCTCTGTGTGTGCTGGGGCAATGTGGCTGTTGCATTTGCAGAGGAGGCCATCTCTGTGTGTGCTGGGGCATTGTGGCTGTTGCATTTATCACGTGGCATCCCCAAAACCATGTGTTGCATTTATCACGTGGCGTCCCAAAAACCATGGAGCGTGTCACACGCCCAGGAAGCCTATCCAAAATCTCGGGCCTTTTTTGCCCAATTCAGGGCCCATAGGCCACGGCGCACAAGGAGGGCGCACCTGCCTTGCCCTCGCATGTGCTCACTGCGGGGCTGCGGTGCTGACTTGGGCTTGGTGCTCCCTGCTGGTCGCTCTGGTAATGGGAACAAGGCAGCACCACTGCCAGCCCCTCCACTGCCGACCCTCCCCACTGCCTCTTTCGTGAGGACCAGGGAGAGCTGCGGCTGCACCTTTTGCGCTCGCGGCCTGGTCACGCCTGTGGTAGAGCTGCGTCTGCACCTTTTGCACTCGCGGCCTGGTCACGCCTGTGGTAGAGCTGCGTCTGCACCTTGCACTCGCGGCCTGGTCACGCCTGTGGTAGAGCTATGTCTGCACCTTTTACACTCGCGGCCTGGTCACGCCTGTGGTAGAGCTGCGTCTGCACCTTTTA
>LKMJ01006518.1_pt1 | contig 11006 bp, 19 predicted proteins | sample 643391 | NCBI WGS metagenome assembly LKMJ01 (sample SAMN04112250, study PRJNA286221) | soda lake metagenome | biome: soda lake; feature: Kulunda Steppe; material: water; isolation source: sample PL-Br10 brine of Picturesque Lake | place: Russia: Kulunda steppe | collected 2010-07
CCCCCCCCCCCCCCCCTTAGGGTTTAGGGTAAAAGGGTTTACTTGTTTACTAACCCTAACCCACCTGGCGTTCAGCTCTGCGAGCAGCCGCTCCTTCTCCGTCGCCCGCTCCTTCACGCTCATCTTGCGCATCTCCTCGGTCTCCACCGCTGCCGCATACTTCTCCTGCCGCTCCATCTGCTTGCGCGCCTCCTCCTCCCGCTTCTGTGCTTCCTCACGTGCATGCAACTGCACGCACCAAAGCGCACCACCCACGCGCACGCGCGCGCGCTTGGTTTGCATGCTTCTTGAGCGCAGAGCCAGACCAGCATGGGAGCACACCTTGCGCTTGCCATGGGCGCTGGGCCAGGCATTGGAGCAAGGGACGGATGGAGGAGGCAGCGCCTTGAACAGACCTCCTGTTGCAGTCCCTTGCATGCACACAGGCAAACATAAGCACACGCATGTACGCATTCATGCGCACACGCATGCAAGCATGCGCACAAGGCGCACACACATGCGCACACGCACCAGCTCCAGTTCCTTCCTGCGCGCCTCTGCCTCTGCTTCGCGCTGCTCGTACACGGCGCGCTTCATGCGCAGCAGCTGCGCGTTGTGCTCCAGTGCCTGGTTGATGCGCGCCTCTGCCTTTTTGCGCTTGACCTGATTAGCGGCATGCCGCTCCTTCAGCTCCTGCTCCATGCGCTTGATGCGCTCGGCATCCCGCTTCTCCATCTCCACCTTCCGCAGCCTCACCTGCAGCCGGCGGGTGGGCGGGCAGCAGCAGGCGCGCAGCCCTGTGAGGGCTGGTTGGGATGATGACAGGATAGGTGCATCTGCCCCTCCAGCGCTGTGCGGGCAGCTCGCAATTTAGTGGGGACAAGCACCTGCCATCGCGCATACGTGTATGCAACCCATTTGTATGCAACCCCTGTGCGCAGAGCCTGTGCAGGTCATGCTTGCAGATGTGTGCATCGTCCGCCCATTGCATGCGTGAACATGCATGCGCGCGTGTGTCAGGTTGGCTTGTGGCTCCCAAATCAAGCAAAGGCACACGTGCCCGCACATTCACGCCTGCGCACACACAGCCACCCATACCCTCTGCCTGCGCCTCCAAGAAGGCTGAGACTCAATGGCCTCAATTCCAACTCTCAACCCTTACCCCTCACCTTCAAACCTCAGCTCTAACCTCATGCCCAACCCTTACCCCTCACCTTCAAACCTCAGCTCTAACCTCATGCCCAACCCTTACCCCTCACCTTCAAAACTCAGCTCTAACCTCATGCCCAACCCGCTTCCTCAGCGTGCATCTCAACCACAATGGCCTGTGGTCTATCCTCAGCCAGGAATCCTAACCCCTTACCCTGACACACCCTCAACCTGACCCTTGACCCACCTCCTCAGCCTGTGCCTCCAGGATGGCCTCCGTCTCCCTCCGTGCCTCATCTGCCTTGTGCCGCCGCTCCATCTCCTCCTGGTATGCGCGCTGCCGCAGCTGCCGCTCGTTTGCCTCCCGCTCAAACTGCATCCTCTTCTCATGCCTGAACGCAGCACGCAAAGGAGCATGTATTTTGCATGCAGGCTTGATTAAGCTCTGAGGGAGAGGAAGGAAAAAAGGAAGAAGAATGACAGGACAAGGGAGGAAGGCAGGAGATTAGAGGGTGAACAACAGGCCATGCAACCTGCAGCAACCCTTCCAGCTGCCCACCAGCTCCCTTTCATTTGAGCCTCTTGCATGAATGCCGGTGCAAGGCCCACATGCACGCTTAGAACGCCTGCATCAATGCACTGTGCCAGCAGATCCAGACGGCAGCGCCTTGGCTGCAGCCCCCACCAAAGGAGGGAGTGCAAGGATAGGGGTTCACCCCCCTTGCACAGCCCACACAGTGCCCACGCACTTGTATCTCTCCTCTGCCATCTTGTATCTCTCACTTGTATCTCTCCTCTGCACTTGTATCTCTCCACGCACTTGTATCTCTCCTCTGCCATCACCCGGGCGCGCCGCTCCATCTCCTTCTCCTCTGCAAGCTTCTGAAGCTCAATCTCCCTCTGCTTTGCCTGCGGACCCAAGGAAGGGAAGCAAGCAGCTTTCGGCACAAGGCAAAGGAGGGCAGCAATGGTCACACAGGCAGGAAGAAGGTCCGCAAGCAGCCCAATATGCTCGAGCAGCACATAGGTGACAGGTGCTCCTGCATGTCCCTAGCCCGCCTAGTACGCATGCATTTCAAAGCACGCTGCATGCAGATGGCCCACCCCACAGGCAAGGCCTGCCCTACACGACCTGTCTTGCCGTGCGCACTGTGTGTGATGTGCATGTGCATGCGCCGCGACACGCACCATACGCGCCGCTTCGTGCTGTATCTTCAGCCGGGCCTGCTCCATCGCTTTCCGCTCCTGCTCGTCTATTCGTCTCTGCTGCTTGTCCAGGAGCTCCTGCGCCCAGCACAAACAAAGCACCCCCCACCCTTGTGCACAGGGCCTGCTCACACCCAGACAGGTGCTGTGTGCATGCACCTCCCTCAAGCAGGCATGAGGCTGAGGTGCTCAACGGCAAGCACGCCTGGACAGGACCTTGGAGCCCCCCAGCACTGCTGCGCACTTTTTAAGTAGGCTGCATGCCCCGAGAACGGGAACAGCACATGGCCTTGCGTAGCAGCTGGCACCCAGACGACCTCTGAGGGCATGCCAGGCATGGCACAGGGCCGCCTCGCTTGCGCGCCTTGCTTGTGCCTGACAGCACTTGGGAGACGTGGGGACCAAAGCTGCAGACCTTCTAAAGCAAGGGCACATCAACCACCCTTTGTGCACCCTCTGCTGTCAGGCCATGACGCCCTGGAATGACCTGCCGACCATCACCTCGCTGGGTGGCCCCTCTGCCCCTCTCCCCCACTTAGTATACCAAGCAGGGCACCCACCCACGGCTGCCCGACACAGATGCATGAAAGGCCAAGAGTAGTTTACAACCCATCCACAGTGGCCGGTTTATCAGCACTACCCTCAGTCACCGGAGCCCCTCTTTAGATCAATCCGACCAACGTGGCCCCACGCCAGCACCAGAGCCAGCGCCCTGACTTAATCATCGCCTCCGTTGGGGCCCCCGGTTGTGGCAAAGGTCATGCCTGCTTCGCCTCCGCCTGCTCCCCACCCCTCCTTGCGGGTCATGCTGCCCTTGCCCCTTGCCCCTTGCCTCATGCTGCGCCCCCGCCCGCCCCACCTTGCGGGTGATCTCGTACTGCACCATCTGCTGCAGCTCCTTCTCCTGCCTCCGCTTCAGCACCTCCAGCCGCTGCCGCTCCTTCTCCACCATTGCGCTGCTGCTGCGTGGGTCGGAAGAGCTGTCGTTGCGGCGCAGCATGGCCCTCGGGTCCGCGTTGGCCTGCCAGTTCTCATTGATCAGATGCTTGCGCTCCTCGATCAGCATCCGTAGCCGCTCCTGCGTGCAAGGTGCAAGCAGGCACGCGCGTACAGCCACGTCAGGCGGCGGCGGCGGCGGCATGGCTGCAGCAGGGATCAAGTAGTCCGGCTTGCCAGCATGCTGCTGGCATCGTTCGGCAGGCGGCTGCTTCAGTGGATGCAGACGCTGCTGTTTCCAAGGCACCAGGGTTTCCCTTGCCCAGGAGGGCACGGCCTTTCTGATGCACCTCCGTTCCTTAAAGTGTTTGCCGCGCGGACCGCCCCCTCCTCCCACCTGGCGCACAGCCTCGTAGCGCTCGTACCGCAGCTTGGTCACCTCCTCGTCAGCATCTTCCTTCTGCTTGTACCACTGCACAGGGTGGTACTGCGCAAGGGCACACAGCAGAAAAGGCACGCTGCGTGTGACAAGGAGGTCGGACCTCGCAGGTAGCTCAGCTGGGTTACTGCAGCACGTGCGCGACCCTGCTGTGCCAGCACGTGCTGCAGTACCCTGCTGTGCCAGCACGTGCGCGACCCTGCGCAGTACCCTGCTGAACCAGCGACCCTGCTGTGCCAGCATGTGCTGCACGACCCCGCTGTGCCGGCACAGAATTGCAAATGAGGGCTGGTGCTGCCAATCAGGGCTGGTGCGGGGTTGGAGTGTCAGGCTGTATGCCATTTTGTGGGCGAGAGGTGCACACGACAGGGGGCTTGGTTTGTTTGCTCCGGAGCAGCATGCGCGCAACTGGGGGCCTTGCGTGTTTGCGCTGGAGCAGCGTGCATTCAACTCTGCCAAAAGGGACCCCTGCAAGACCGCCTCCTTGATCCCAAGCCTGGGCAAACAAGCCACAGTACAAACCTGATTTGACCATCTGAACTTTAAACCTAAAACCTTCCTTGTGCGTGAGTGCTTGGATTGCTGTGCCTAGGGGTTCACAACACCATCTTGCTTGCTTTTTGAGTTGTTTTCGGTGCAAGCTTGATTGGCTTCAGCTAAGCTGCCCTCATTTGGCAGGTACAGCTATGTAACCTAACACCTAGACTTCATGTCCCACCACCAGCTGCCCAGAAAACATCTCAGACACCAAGCGGCAGGCTTCCTAGCAAACTGCAATTCAAACAAAGGGCTTGCCCCCTCAGTCCCCCGCGATCCCATTCCCCTCCCATGCTTGGACCCCCCACACCTGCAGGTCCACAGGGTCAATGCCCAGCCTGAAGCACGCCTGTACCGACCGAGGGCTACTGGTCACCAGCGCCTGCTCAGGTGCGTTTGGGTCTGCAAGGGCCAGCAGGAGCGCAGCATACGGGTCAGCGGCAGTGCATGGGCCAGCAGCAGCGCAGCATACGGGTCAGCACCAGCAACCAGACCAGCTGCAATTCACAGACCAGCAGCAGGGCATGCACGGCCTGCACGCCAATGCTGGCCCACTCCCGGCAGTGCCGGACCCTTCATCATTCTCTTTAGAGGTGGCACACGCCTAAAGCGCAGGCCTGCTGCTAAAGCGCTGAGCTGGCGGTGCAGTCGCCAAAGACTGCACACTGCTGCACCCCATTCAAAATTTACACTTAGCACAGCCCGCAGGGGGCTGTGTCAGGCTTCCAGGCCTGTGGCCAGCCGAGTGTGGTGGTTTGTCCAAGGCTCTGCTGGACGTGAGCAGCATGCTTCGTGCGGATGCACGCTGTGCAAGTGCAGGACGTGCACGTGGCCCGCGGGCAATGCTTGCAGCTTCAAACCAAAACCTGGGTTTTCACAGCGCCCTGCACACAGCCTCTGCTTGTGTGGGCCCTGCCTCGCGTGTCTCACCGTTGATGCGCTCCAGAAGGTCCTGGACAGTGATCTTTGGCTTATTGCCTGAAGTACCCTCGGCCTGCAAGGAGGAGATAGGGGGACTGATAATTATCCAAGTTAAAGAGCACGGCCACGCAAGCCTACCTGCACAGCACATTAGCTTTGCCAATTTCCAGCTTCCTTAGCTTCTGCAGAACAATGGAGACGCTGTGTCCCAACCAGTCTGGAGCAGCTTGCTAATTAGCTTACCTTAGCCCTCTGAAGGTCTGTTAACCAAACCTGCATGTGCGCAGCAGCAAAGCTTGCTAGTCTGAACATATGCTGACAGGGCGGTGCACAGAACAAAACGCCAGCTGACATGTCACAGAAGCAGAGAGCATATGCATGTTGAAACCAGCAAAATGAACTTGCACTCATTTACCATGGCTGGTCTGTGCTCAATGAGGTTCTGGCTCATGGTGCTCTCGGCTGCTTCACTGGTGAGTCTCAAGAAAGGTAACGCGGTCACTCTCCTCGGTCCAGAAGGGCAACTGGATGGGCAAACAGGCACATGGTGGCAGCACGTAATTGTTCAAATAACAATGCAAGCTCGCTGCGTGTTGGTTGCAGACGCTGAGCAGGATCCACCGGACAACGCACTGGATGTAACATTGGCCAGAGGCATGTCAAACAACACGCACAGCAGTAACAAACTGCATACATACAGAAATATGCAAGCACAATTCGCTTACCCCTTGCAGGCTCCGCCTCCTACTGCTCTAAGACAGGAAGTGGACGCGGGCCCGACTGTCAGCCCCCTCGCGAATAGATAACTGTGTGCTTGACTTAATTTGGCGTAGTTTGCAGACAATGGGCGCAAAGTCGATCCCTAGGTGCAGGAGGAGGTAGCGGCTTTCATGGCTTTGACACGTTTCAAGATAATGTTTCTTTCCTTTAATTCACATATGATACGCAATTCCTACCTACCTAGGATTTCCCATGAGAATTTGTGAGCGAGATTTTACCTCCAGGTTTTGAACTGGAGCCTTGAAATTTTTAAGGTTACAAAAATGATGAGGGTTAAACACTCTGCCGTGGTGTCGTCCTCGCGGCCTCCGAGACTATCGAGGTGAGGTGTGGTGCACACACTGCACAAGTACAAGCACACATGCTCAGCACCATCTGTATCAATCAGCTCCATGCATGCACTGATGGCTTGCAGGGGCCAAATGGTGGTCCGCGCCGTAGCTTCTCCTCCGTTCAACCAAACAGGGACAAAGGCGCCTCTGGGCCCTGCCCGGTAGGCCTGAGGCAATCCCCGAGATATGGAGACCTCAGCTGCATCAAGTACCTGTCTATGATGTGATTGAGTAACAGGTCTCACCCTTCCTGGCGAGCATTGAACGAAGCAGTAAAAATAATCTTTTCCTTTCTGTCTGTCACAGCAGGGATCCAGATGGCAGCAAGCTGTTCGTGGACAAAGATGGGAAGGTTATAAAGGTGTGTATATGTGTGCATGTAGTCGTCCAGAAATCTTGGTTGCATCTTGGTTGGATTTTGTTTTTGGTTTGCTGTGGATACGAGCTGCACACACATTTCCATGTGCATGCTCCTCTGGTACAACTTGTCATGGTTGTTGGAATTCAATACATCTCATTTAATACTCCATTGTCTTGACGAATATTATGCGTATCAAGAGGGCAGCATGAGCGCCAGGAATCCTTGTATACCCATCCATGAAACAAGATGCATGTATGCTTGCTGGCGCATGTGCGGATTTGGCATTCAAAAAAGGTGTCCCAAAAATTGGTGACGCCAAGGAAGCTTGCCAGCTGACTTGGGGTTCTTGAATGCGGACGTGCAGGCGATGGCGGCTGACTATGGTTTCCGCTCTGGGGCAGGTCGGTTGTACGAGGACCATTATGGGGAGGTACCCTCTAATGTACTGGAACTGGTGAGTTGGCTTTGTGCAACATGGTATGCAAGCTGCAGCACATTCCAGGAGCAGGGGCCCTTTCCCCTTCAAGCCGCATGAACTCTGCGCCCCGCTCTGTACACAACTGAACCTAGCTACTCAAACCAGCAACAAGAGACTGGGGAGGCTGCAGCACACATGCAATGGTCCTTTGTGGCCACAAGAATATCCCTTAATCAACCTGTTCCTCCTGCTGACTCCAGTCTTGTGAACCCTAGGGTCATTGGTACACAGTGTTGCTCACTGATTGTTTGCACCAGTGTTGCAGGCCGCTGAAATTTTAAACGGAGGTCAGGTTTTTATACAGTGAACAGGCGTGTGCTTAAAGCAGAGCATGGGCCTGATGCCTATTTCACTGTTCCGAGGAGTTGAGCAGGCTCAGGACTTCAATCGAAGGGCTGCCCCTTTTCAATGGGCGCAAGTCCTGCACATGCCTATTCAATGCCCTTTCCTTAGTGATTGCTGCAGAAGCTCTCCAAACCAAGTGGCATGTGCTCCATCGCCACTGCCCACTGCTTGTGTTCCTGCATGCAGGCCACCCAGAACTTCAGGCACGAGCTGGCGCAGATGCGGCGCACCTTCCGCTTCAGCCCTTACCTGGAACAGGTCCTGGAGAAGAGCCCACCCAAGACAGTGCTGGCAAAGGTGGATGGGCATACTGTTGATGCGTTTGCGTGCACGTGTTTTGGCATTTGTTTGTTCATGTTTGTGTTTGTATTCGTGTGTGAAGCTTTGCTTGTCTGTTTGTACATGCATGTGCGTGTGTGGGTTTGGATGGGTGGGTCTGCTTGCGCGTGCTTTTGTGCCTGCACAGAGAAAGTTCATTTAAGTGCACGCATACATGTGTGCTCGGCCACCCTGCTGCACCCCCGCTGCTCACTCATCCCCATGCCGCTGCTCACTCATCCCCTGCTGCACCACCACTACTGCACCTCCGTTGCTCGCTCACCCCCTGCTGCACCGCCGCTGCTTGCTCATCCCCACGCCGCTGCTCACTCATCCCCTGCTGCACCACCACTACTGCACCTCCACTGCTCGCTCATCCCCAAGCCGTTGCTCGCTCACCCCCTGCTGCACCGCCGCTGCTCGCTCATCCCCTGCGGTACCACTACTGCCGCACCACCACTGCTCACTGATCATGCAGCACCACCACTGCTGTGCCACCACTGCCGCACCACCACTGCTCACTGATCATGCAGCACCACCACTGCTGCGCCACCACTGCTGCACCACCACTGCCCATTCATCCCCTGTTGCATTACCACTGCTTACACAATCCCTGCTGCGCCACCACCGCACCACCACCACCACCACCACCGCCACCACACGCTAACAATTCCTTACAGGCCCATAACCTGTGTGCCCTGGTCCTGCATCCTGTGCATGCGCATGCCTGCAGCTCAACTTCAGCATCGCTGAGCGCATGTCAGCGGGCCTGTGCAAGCTTGACGAGGCGCTGGAGCAGGCGGGCGTGCTACCCAAGCTGGACCCCCCTCCTCCGTTGAGCCAGGCGCAGATGGCGGAGTTTGGAGCGGTGCGTGGGTAGTGGGGCGCTATGAAAACGATGAGAGTGAGGGAGGGGGAACAGGAAAAGGGGGAGGAGCAGGGGGTAGGGGTGTTGGGGTCGAGTGAGTTAGGGGTAGAGAATGAGAGGGGGTTGAGGGAAGGGGAGAGAGGAGGGAGTGAAGGGGGGAACAGAAGGGGAAGAGGGAGGGGGTAGGGAAAGGAGGGAGGGAAGGAGAGAGAGAGAGAGAAGGCTAGGGGGGAGAAAGGGAGGGGCCTGGCTTGGCCTCACGTGTGTGTGCGTGCGGATCTGAGGCAAGCTGGGATGACTGACCCTGGACAACGATGATAACTCGTTGCATCTGTGCCCTACTGCGTGCGCTGACAGAGTCTGAGCCGTGCCCCACTGCGTGCACGCGTGCGCAGATCCAAGACAAGCTGTCTCGCCTGACCCTGGACAACAACGGCGTCGTGCGTGTGGAGGAGGAGCGCATCAGACGAAATGGGCCGCTGCTGTCCCCGCTGTTTGTAAAGCTGCCCTTCGACGCGCTGTGCCTGGTGCTGGACGTGGTGTACAACAACAGGCCCATCCAGGTGCGGGCTGAGGGGCTGTTGAGGCAGAGGGACCCACATGGCTGAGCGCTGGGCGTGGCTGAGGGTGGGCATGGCCTGGGGGTATGCTTGGCTGCTAGTGCGCAGGGCCTGCGGGACAGGGCTGAGTGCTTGGTGTGGGTGAGGGTGAGGGTGCGCACGGCTGGGGGTCATGCTTGGCTCACAGTGCGCAGGGCCTTCAGGACAGGCACAACCGACAGGACTGACGTGACCGATGAAGGGGCAGGGCCTTTGCAAGGTCTGCGTGCTTGCTGGCTGGCTATGGCCCAGGATTGCTCCCTTCTTTGCACACATGCTCCGCCGCGCATGGATGCGCTGCAATGGTCTGCTAGAACTTGTAGCCTCCGTCCCACCCGGAACGATGCCATAGGTGCCTAACCCCCGCCCTTCCGCGCCCTGCTTGCCCTCCCAGAAATTCTGGGTCCTGGAGACGGTGGCTCGGATCCCCTACTTTGCGTGCATCTCTATCCTGCACCTCTATGAGTCCCTGGGCTTCTGGCGAGCGGGCGCTGAGCTGCGCAAGATCCACTTCTTTGAGGTTTGTGCGGCATGCGTGTGTATGTGCGCAGGCGTGTGAGTACATGTTTGTGCACGTCCTAACCTCACATGACCTGCAAGTGCTCCATGCAATGCGTTTTAGGGCAATCAAATCAGTTCAGGAAACGCATGGTGCATGTTTGGCATGTGCATGCACATGTGGATGTGCAGTTTGTGCGCAGCATGTTTGTATATGTGGCGGAACATAGCATGCACACACAGTTCACATAAACACACGTGTGCAGAATTGGGGGATTTGTTTTTTATTATGCACTGGCTAAATTCCAACCGCGCTCAAAAGTACAGCTTAGCTGAGCTTTCGGGTCTGTTTTGGGCGCGGGCATTCAAGCTTTTGCTGCAAAGGTGCATGCTGTCTTGCGCAGCAGTTCTTTAGGGAAAGAGGAGCTCTGTCTTTGTGCATACACATCTTAGACTTTCCTTTCAATCCCATTCGTTTTGGTATCCCAGCATTATGGCCCCTTATGCTCTGACTGCGCAGGAGTGGAATGAGCTGCACCATCTGCAGGTATGTGTGTCAAAACCAAGCCATGCCTGATTGAATGGCACTGTGATGCAAAAGGTCCCGTGCTGCACATGAGCGCCTCTGTTTAAGACCAGTGGCTGCAGATGAGCGCCTCTGTTTAAGACCAGTGGCTGCACATGCACCCCTCTGTCCGCGTCTTTTGTGGGACTGCGCACTTGTCCTCTCCCTTTATGGGGCTGAACGCCCTCAAACATGTCTCCATGCATGCCACTCCTCAAACATGTCTCCATGCATGCCAACAATGTCTCCATGCATGCCACTCCTCAAACATGTCTCCATGCATGCCACTCAACAATGTCTCCATGCATGCCAACAATGTCTCCATGCATGCCACTCAAACATGTCTCCATGCATGCCACTCCTTTTGTGGGTCATACTCATTTGCAGGTTAGTATTATTGAAGCTTCTTTCAACATTTATTTAAATGGTTGACTCTTATTTTCTGCCTTGGCATCCTTCCATGGGACTGCACACTGTCAAATATGCCTGTGCATGAGCAGCGGCAAATATGCCGATTCTGTCCCTTTTTGTTTTGCGCATACCTTGTCTTCCTCTCTTATGAGGCTGCAGGGTGCCTGATACCCTGAGCCTCTTATGAGGCTGCAGGGTGCCTGATACCCTGAGTCCCTTTTGAGGCTGCAGGGTGCCTGATACCCTGAGTCTCTTTTGAGGCTGCAGGGTGCCTGATACCCTGA
>LKMJ01006519.1_pt1 | contig 11004 bp, 10 predicted proteins | sample 643391 | NCBI WGS metagenome assembly LKMJ01 (sample SAMN04112250, study PRJNA286221) | soda lake metagenome | biome: soda lake; feature: Kulunda Steppe; material: water; isolation source: sample PL-Br10 brine of Picturesque Lake | place: Russia: Kulunda steppe | collected 2010-07
CAATACCACAGACCATGCATGCACCGGCCACACATTACCACAGACCATGCATGCACCGGCCACACAATACCACAGACCATGCATGCACCGGCCACACATTTCCACAGACCATGCATGCACCGGCCACACATTACCACAGACCATGCATGCACCGGCCACACAATACCACAGACCATGCATGCACTGGCCACACATTGCCACAGACCATGCATGCACCGGCCACACATTGCCACAGACCATGCATGCACCGGCCACACATTACCACAGGTGTCTGCTCACTGAATTTGGAGGCCAAGAGTTTGAGCTGCCTCTGACACCCCCCTGCGCACCCAAGGGCGTTGAACTCAAACCCCTTAGCGCATACACGCTTGCACGTGCACGTGCAGGGAGGCTCTTGCAGCTGCGCATCAGCGGCTGGCGGCGCTCAGCCCGGGTGACATGAGCATGTCCCAGGAGTGGGGCGTCAGCCTGATGATGATCCAGGTGTGCTGCTGTGGAGGGAACACTTGCGGCTGCGCATCGCGCTAGGGATCAGTGTACTTGCCGTGCAAACACTGCACTTGCGGTCGTGTGGCGTGCTTTGGATGAGCGTGCTTACAGCGCCAGGGCAAGCAGACAGCACCAGCAAGGCGGCTTGGAATCAGCAGTTCTAGGTGCAGTCCTGGGCGCCTGCTTGCTTGAGGAGCAAGAACCACTGGCTCAGCTTTCCGGGCAGCTGAACCACAATTTGGTTCTGACACATGGCTTTAACAGGCCACATAGTACAAAACACTTGCTCCCAATCCAGTAATGGAGGAGGCGTGCATGCTTCTGTGACGGGCCTTTTGAGACCCGCAGAAGACACAGCTGGTGTGATTGTCACTCATGCATTGCCCTGGCATGTCTCTGCAGGCTTGCCGCCCTTTCTACGTTGCCCCTCTTCCTGAAAAGCTGGTGAGATGCTTGGCCATTTGGCTCAAACACGGTACCCTTCACAAGGTACTAGTACCCCAACAAAACATCACTGCGGAATGCTTGCCTGGCATCTAGCATGTGAAACACAATCGCAAGCAAAGGGGGCGCGGCACAAGTTGGCCTGACTGAGCTAGGCAAGTCTGCATGTCCACGCGCTCCAGGATCCTATATTTAAAATGTAGGCTGGTGTCCTTCAACATGCGTACCTGCCAGCCTCTTGTTATTGATACTTTTGCCCCAGTGGATGCTATTTGTCACCAGCATTCCTGGTTGGGGAGGGAATGCTGGACTCATTACAAGTGTTCATTGCAATTGCATGGTCCCGTTATTGTTTGAGCCTTTCTAGCCTGTTGTAGCCGCGCATATGCACCTTTTCCTGAATGCGTGCTACCACTGAGACAGTTTGCGCAGACGCTGGCTTTGGTTCACGCCAATGGTCACGCAAGGCATCTCCGCGAACAGCCCTTTCACAGTCCAGAACAATGACCTGCTTTCAGATCCCAAGTGTTCAGCTGATGTTGAATGACCTGCTCAAAGCGCTGTCTGCATTGGAGCCAGGTACAACCCATTTCTAAGGGGGTAGGGTGGGGCTTTTGAAACAGCGTCCAAATTTCGTTGCTCCAGAATCCAGGCCATGTCCTGCTCCCCCATCACACACACACACATACACACACACATACACTGATGCCGCAATGCTAGGTTGGCGTGAGGCTCAGCGGGCCAGCACTGTGAGCAGCGGCACCCATCAAAATAACCGTACACTTCTCCCTACATCTTGTGTTCAGCGGTGGTATGATCAAAGGCATCAAGTCAGCTCAGTCGGACACTGGCCTGTTTTTTTGGATGACTTCTTCACTCATGCTCACTGACTTGTATGCAGGTAAAGAAAAGGGCATATGTAGAGCCCACACCCCGCTCTTGGAGTCTGGATGAGAGCATTTTCTGGCGCAGACGTGCTGAGAACGACGCGTACAGCTTGTTTGATACAATTGAGGTGCGTGTGTACGTGTGGTGTGTGGCGTGCGCACGCGTCCGCTGGGGTCTCTATAGGATGTGCAGCCTTAAGAGCCTCAGGTCCAACGCTTTGGGTCCCGATGGCAAGTGGCTGAGTCAAGAGTGTGTTGCCAGCCATGTCAAGCTTGTGTATTGCCCCGCGGCCTTGCCTCTGCCCTTGGTGCTGCAGGTGCTAGACAAGCAGTTTGACCTGGACTTCTCGCGCATGTCGAAGAAGACCACGTTTAAGAAGATGCTCGCACGCGAGGATGCGGCCATGGCAGGCGAGGGAGGGCTGCAAGAGGTGGGTGGCGTCACAAAGGGACACTCGCGCGCATCATGTTGTTGGGCAAACCCACAAAAGGCGCAAGCCGCTTGGTTTGTTCTCGCTTTCGTATTTTCCTGCTTGAGAACCTGCCTCCCATGTGTGCAGGCTGCCCCCGCAGCGCACATGCAAGCGTGTCATGCATGCTTGTTTGTGCCTGTCTTGCTGTGCACGTGCACCAAGAGCTGTACAGCCTGAAGGGACACAGAGGGGCTAGGACAGGGAAACGTTTCCCTGTCCTGGACAGAGCTGCATAGTGTGCCCAAGATTGGCCTCTGCCAAAGATGGCATGCCGATCCACCCAGAGTTGCAAACTGCTCCTGTGTGCCTCGCAGCTGCGCGAGGTGCTCTACAAGCACGCATCCACCGTGCGCGCGGCCTTTGCTTACTTCTCCTGCCTGTCCGAGCAGCCCACAAGTGAGTATGTGCGCAACACTTGCCCTCCTCCGCCCCCCCACTAGTGAGTTGAGCACACAGATGTGCTGGTGCTGCGTGCCGCAGAGGGAGCCTAGCGGTCCCACCTTTTCATGTCATGCTCTCCTGCAGGACCTGTGATCAGAAATGCAGCCCACTACCACCCGCAGCATATTTGCGGGGGCAGTAGCTGGCGCATCACTGTTGCCACCATGGGCCAATGGCGCACAGTGCATGCGCTCTCCCTGCACCTGCCATGAGTACCAGCGGTGCATATGGTGCGCGCACTCTCCTGTGGCACATATGGTGCATATGGTGCATATGGTGCATATGGTGCATATGGTGCATATGGTGCGCGCACTCTCCTGTGGCACCTCTGCCGTAGGGAGCAAGGCCACTCAATGGTGCACGCCTGGGGGCATACCACGCACCGCAGGCATGGCCATGCTGTCCTTGGGCCTGGATGAGTTCCGCCGCTTTGCCGTCATGGCAGGCATCTCCGATGCAGGGTGAGCGCAAAGGGGAGGTGTGTGAGAGAGGGGGTGCAAGGAAAAAGGGGTGCCGTACACGTTTGCCAGGGGTTGCAATGAGCTTGCAAGCACCAGGTGGCGGCCGTGAATTGTGCATGCGTGTGTTTGATTGGGGTGAAAGTGCAAATTTCTGTAGGCTGTCTATGCACGCAGCTGATTTTGCCTTCGGCTTTGTGCCTGGCTGTGCAGCTGCGGTTTGTGGAGTGGGCAGCGCAGGCTCGGGCATATGGAACACGGTCCTGCAGACGCATGCACCCCGCTGATGATGACTAAGCAGACGAGGACGACGGCGGTGGCGGTGGTGGTGGTGGTCGTGGTGGTTATGATGACGGTGGTGGTGATGATGGCGCTGGTAATGATGGACACAGATGGTGTGGCTGCCGCAAAGGCGAGAGCACACGTGGTGCTGTGTGCCGTGACCGCAGGAGGCCCGGATGCAAACCCTGCGACCTTGACCAGGTCTGGGTCGCCACCTGCTCTACTGGGAAGGATGAGGCACATGCAGATGCAGGCAACCAGATGCTGTGCCGGTGGGTGGCCTGCAGTGCAGCCTGTGCTGCTTGATTGAAGGTGGATCTCCGGTCGGCATGTGATGGGCCTGCGGCATGTGGCTCAGTCAAGGGCTGCGAGGTGTAGCTAGGCTGTGCCTGGAACAAGCCAGGATGAGGGGTGCAGGGCAGCGGGGAGGGGTGCGCTCTCCTCGCTTGCCCATGCTGCCTGCCAGACAAATCCTCGGTGCACGCTCCATTAACCAAAAGCTGCCCTCCTCACGAGCCCTTGCTGCCTGCCTCACTATAGCCGATGCTGCCCTCCCCGTGCGCACTCATTCCAAGCCTGTCTCACACAACCACCCCTTCCCGTGCCGCACCCCCCTAGAGGCGAGTGGCCTGCGTCCTCACAGGCACAGCGCCTACAGTGTGTGGCAGATGCTGCTCGCTGCACGCCCGCAGTCCCCAGCGCACTCCGGCAACGAGAGTGTGCATTCTCATTGGGGAGCTGCGTGTGCTGGGCTGCACCTGCCCATCCAGCGTCCCTCTCATCTTGGGAGCCCCAGCCCTGCATGCCCTGCATGCGCGCCTCCCATCTCTGCAGGTTTGAGTTCCTGGAGGCCCTCGTGCGCGTGGCGGTCAGCAAGTACATCACTCCCAGGGTCAGCCTTGGCGTGTGCGCGTCGGTCTCTCGGCTCTTTGAGGAGTGCATTGAGCCAAACCTGGGGGCCATCGCCAGGCTGGACGCCAACACGTTCAGGCATAGGATGTACTGTGAGGTGCGTGCGTGCGTGCGTGCGTGCGCGCGCGTGTTTGTGAGTGAGTGAAGGTGGTGGGAAAAGGTGCAAGACGCTCACATGCATGAGCAAGCTGAGCCAGCTCAACCTGCCTGCACGCATACACACACATGCATGCATGCGTGCGCACCGTACAAAATGTGCAAAAAACAGAGTCAGGGCAGTGCTGGGCCATGGCAACAAGCAGTGTGTGTACCAATTGATCCATCCCCACCATAATCATAACATAATTACTACCACCACCACCACCACCACCACCATCATCACCACCGTCATCGCCAAAGCCACCCACCTACCACTTGCTTCACGGCACTACCGCGCTGGTGCTGTGCCAGTGCATCCAGTGTGTCTTGGGACCGTGTGCTTTTCAAACACACATTCCCCTTCCTCTGCTGCCTGCTGCAGGAGATGGAGCTTGAGCTACTGAAGCACTGGGGCTTGCTGCAAGCAATTTTCAAGGTAATGACGCCTTGCAGAGGGGGCCTTTGGCATGGCTGCACACCTCGCCTTGCGCAAATCAGTACATTTCATCATCAGTGAGTGTGTCCCTTGTGGGTGTGCAAGACTGGACGGCGCAAGGCCCCTCCCCTCCCTGAGCCTAGTCGCCATTGCTGTCACAGCAGTCCCCTGAGGACCCCCTCTCCAGCGTGGGAGGAAGGGGGGGGGGTGCTGCGCGCCTTGCGTGCGGACCTGCCTGCTTCTTCCCACTGACTAAATTGGGGGCATTTCTGGGCGCAGGTGCACAAGGCACTTGTGCGCACAAGCTGCTCCAGGGCATGTGCGTTTGCTGGGCGCAGGTGTACAAGACAATTGTGCGCACAAGCTGCTCCGGGGCGTGTGCGTTTGCTGGGCGCAGGTGTACACGGCAATTGTGCGCGCAGGCTGCTCCGGAGCGTGTGCGTTTGCTGGGCGCAGGTGCACAAAGCAATTGTGCGCACAGGCTGCTCGGGGGCGTGTGCATTTGCTGGGCGCAGGTGTACAAAGCTAGGGACCGCACGGACCATCTGTGGATGGAGCACTGGGCAGACCTCCTGAGCTGCATCTCTGGTGTAAATGGCACAGGGGAGTTGACCAGTGGCGCAGGTGGGACAAGGCGGATGGGCTGATGGTACCTTTTATGGGCCAAGGCTGTGCACTGGCTGGCCTCGTACGGCGCTTACACGTGCTCTGGGGCCTTTGCAGCACTCCAGGAAGGCCTTGTGTGCCTGGGTACACAAGATGTTTGGCTATGTGTGTGTGATGGTGTGTGCGCTTACGTGTGTGTGATGGTATGTGTGTGTATGTGATGGTGTGTGTGCACGTGCGTATGTGTGTGTGTATGTGATGGTGTGTGTGCACGTGCGTATGTGTGTGTGCACGTGCGTGTGTGTGTGTGCACGTGCGTGGCTGTGCTTACTGTGTGGCTGAATTGCGTGCACATAGCTTTGCTTGCTGTGTGGCTGGAGGGCACTGCTCGCCAGCACGGCTCGGCGCGCATTTTTGCAGGGGCAAGGAGGGAGTGGGGGGAGAAGCACTGGGTGCGCTGGGCCGCTTTGTGTGTGCCTCCAATGAACCACAAATGGTTGGCTTTGTGGTTGGCTCTGTGCTTGGCTTTGTGTGTGCCTCCATGAACCACACATGTCCCACACACTCTGCTGGTGAGACAAACCCCATCCCCAGCGCTGCACATATGCGGCAGTGCTTGCCCGCGCATGTGTGCTCACACCTGCAGCGCTGCTCATGTGCGGCAGTCCCAGAGCAGAACCATCACGCCACTCCAAGTCCATGCTCCAGTCATCCACGCACCCTCTGGACCGCACTCTCCTTGCTGGGGCTCCACTGGCCCTTGCCTCCATTTGCCTTTGTGGCTCGCGCACACGCCTGCCTTGCTCATGCAACTTCTCCCCCTCCCCTCGCAACCATTGACTCACAGGCTGCTCCTGGGATTTGGCTTGTCCGCGCACCGCAGGCGTGGACATGCCATGCGCCAAGCTCATCTTCGCGCTCTCCCAGGCAACGGTGGCTGATGAGCTGAAGCGACGCCAGCGGGCCGTGAGCCTCACCTTCTTCGACATGTTGGAGGTGCGGAGGCGGGCTCTGGAAGGTCCTTGGTGGTGGGGGGTTGACACCTTAGGGCACAGGCACAGGCACAGGCTCAGGCACAGGGCAGGCAAAGGCAGGCCTCTCCCCCCCACCCCCTTTGAGCACCCTCAGCACTGCTGCTGGTGCCCCTCCTGCAGAGGTGGGCAGCGCAGCCTTTGGCATGGCCTGCTAGGGGAGGTGCATGCTTTGGGAGGGCATTGGGCATCAGAATCCCAGGCATTTGCTTGACGGCAGCTGTGCTCCTAGAAAAGGGCGCCTCCCAGAGGGGAACCACTGCAGGAGGGCATTTGGCAAGCGCCAGCTGTGCATTCCTTTTGGGTGCGTGGGGTGGGGAGGTTGCTGCGGGGGTGCTCCGGCGCATGCTCCGCGGGCCAGTAGAGCTGCTGTTAAAGGAGGCCAGGCGGAGCTGCCAACTAGGAGTGGGCTTCAAACTAAATTGGAAATAGCACCATGACACTGCCCTCAGCAGGTTGTATTTGTGTGCGTGTGTGTTCGTCTGCGTGTATGCTTTCGTCTGCATGTACATGTGCTTGCATGCATGTCTGTGTGTGCGCAAGCGCATATTTGTGCTGCAATGGCTGCAGGCACTGGGGCTGACCCCAGCCGGCATGTGTGCCTTCATTTTTGTGTTTGCACTGCGCCGGCTGCAGGCACTGGCACGCCTGTCAGAAGTCCTCGCTGTGCCTGGCCTCCAAAATCCGCAAGGTGGCGCACAGCACGTCCTTGGGGTGAGGGCTGTAAGAGCGCAACACACCTTTGGGGTGAGAGCTGTATTAGCGCGATACTGCCTTTGTGGTGCGAGGGCTGCCAGGACGCAGCGCATCCTCTGGTGTGAGGGCTGTCAGGGCGCAACACATCCTCGGGGTGTGAGGGCTGCCGAAGCGCAACACCTCCTCTGTGGTGTGATGGCTGCAACACGTCTTTTGGGTAAGAGCTGCCAGAGCACAACACATCTTCTGTGTGTGGGGGCTGCCAGAGCAAGGCGGGCGCGGGCAGATATTGCAGGACTCCGCCATCAGCCTACCCAGCCCCCCTTGCACATAGGCAGTGAAAACACCCACATTAATCAAGGGAAAGCGGCCTTGCAGGTGCCCTTGATGTGCACCTGACGTATGGCCCCTGGGCAGCTTGCACACAGCCCAGACTGGCCCTGTCCAGATCAGACAGCGTGAAGTCAGGAAAGGGAGCGGTGATGAGCAGCGTGCACCTTGAGAGCTTCAGGTCAGGAAGGGAAGCAGTGCTGACCTGTGAATACAAAGCGAATGTGTGCGCCCCGTGCAAACCTTCACCGTGTGGCCGTGCAGGTGCTGGGCTTGCAGCCTGAGCTGCTGGAAGGGCGCCGCCTTGTAGACTCCTTCTCGCCATTCATGCAGGTGTGCCTGCCTGGAATGGAGCCTTGCCCTGCGTGCTTGTCTGGAATGCAGAGGAGGTCAATGCTGCTCTGGACACCAGTCACTCAGCCTCACATAGGTGCATCCTGAATAAATGGTTCACTCCTGGCAATGCTCCACTCGATCCCACGAAGGCCAGTACTGGTGATGGTGCTGCCTTGTGGCTGGTTGCTGCCTCCTGCTTTTGCTATCCCAGCCCGTTGCTTGTCATGGCCAGCACAGCAATTTGCACGCATCATGCAACAGCCTCACCCTATCTGCACTGCTGGAGGAGGCCTTGGCTGCCATGCTGCCATGCTCTTTGGAGCAGAGGTGCTGCCTGTGCCCAAATCGCTGCCTGCACTGCTCTCCTTGCCGTAGGTCCTGGTCACAAATATGCAAAAGGTGTGGGGCGGGGAAAACAAGGCACAAACAATTCAGAAGATGCATGAGCGAGCTGTCTTCCTCAGCTATGGCATTGAGTGGCTCAGCTGCGCAGCTGGATAGGCTCCGCTGGATGGTTGAGTGCCAAAGCTTGCGAATGCTGAGGCACAAAGGGAGCATATGTATGATGCATCTATTACCATGTAATAGAATCATACCCTGCTGCACCTTGATCAATGCCAAAAAATGCGCAGCCAATAATTGTGCTTATTTTTGCGAGGGTAATGGCAGTGTTCAAGCTGCTTATCATGCACAGCAGTTATTTGACCTCAATTGCACTGTTTTGAGTTGATGCAAGCATGCCTTATGCGAAGCAGGACGCATCGCAAAGGAGTATTTAAAGGAACTTGGGATGCGTAAAAATTTGCTTCCTGAATGTGTGCATTCTACTGATCCTTCTGGTGTCTTCAAAACTGTTTATGGAGTGCTGTGCACCATTCATGCCCGAAAGACTTGTGACTTTGTACATTGTGCTGCAGACAATAGCAGGAAGCAAAGAAGAGCACGCTGCAATCAAACAGGCTTTCTCATTTTGCTTCAACGCACATGCATGCTCAATTGCAAAGGAGTGGTACGGTTGAACACTGAAATTCGACTAAAAAAGAAATAGAGGGAATGGGGTACTAGGACATTTCTCTCTATACTACCAATTTGCACATCATCAGGAATTTGAGTTACCATCAAGCCAAAAGCATTTTCTTTCCTTGATGTCTCTTTTCACCATGCATATTTGCTCAAGGTCATACAATACTTAAAGGTTGCAAAGCCTGAAAGGGGTCCACTGAGCTCGAGTGCCTGATTTTATGTCTGATGCGGTGCTCTCATGCATGCGCATGGAGCCATTTTTATCATCAGTTGCGCGTGTTGCCGCTTAGCACCTTGTGGCTGCTTTTCATGCTGGTTGTAGCAGTACATACCGACCTCCTGTCTTGCTGAGGCTGAGCACAAACTTTTTTTTACCAAGACTGACACTTGATCCTACTAGGACTTTCATAGTAAGGCAAGCACTTGTTCCTGTCGCAGCAGTAGTGCTGCTCACACTAAGCACTTCAACGCTCCTCCGAGACTGAGAACTTGCTCTCATGCAGGAACTGAAACCTCGACTTTCAATTTTTTGCTGAGTCTGCATGTTTTCCTTGCTAAGACTGCAATCGTTACCTGTTGGTCAGCTTTCATTCTGCTGTTTTGCTATTTTAGAAGGAAAGAAGAGCACATGGCCTGCAAAATGTGTGTAGCCGGACATCAATGTCCTCAGTACGGTGTGCCCATGTCTTCAGTAATGCAAAGTGAATGCAGGCCCAAAAAGAGGCAGACTCGGGGTTCTTCAGACACATGCTTGATTGTAATACGATGCCTGATACATTGTTTGGCCAGATATGTTGAATGGCTTGATTCTCAGGAAATCTTTGGTGAGGAGTACAGGGGTGCCCTGTTGACAGATTTATGCGCATTTGCACCCTGCGTTTCCACCCTATAACCAGCACCACTGTATAATCACAATGCCAAGTAGAACTCGTTACATGCTTTGGCTTAGCAAGGGATATCTGCGCAAAGTCGAGGCAGGCCCTTCCAGCTACATATTTTCTGTTTTGTAAGCTTGGTGAGATCCGGGCTGCCTTGTCACGGCAGATAAGTGCTGCACCAATATTCTGCTGCATTTGAGAAGAGAAGGTTGATTGAGGACTGGGTACTGACAGCAACAGACTACACCAAGCAGGCAGCAAGCCTATCCCTGCCATTAGGCTACGGAGTCTCTTACGTCCATATCCATACCCATGCTTTTCCCTTGTTTATCATACACTATCTTGCCTCATAAACAACGGTATTTGCCAAGGTTTAGGTTCACATACCTCGCTGTTCTGAACTCACCTCCCTTACTAGTTTGATCTTGTGCTGAGTTTCCTTAGTTTGCAGCAGTCTTTCAGCTTGACAATGTGGTGTAAAGAAAAAGAAAGTATGTTGACAAGGCAGTGTGGCTGAATGACGTTTTGATTTTAGTATCCGTGTTCTACCCATCAGCCTTATATGACATGAGTTATGTCAGGGTGTACCGCCTGGTCGTAAGGCTGATCTTTCTTACCTGCCTCAGATATGCAACGTTCAATCAAGGACGCCTTTCATGTGAGATTAACATCACTGCCCCCTCATTCTCTGAGTATCTAATAGTACTGGTAGTACCAAAGTTAAGTCACAATAGGTTTAGTTAGACCTTCAGCCAGATTGGTTGACTGCTGGGCTTGCTGGTCACTGACAGCCCGACAACAAACATCCGCAGTCTCAGAAATAAAGAGAAGTGATTCGTACTTCAGCGACAAGAGAATATTCTGTAAGTATCTGTTGGTAGTACCAACTTGGTATCTTTTAAAGGATGCTCATCATCATGGTCAACCAAGTTGAATGAAGTTGCGTCCAATGCCATCCAACTACTAGTAGATGGACAGCTTCCTGCAATTGTGGGTATTAAAAAAAGTTAAAGTTAAAAAGTTAAAAAGGGTTAACCGCCAGCCAGATCGTTAGGCTGATTGGTTTGTTGCTGGTCTTCGCCAGCCAAAAAATAGTCCATAATGTCCGAAATGAAATGGCAGAGTCTATTGTGCCGTTGAGAAA